>Ga0209417_1000654_pt1 | contig 76564 bp, 78 predicted proteins | sample RifGroF2_FD_184002 | JGI IMG/M metagenome (GOLD analysis project Ga0209417, IMG submission 184002) | Groundwater microbial communities from Rifle, Colorado, USA - Groundwater F2 (SPAdes) (version 2) | ecosystem: Environmental > Aquatic > Deep subsurface > Groundwater | place: Rifle, Colorado... | reverse complement strand
AAAATTATATTCCTGTCTCACGAATATAATTTTTACTTTATCATCATGCCCTATTACGCTCGAAACTATTTTTTCATCGTGCGCACTCGCTGTGCCCATACATATAGTTACCGGCAAATTTAGGCTTCTGGCTTCCTGGATAATCGATTTTATGGAATTAGATAATATTTCTTTTTCTTCCAGAAAAGAAACAATCATAAAGTATAATCTTTCAGGCTTCCAGCGCTCTTCCTGTATAGAATCTGCGTTTTTTCTTACTTTTTTGTAAAAGTATCTTTCGTAAATCTGGGCTCTTATTAAGTGGGCAAGCCACATGCCATACCTGTAAATCCCTATAAAGCCCACCAACCCAAATATGTATGGATATTCCCTTATATGAACAATTTTGTTTGGGGTTTCCAGGATAAGTACAAATAAAATAAATGAATACAGGAAAAATAAAAACACATTCCAGTTAATCATAAATACTTGCTCGTATCCTTAGAAAATCAAACTTGACTGATCTGCTTTTATTGGCAATTTCCAGTAATTCCGGGTCTTTTTCATCGGGAAACAGGGTGTAATAAGAATACACAGCCCTGCTTATTTTCGCGGTTTCGCCAGCTTTCAGGTGTTGTCTGAGAAAATTGAATTGGGGTTGTACCATATCTTTAAACTCATTGGATAATAGCGCAATCTCAAGCCATGATTCAAGGTTATAGGTATGGTAGTGAAGGGAGTTCCCTTTTTGTGAGTAATCGTATGATTCCCCGGTGATTTCATTAATTATATTTTTCTGATAGTGCTGTTTTGCTTCTTCAATATGCTTATTGAACGATTCTTCATCTTCTAATGCCCTGTCGAGCAGCAAAAGCATTTTAAGGTTGTGGGTTTTCCAGTTGTTAATGCCTGAGGTTGGGCCGAATTTCCATTTTTCGTGCTTTTCCCTCATTTCTGAAAACCAAGCCAGGATTGTATTTTTTTCTTCTTCTGTAAATTCCTGTTTTATAAAGTTATAACCAAACACAAAACCGTCAAGGTTAGTTTCATTTATGGGATGACCGGTAGGTTTGTTTATTTTTATTGCTTCTAAAAGGCGAATTTTAGCTTGCTCAAGGCATTGCTTATCGGCTTTTTTCTCATAACATAAGCCTAAAAAAGCTGTATTATAAGCATTTGTGTTGACTTCTCTGAGTGAAGCGGGAGTTTTTAATATGTATTCAACTCTTTTTTGAATGATATCAGGTTTAGCAGGCTTGGCTTTAATTTTGGGTTTCTTTTTTACAGAAGGCGCTTTTTTCGTCTTAATTTTTTTAGGCTTATGTTTAGGTTTAGGTTTAGTTAAAGCCTCATCATCCCATGGGCGGCTTGTGTCCTCTTGAAGTTCCTCTGTTCTGTGATTAAAGAAACGCCCTTTAACAAAGGAAATTTTTGCGGGAGTGCCCAGTTTTACTGTTTCAAGTAAATCAGGGTCGTTTGGCTTTATAATTGCAGTTGCCAGCTCGTTATTCTTCTGTATTTCAGTTAATATGCCTTCTAATTTCAGGCTGTAAAGCGGTATTTCAATATAAACCCTGGAATTAAGCATTAATTTATGAGGCTGGGATTCCTTAAGATATGCTTCAATGAATTTATCGTGGGAGTTGGATTTAATCAGGACAACCGGTGTTTTTTCATCCACATATTTGCCTTTAAAAGCCAAAACTTCCTCTACAATTGCATCAAATGGAGCTTTAACAGTGTTATGGGTATTTATTGACTCAGAAAAAGCAAGGTCTTTTTCACTTATTGCTATGATTTCTTCCAGCCGTTCTTCTTCAGCCTGTAAAAGTGCAAGATCATTCTCCAGTTGTAGTATTTCCCCTGTTAGAGTATCGATTTCCGGCCTGGACACAAGCTTTTTTTCGTAAAGTTGTGTCTTTTTCTCAAGTTCATCCCGAAGAAAAGCTATTTTTCCAACGTTTGCAGATGTTTCAAGCTGCTTTTGCTTCTCTTTTAACAGCGCTTCGTTTTTTAATATTTCTATTTTTTTATCTTCAATTTCTCTTTCAAATGCAGGGTCAATTACCTTGAAGATCGGCTCACCAGCGGCAATGGTTTCTCCTTCCTGAGCAAAAATGTCGATTACTACACCTTTTGTCGGGCTGTTTAGCGTTTCAGTCCTGCTTGCAACTACGGCGGATTCTACCTGTATTAAGTAGGCTTTTGTATAAGCAAGTTGGAAAATATACATAAACACCATTACGCCAAGTACTACATACATGAAGAGTATTAATTTTTTATTTGGCAAACGGGTGTTATATTCTGAATCTTCCTGAAAACTGGCATTAATATAATCATCTGAAATTGGGATATCAATATGCTTTATTATTTCATCAAAAGGCTGGAACTGTCCTGTAATAAGGCCTTTGCTGAAATATTCCAGAATTTCCCTGTTTCTTGGCGAGGGGTCAATGTATTCTGCGACAAGAGTATTGCTTTCCTGCTCAATACGCATCACTTTGATTTTCTGGGAAAATTTAACTGAAAAACCCTGGAAATTAATTTCGATTTCAGCTAAAGTCTCATCAGTTATCCCTAAAAAGCCTGAATAATTCGCTATTTTCAGCGCACTCACCGACCAGTCAAGCGTTTTATAATCCTGTCCTTCGATTGTTACTTTTACAGGATTAATTAATCTGTAATATTTCCTTTTATCAGAATGGTCGTATGATATATCAGACATTACCGCCCAGCGCCTTATATAAACTCAGAGTATGGATCAGATATTCTGTCCGGGATTTATATTCCTGTATCCTTGAATTAATAAGTTTTTCTCTTGTTTCAATATAATCGTTATAAGTAATTAAGTCCATATCCAGCTTTTGTTGCTGAATATCCAGGCTTTCCCTGTCCAGTCCTGATATTTCCTTTGTCCTTTCCAAGTTTTTCATACTGCTCTTAAGGTAATAAAGGCTGTTATTCACATCATTTATCGAGGAAACAATGGTTTTTTCATAGTTTTTCAGCATTTGTTCGTATATATTTTTTTTACCCCGTAATTCAGCGATATTTTTACCTTTATTGAACAGGTTATACAATATTCCTGCGCCAGCCCTGTACCGGATGCTTTTTGTATTAAAAAAATCGTCAAATAAATCAGTAATCTGGAAAAGGTCGCCTGTAATCGCAAAACTTGGCAAAAATGACTTCCTTACCGCATCTGCATCCAGTTTTGCCATTTTAATCTGCTTTTCTGCCATAAGAATATCCGGCCTGTACGCTATTTTCTCCGTGCTTATTTCCAGGTCAGTGTCGTAAAACAGGCTGATGTCGTCAATGTCCTTAAAATTAATCGGAGTTTTTTCCTTGTCCCCAAAAACAAGAAGGGAAAGCTGGTTTTTCAGGTCTCCATTCAGCGCTTTTAAAAGAATTAAATTCTCCTCGCTCAACTTGAGTTCTTTTTCTGCGAGCAGGACATCCGGCTTTGGTACTAGCTCCAGCATAAATTTTTCACGGGCAATGCTGAGTTTTTCTTTTTTTAAGCCATAAAGTTCTTCGTATAAGGAAATCAGTTTCTCATTATTAAGGATATTAAAATAAAGCGAAGCAACTTCAGTTAAAGTAGACAATGTGATAAAATTCTTTTCAAATTCGTAATAGTCTTTGTTTTCGAGGAAATAATCCAGGTTAGTCCGGTTTTTACCCCAGAAATCCAGCTCATAACTGACCTGCAAGGGGAGGATAATTAAGTGTTTCTTGCTGTTCTCTTTATTATAATCTATAGTCTGGCCGTATGGAGTGAGGTTTGAATATTTTGCGTATCTATACCCTGCGCCAAGCTGCACAGAAGGTAAGTAATCCCTTTTTGTCGAGTTGGAGTAATTTTCCGCTTCTTTTGTCTTCAAATCAGCTATTTGCAGGTCAAAGTTATTGTTTATACTCTGGTGAAGTATATCCAGCAGCAGGGGATCATTGAACTTTTCCCACCATTCCCAGTTAATTCGGTGATCTTCGCCTTTAGTTATTCTGCCGGCGTAGGTATTTACGTTAATCACTTCTGAATAAATCGGCACATTACCTGCAAAGAAAATAATCAATCCAGCTAATATTAAAAATAACAACTTAACACTGCAATATTTCATAACTGAATTGTATATTTTACAGGCTATAAAAATCAACAGTAATGATTAAAAAGTATGTGGGTGCCCCTTTGGGGCGCCCACACACAACAACCAATAAAACTAAGCTCTATGAATAAGTTTTTGGCCTACCTTTGTAAGGAAAGAAACTCCTTGTTTAAGCTTGTAAGAATAAGTTTTATTTCTTGCTTCTGTCAAGCGTGTCAAGGCTGCTTGACCTTCTTCGAAAGCTTTTTTTGCTTTGTTGGCATCCTGTTGCCTAGATTGTGCAGCCCATAAATTGAATTGAGTAAATTCCTTATCTAAGTCTGCTCGCCATTCTCTAGCAAAGTGACTCTTTATTGCTGCATCGTGTTCTAAGTTATGATTTCTTCCTGCTTGGTTATTCATTTGATCGGTAAGTGCTTTTTCTTTTTTACCCCAACCAAAACCTAGTTTTTTAGAATTTTTAGTGTTGGGAGTGGAGTCGACTTGTCTTGCATTGTGTGTTCCATAGTTTGTTGCGTTAAAACTTGGTATCATGTTTTTCTCCTTTATCTTAAACTTCTATTTGCATAAACTCCTCTAAAAAATAATGTTGATATTTGTTTTGGAATTTCTTTACATAAATTCATAAATCAGGCCGAGCGAGGCGGCGCAGCCGCCGCAGCGAGGCAAAAAAGAAATACCCCTCCCTGGGGAGGGGCAGGGGTGGGGTTATAGCCATAATTGTTCATTGGATAGATTGCCACATCGGGCTTCGCCTTCCTCTCAATGACAATGTGGCGCGAATAGGTTTGCATTCCAAACTGGAAAGATCCTGAAACAAGTTCAGGATGACGATTCCCGGTGGGCTAAAGCCCACCCTATTTAACTGCTATTTCAGGTTTTCCGCTGTCATTGCGAGGAGCTTGCGACGAAGCAATCCATCCAATTGCAGGATAGGTTGATGGATTGCTTCGCTTCGCTCGCAATGACGCAAACAATAGAAGTAAGGCACTTGCTTAAGGTGCCTTACCTAATTTGCGTTTCTTCATCTTTATTTAGTTTTTTTTCACCACAAGACATCGGGTTATGCCCGGAGTATTGTTGTTTGTTTAAGTTAGTTGACCCCGGGCTTTATCCTTTGCCTTGAGGTCAGGAATAATAGCTATTCACCTGTTTAAGAAAATCAAAAGTAAGGTAAGTCCCACCGACCCCAAATCCAACTCTCTTAGATATAATGATACCATATCGTGGATATGTTTTCAAGGGTTTTTAAGGAAAATTTCCTTAAAAAATTAAAATTTTAACCTCTAAATCAACTTTGCCTTATAATTAATCTATATGATTGACTTTAAAATTAGAAAAATGCAGGTAAAAGACATTGAACAGATTATGGAAATAGAATCTGTGTCTTATGGTGAATTTTTCTGGCCGCCTGAAGCTTTCGTAACAGAGATTGAAAGCGATCTTGCGCACTATTTTGTAGTTATGAACGACAGCGGAAAGATAATTGCTTATGCAGGTTTTTGGCTGATATTTGATGAAGCGCACATTACCACCATTGCTGTTCACCCTGAATTTCGCCGTCAGGGCCTAGGCGAAAAGCTTTTGCAAAAAATGATAGAAACGGGCTACGAAAAAAGTGCCAAATGGTTTACACTTGAAGTTAGGGCAAGTAATCTTGCGGCGCAAAATATGTATTTTAAATATAATTTTAGAAGCCTGGGATTAAGAAAAAAATACTACCAGGATAACGACGAAGACGCTATGATAATGTGGACAGAAAATATTTGGAGCTCTTCTTTTAGGGAATCTTTTGAGAAGCTGAAAAGTGAACAAAATGAACGAAATGCAGCACACAATTGCTAAAAAAATACGTTATACCAAATTTTCCTCCGTATTTCCGAAATTTGGCCTAAGCGTACTGTTGTTAACCATTTTTTGCTCATTTTTAATTGTAATAGCAACTTTTACTCCAATACCTCTCAATGTAATTACTTTTCCCGGCGCAAATTTAAACTCATTTGACGAGTTAATCAAGGTTTTAAATTATATCCCACAGGTTCCTGTTATTGTAATGATAGCCTCCTGGCTGGGCTATAGAGCAGGGTTTTTAGCTGTTCTTTTGTACGTTGTAGCCGGGCTTGTCGGGGTGCCTGTTTTTGCATCAGGCGGCGGGTTAGACTATCTTGCAAAAATAAGGTTCGGTTATATTTTAGGGTTTTTTGCGGGAATATATGTCACAGGTAAGCTTATTTCCAAGAAAACTAATCTAAAAAGAGCTGCGGTAGCTGCAATTATAGGGGTTATTGCAGTTCATATAATTGGAGTAATTTACTTGACTGTCGTGCTCTTTATACAGCAGGAACCAATTAATGCTATATTTAGCTGGATGATGCAGTTGAGCGGGATGCAAATATTTTATGACTTAATATTTAGTATATTTGCGGCATTTATCGGAAGACTGCTCAGGCATGTGTTCTGGGTTGTTACGAATTAGGTTTTTTTTAATTCAAATGTCACCCCGGACTTGATCCGGGGTCTATCAAGTTAACAACTGTAAGCGTCATTGCGAGACGTAAAACCAGGCATATAAGCTATTAATGCGTTTCGAAGCAATCTTCCTAGACCTATGCAAGCATTCATTCCAACATGGAAGATTGCTTCGCAAGTTAATTGTCCTTTTATAGCTAACATCCACGGCTCGCAATGACGAAGTAGTCATAGAATGCGCTATTGTACACCGTTATTCTTAATATTTCGTAACATTTAACAAAAAAATGTTAATTTTTTATATTCAGGGTTATTTAAGCATATGTATTAAAAAAATTTGAAAGGAACATAAAAATGCAGATGAATGTAGGAAGCAAATTAAGTTTTGGAAATGTTTACAATGTAAAGTGTCCAAAAGGAGTAATGAGTGATTTATTAACTGTATCTAAACCCGAAATTCAAAAAGAAAATCCCGATATGCAAATTGGGGGAAGCAATGGAAGATTTTTTATAATTACTGGTCAAGATAAAAAAGATTGTGATGCTTTAAAGGGATGGTTATCAAAGTCAGGAATTAGAGAGATTAATGCTATAAAGCATGGTCAAGCTGAACTTGCTATACATAACCATTTTGAATCAAAAGCAAAAACTATTGATCTCTCAGCATAGTCTGACACACCGCAATCGCAATTGCATCGGTTGTATCATCGAGTTTTGGGATCCTTTGCCCCTCGCAAAGCACCTGTATCATATTCTTGACTTCATCCTTGCCGGCTCGCCCATAACCAGTAATCGTCTGCTTAACTACCAGCGGCGTGTACTCAAAAACAGGCACATTCAGCATTTCGAGCGTCATTAATATTACACCTCTTGCCTCGCTAACGTTGGTTATAGTCTTGGCATTCTTGAAATAAAACAACTGCTCAACCGCCGCAGCTTCAGGTTTGAATTTTTCGATTAAATAAATCAGGTCTTTGTGAATCTCGACAAGCCTCTGGGAGTTTGAAAGGAGCTTACTTGTCTGAATTGAACCGCAGTCAACTATTGTGTGCTTGGTTATGATACTGTCGTAATCCAACACACAGTAACCAACAATTGCCAGCCCTGGATCAATCCCCAGAATCCGCATTATAGCACTCTTATCCCAAAATCTTTTAGTATTTCTGCCACTTTATATTGAGAAATTCCTACTATATTGGAATAACAGCCGTTTATGCTTTTTACAAATATTGCGGCCTTGCCCTGAATAGCGTATGCGCCCGCTTTGTCCATGGGGTCGCCGGTGTTAACATAGTTTTGTATTTCTTCATCATCAAGCTTGCGGAAGGTTACATCGCTTTTTACAGAAGTTTTTACGGTTTTTTCTGTTTCTGTATCATACACTGCGATGGCTGATATGACACTGTGAGTTTTGTTGCTCAGAAGTTTAAGCATATTGAATGCATCGCCTCTGGTTTGCGGCTTGCCCAGAATTTTGTTATTTATTGTTACAATAGTATCTGAGCCTATTATTATGGCGGGGAAGTCTATTTTTTGGGCAACATCCAATGCTTTTTCCAGCGCAACATTTTCCACGTCCTGTATTTTCTCTATTTTTTCCTCAATAGTTGATGGAATCACGAAAAAATCGAGTCCGATATTTTCCAGTAATTCTTTTCTTCTTGGAGAGGCGGAGGCGAGTATTATTTTTTTATCCATAATAACTTTATTTTACATTATTGTGGGTTAATGCAAAGTATGATAATTTTTTTAATATGAGATATTTACTAATAATAATTTTTACTTTATTTTTCCTGCCGGGGTATTCGCTGGCGGAGGAAGTAAAGTTTGTTCAACTGTCCGATGTTCACCTGACAACTAAGCCGGGAAATGCTGGCGGCAGAATGTTAACGCAGTCAGCCCAGCTTTTAGATGATGCTGTAAAGCAGATTAATACTCTTGAAAAAGTCAATTTTGTTGTATTTACAGGCGATATGATTAATACGCCGGATAAAAAGCTTCTGGAAAAGTTCAAATCGGTGGCAAATAAGCTGGAGCCTAATTGGTTCTGGACATTAGGAAACCATGATGTAAATGCGGCTTTTAACAAAAAGAAATTCATTGCTGAAATGCACCAGACAAAGTCTTATTACAGTTTTTTAACCAATAACTTTGTATTTATCTGTATGGACGGCACAATAGATACTATTCCTACAGCGCACGGCGAATTTTTGCCCGATGAGCTGCAATGGCTTGATAAAGAGCTTGGAAAGAATAAGGATAAATACGCTGTGATTTTCCAGCATTATCCTGTTGTTGAGCCTTTTCACTCATCAAGTCATTATGTAATCAACGCCAAACAGTACCTTGATGTCATAGACAGGCATAAAAACGTTGTGGCTGTAATGTCAGGTCACTATCATGCTGCCAGAATTAATAAGAGAAACAATGTTTTGCACGTATCCACTCCTTCGCTTGTACAATATCCCAATGCTTTCAGGGTTATAACAATTGCAGAAACCCCTCAAGGCTTAAAGTTTAACTTTGAATTCACGCCCACAAAGCTGGAAAATATAAGAAATCAGAGCCGTTTACAGACAAGATCGGCAAAGTTACATGAAGGCAGCAAATCAGACAGGAATACGACTATAATTCTGACAAAATAAGGTCTTCCAGTTCTTTGGCAGGCGCTGAACCCCCTTTATAGTTTTGGATTAAGATAGCAAAAGCATACATTTTACCTGAATCACTTTTTAAATAGCCTGTTTTGCCGCTCATGCCCGCATTGGTTCCGGTTTTAAACCACATATTAGGTTTGGTTTTTAGCGTATTTCTGTAAACATCAAAATGTTTCCAGTTATAAAGCTTTGATAATGCCAGTGTCATCCAGTTTGTAGTGATAAGGTCGTTATGGGAAACCCCGCTCGCATCCACAATAAACAGTTGGGACGGATCAGCGCCGAGTTTTGTGTAAAATTCATCAAAAGCTTTTAGTCCGCCTTTTGTTGTTCCATCCGTTGCCAGTTTAAATAAGGTCTCTGCGGCGAGGTTATTGCTATTTTTATTGATATGGGATATTTCATCAACCAGCCCATGGCTAACTTCCTTAATCAATATGGCATTAGGTGGCAATGTTCCTTTTTTTGTCTTTCCTTTAAAGCTAAGCCGGGATATTAAGTATTTTTCTGGGTCTTTAACAGGTACATTCTTAATTAAATTGTTATCAAGGTTATAGGCACTGAATTTAGGCATATAGGGATTGCTTTCATCGTCCCACATCCAGCCTGTGCCCCATGGGATAGTATCAATTGCAGTATCATCAATAATTAAAGCACCATTAATAGTGACACCTTTGAACAATTCAGCCAGCTTTCTGCTTGTTAAAAGTGGATCTCCGCACAGTTTCAGGTAAGTGAGATTATTATGCCTGTATAAGCTTGTTTTAACCTCATAATTAGGGCCAAGTTTGTCTAAAATTACCGGGGTAGTGAAGGCTTTAAGGGTTGAGGCCGGGTGGAGGAGCAGATCAGCGTGTCTTTCATAGATAATATTGCCTGTTTCGGCTTCTCTTATTGAAACAGAAATAATTGCGGTTTTACTCAGGCTGTTTTTGTCAATTATACTATCCAGAGCGGGTTTATTTATAAACCCGAAAAGCAGGAACAGAGGGAAAATTAATAGTAAATATTTAAACTTTTTCATGTTGTAAAATTGTTTTTTCCAGCTCTATTTTTACTCTTTGCAGCACCTCTGTCCAGTCATCCGGCCGTGTTTGCCTGAAAAGCCGCATGGTATTGTACCACGGAGTTGTATCACCCTCCATAAACCAGCGCCAGTTCGGCACATCAGGTAGCATACACCATACAGGTTTGCCCATAGCTCCCGCTAGATGGACAACCGCTGTATCTATTGCCAGCACGAGGTCGAGGTTTTCCACTGCTGCTGCTGTATCGGAAAAATCTTTAAATTCATCTCCCAGATGTATTAAATGGAAGTCTTCAGGTAGATTATCCAGCATGGGGGTGCCTTTAGTCTGCTGGAGGGAGTACAACTTTACGCCCGGCATCTTTGCGATATCATAAAATGCTCTGACATCACTGATATTCTTTTTATAAAGGTTTGCATGGCTGTACCATACTATGCCTATTTTAAAATCATTGTTGTTGAAGTATTTATCTTTGTATTCCTGCGCTTTTTTAGGATTTACAGTGATGTATTTATTGCTGTAATCAGTTATTTTGTACGGATAGGCAAGGCTTGTGAGGTTTATTTGGAGGTCGTGCCCTACTTGTTGGTGTTTTTGGTCGGCTGGCACGATTTCTACATTAAAATTCGAGCTCCGTACAAGGCTTACAAGTGGCGGCTGTATTTTTAGCAGGACTTTTGCACCTTGTTGGTCTAGAAAATGCAGGTACCTCATGAATTGTAGTGAGTCGCCATAACCCGAATCAGAGTAAACAAGAACTTTTTTGTCTTTTAATGATCCTCTATAATCCAGTAGATATGTTTTTAACCCTTGTTTTTCGTTTATTAACCTTCTTAGCTTGAAGTAGTCCCATGCCTTATCCAGTTTTCCTTCCAGGAATTCGGCTCGTGCAATATTAAATAATAAGGATTGGTTGTTCGGGAATTTTTTAAGGCCACGCTGGCTGATTTCTATTACTTTGGAAGTTTCGGCGGTATCAACATAGAGGTTTCCGAGGTTAAGGTAGAGTTCAAAGAAATTATCATTTAATTCAAGCCCCTTAAGTAAATGTTTTTCAGCTTTTTTAAAGTCATAAACCCTTTGATAAAGACCTCCCAGGTTAATATGTGCCTCTGTAAAATCTGGTTTCAGGTAAACAGCATTTAAATATGCCTTGAAAGTATTTTCCCCATCGCCTTTTTTATAGTAATTGATCCCTGCGTTAAAGTAATGGTAAGGGTTTTGAGGTTCCAGTTCAATTAATCTTAAATAACAGTAAATTATTTTATCGACATCGTTATTGTGAGTGTATATTTGCAGCAGCCTGTTGTAAATTTCCACCTGGTTGGCTTCTGAACGTAAGGCTTTAAGGTAATATTCCACGGCCTTGTCCAGCTCATTATTTTGATGGTATTTTATTGCGGTTTCCAGCATACAAAGTATTATATGTTTTTTTGTGATAAAAAAAAAGTATGAACACAAAGACATTCTTCATAGAAACACTTGGATGCCAGATGAATAAGGCGGATTCGGAAAAAATATCCGGGATTTTATACAGTTTGGGTTATAAAGAGGAAACAACTCCTGAAAAGGCATCCCTGTTAATAATGAATACATGCAGTATTCGTGCAGCCTCTGAAAACAAAGCGTATAGCCATCTTGGCCTTTGGAAAAAGCTTAAGAAAAAGAACCCTAATATAAAAATCGCAATGTGTGGCTGCATAGCGGAGCAAACAAAAGAAAAGGTGTTTGTAAGAGCACCTCATGTAGATATTGTTTTTGGAACAAAAGACATTGAAAATCTTCCCAACCTGTTAAATGAATCATTAACCAGCTATAAACCCGCAAGAAAAAAAGGACTTTCTGCCTGGCTGCCCATAATTGAAGGGTGTGATTATTTTTGCACATATTGCGTGGTTCCTTATACACGGGGAAGGCAAAAAAGCAGGTTGCCAGCAGATATTCTAAAAGAGGCCAGGGAAATAGCTTCAGAAGGTTTTGGTGAAATTACGCTGCTCGGCCAGACCGTTGATTCTTATGGAAATGACTTTAATGACCCAAACATAAACCTTGCAAACCTGCTTAAAGAATTAAATAAAATAGATGAAATATACAGGATTCGGTTTGTAACCTCACATCCGGCTGATATTACAGACGAATTAATTTACACAATTCGTGATCTGGAAAAAGTTTGCGAGTATTTTCATATTCCAATGCAGTCAGGAAATAATGAAGTGTTAAAAAGGATGAGAAGGCCGTATACAAGAGAAGAATACCTGCGCCTTGTTGAAAAAATACGTACAGCCATGCCTGATGTGGGGATTACTTCGGATTTTATTGCGGGGTTTCCCGGCGAAACGGATGAACAGTTTGAGGATACTTTATCACTGATAGATGAAGTGGTTTTTGATCATTGCAACACAGCCGCCTACTCTCCAAGAAAACAGACTCCTGCTGCTGTATGGAAAGACCAGGTTCCTATGGAAATTAAGAAAGCAAGGCTTAATATATTAAATAAGAAAGTCCGGGACTCTGTAAAAAAATCTCACGAAAGGTACGTTGGAAGGACGCTGGAGGTGTATGACGGTTTAGCAAGAAATAATAAAATCGTGCATTTTGAAGGGGATAAGGATTTAATTAAACGGCCTGTAATGGTTGAGATAAAGGAAGCTTCTATCTGGTGTTTGATGGGGGAAATTTTTTGCAATAAAAAAGCTACCTGCGAGAGTGGTAGCTGAAAAATATTTTGGGAGGAGATTTGGGGGTTGTTTGTTCTACTTATTAAATCCCCCTGACAAAAAAAAATTTCCCTTTCCAGGGAAATTTTTTACAAAACGTTACATAAATTTAATTATCATTAGCCCAAGATGCCTGTGCCAAATCGTTTGCGTTTTGTACCCTATTGGTTACATTTTTCATTGTTTTTTGGATTTCACCACCCATTGTTTGTAGTACTGTAATAGCTACAACAGACACGAGAGCAAGGATTAAGCCGTATTCAACAAGACTTTGCCCTTTTGATTTTTTTCTTTGATTTTTGTTCATAACTCACCTAAGCTCCTAAAATTTAAAAATTAATTTAACACTTCACATTTTATAATACATTACAATTCAGTTTTTATTAATCCCTTTCGAGGGTGATTTAAAATCATCACCCTTTTGAGTTCACACTAAAAAAACAGACCGGCATTTGCCGGTCTATTTTTGCTATATTACTGCTTTTTGTGGTTCTTTTTCTTTAGCTTCATTTCTTCCCTGAACTTTTTAAATTCGGTTTTTTGTTCAGGAGTTAAAATAGATTCAAATTTTTGCATATGTTCCTTGCGTATAGTGTTTGTCTGCTCTCTTAAAGCCTTAATTTCTTCTTTTTTTACCTTAATTTCTTCCTGGGATGCCCCGGATTCTTTAAGGGCTTTTATTTCCTGCCATTTTTGATGTATTTTGTCCATTAAAGGTTTCATTACTTCTCTGTGTTCCATATGCATTTGCTTGGATTTTTCCTGTTGCGTTTCTGTAAGGTTTAGTCTTTGCTGTAACTCATCTTTTACTTGCTGCATGTGTTGTTTCTTTTGTTCCATGGTCATTTTTTGGCCATTCTCATGATGCATAAAAGGTGGCTCTTGAGCGTAAGCATAGTTTCCTGCCGATACGATTAGCATTGCTGCTGTTAAAGATACGAGTGATTTTTTCATAGTATTCCCCTTTCTTCAAGTTCTTTTTGTAACTGTTTTCTCGCATTAAAGAGTCTCGATTTTACTGTGCCTGTCGGGCATTTTATTTTTCCTGCAATTTCTTCGTAACTCATTTCTTTTATGTCATAAAAAATAATTACTTCTTTAAATTTTGGCTTTAACGTTTCAATTGCTTCTAAAATCAGCTTTTTTCTCTCATTTAAGAGCAACGTGCTTTCTGAGGTAGGCTTTATGTCTTTTATGTTTAAGAAAGTTTCTTCGTCAAAGGTAGTTTTCATTTCAGTACTGAATTGTTTTGATTTTAAGTGGTCTTTGCAGGTATTTACGGTTATGGTTTTAATCCAGCCCCATAGATTTCCTTGTTCCTTGTATTTATTAAGGTTTTTCCATACTTTTATATATACTTCCTGCTCAATATCCTGAACATTATTTTTTCCTGCCATAGACATAATAATATTCTGGATACTTCTTTTGTGAGTCTCAATAATTTTATTCATATTTTTAATAAACCATTAACAATCCATAATCATCAGTAGGTAAGCCCATTTCGGCTATGACTGACTCGCTCTCATTGTTGGAAAGATTATACCCTTTTATATTATTTTCCAAAACACTATAATTAACCAGAAAATAAGCAAGAGTCATTATTATCACGCCAGCAGCCGCTTTTAATATAACGTTATATGACTTTGTTTTTCCATAATTTTTGTAAAAAGGAGCAACTTCTTTTACAATAGATGCGGTTTTGTATATTTTTTCGTGTTGTTTTTGGCATTCAGGACACGTCTTAAGATGGTCTTCAAGTTGTTTTTCTGTGCCAAAAACAAACAGGCTTTCGTATTTATTACATTTTTCTGACATATTTTTTTACCTTTAAAAAGTTCCTTCTAAATTATAGAACGAGGAACTTTTTAAATAGTTCATGAATTATATTTTTTGTTGAATAAATGTAAACTTTTATTACGTTTAATTAAAAAATAAAAAATTTATAAAAGGACTCAAAAATATCAAAATTGAATTTAAAAGTAAGAAAAACTTATAAATTCTATTTAAAATTTGAAATAAATTAAGATAAAAATTTAAAAAATTTAAAAAATCTTTAAAAGTTAAAAAAATGCAAGCTAAAATGTGAATTGCAAGATCGAGCGTTAACGTTTATATTGATAAAGATCTGACATCTGTTTAAAGCATTGTAATTTATTAAATAATAAGGAGTAAGGAGATATGGGAAATTCTCTTGTGAGCAAATTATGCGCACCAGCAATTTTCTTAATGGCAAAATTAAAGTATTTTCAAAAAATTGCTCTATTATCTTTATTAATATTTGGTCTTATAGGAAGTATTATTTATTTTTTATTATCTAACCTTGAATCCCAGGCAAATTTCAGCAGAAAAGAAAATTACGGAGTGGAATACATTAACCCTTTGAAAGATTTGCTTTTCAATATGCAGGTATATAGAAAACAGTTATCAGAGGGAGTGAGTCCTTCTTCTGCTGAAATAGAAAAACATATTCAATTAATTAACCAGATTGATGAAAAATTAAATGAAACTCTTGAAGTCAACCAGGACTGGAAAAATATAAAAAATAACTGGAAAAGTGCGGATAATTTTAATAAGCAGACTGAGGTAATTAATCAAGTGATTGCTTTAATTAGCCACATAAATGACACTTCAAACCTTGTTCTTGACCCTGACCTTGATACATATTACTTAATGGATGCATATAGCCTTAAATTACCTAATTTACTTGAAAAAATAAACCTTGCCGAAAATGCGGGAACGAAAAAACTGGTTCATGACGCAGGTAATCAAACAGAACTCATACAGTTAGCAACTTATATAGATGAAATTAATGAGCTTTTAAAATCAGGAATTGACGTTATTTTTAAATTTAATCCATCTACTAAGGATAAGCTTGAGAAACCGTTTAATGAAACTTATGCAGTAAATAAACAGTTCTTAGTTCTACTGATGGATGTTATCGATGGAAAAAATACCTCTGTAGCTCAGCTAAAAGCACTTTCTGAGCAAGCTTTAAATAAAAACAAAAAGCTTTATGACCTTTATGCATCTGTAGAAGAAGAACTCATTACGAAAAGAGTACATAAATATGCAGATCAGGAACCTATAGCTGTGTTTCTTACTTTATTAGGTTTGTTTATTATTGGATATCTATTTCTTGGCTTTTATTTATCTTTAGTAAATTCTGTGGATAAAATCGCCAATGTGCTCAGTAAAAATGCCGAACAATTTTCAACTGCTTCCTTGCAACTTACTTCTGCAAGCCATCAATTAGCTGAAGATTGCTCAAAGCAGGTGGCATCCCTTACAGAAACTACTTCTACTCTTGAAGAAACTGCCTCTATGGTAAAACAGAATACCGATAATACACGAGAGGCAGCATTACTCGCAAAACAAACCAAAGATTTCACTGATCAGGGGAAAGATCAGATGAGTGAAATGATAAATTCTATTGAAGAAATAAAAAAATCCAGTGATGAAATATCCAAAATTATAAGGATCATTGATGATATAGCCTTCCAGACAAATATTCTGGCATTAAATGCGGCGGTCGAAGCGGCAAGAGCCGGGGAAGCAGGGCAGGGATTTGCGGTTGTAGCTGAAGAAGTTCGTAACCTTGCACAAAGAAGTGCCAGTGCAGCCAAAAACACTGCTGATATTATTGAAAGGAATATTGAACTCTCTGAAAGAGGCGTGGAAGTAACCAGGCATATTAATGAGTCGTTAAATGAAATAAATACCCAGGCTCAGAAAGTTAATGATCTTCTTGCGGAAATAGCTGCAGCAAGTCAGGAACAATCACAGGGAATCGTTCAAATAAATAAAGCAGTAATACAGATGGAAAATGTTGTTCAAAGTAATGCTTCTTCGGCAGAAGAGGCGGCTTCCACTTCAAATGAAATCTCTATCCAGGCTGAAGATTTGAAAAGTATGATTAGTGAACTTGTAAAAATCGTGAACAACTCAAGTACAGAGCTAACTATTTCCCGTTAAAATCTTTGTCCATCTTCAGTTTTTTAAAATATTCCTGCGCATCTTTTGATACATTTATATTTTGAATTGAGATATTAAACTTGCTTAACTCTGCCAGTTTGCTTTGTTCATAATTAAGCTGTGCGTCCTGTTCCGTAGTATTTTCAGTGGTGGAAGCCTGGGCTTCTTCTGCGGATACCCCAGTTTCAAGTTTATAAATTAACTTATCAAGGTCATAACTGCCAGGCACCCTGTAATGAGCCAGAATTTCCTCTTTTGTAATTCCATAAGGGAAATTGTAGAGCCATTTTAAAGTGGTCACATCTCTTTTTGATACGGAAGTAATGCCGTATTGGTGCGGGACATACATTATATCGTTTCTGTGGGGGCTGTGGTTTAAACCCAATGCATGGCCCATTTCGTGGATAATAGTATGAAATACCTCGTTTTTGTCCTGGTATTGCTGATGAATAATGCCGTCAGAAAGACCAATGCTTATTTCTGCTGAGTATAACCTTGCTGACTGGTCAAAATTAAACTGGCAGTGACCAAGAGACTTTCTTTCCACCCTTTTCCATTCAATATTAATTTGTGAATTATATAAATTTTGTACAAACTCAAACTTTACCTTACCCATTGAGGCTCTTTCCCAGATATTTACGGCCTCCTGGATCATGGCATAGTATTCGTAATCATCATTTCTTGATTTATACCAGTGAAATGGCGCAACAAATACAGTCACAGGCATTGTTTCGTCCGGCCAGCGTATAAGTTTGCCTTTCCTGAAACAGGAATTAAGGTATGAAATGTTGTTAGAGTTACTCATTTTTTATTTCATTTTTTATTTACTTTTAAATGCGAACAAATTAGTTTATCAAGTATTTTATCGGGCAAAAGTTTTATTAAGTTGAGGAATTGTGCATCCTTGCCAACACGGTACCTTGTCCGTGGATTTCTATCGTTTAACGCTTTAAACACTGCTTCTGCAACGTGTTCTGGCGGGATTGCAATTTCATCTACTTTTTTTCTAGTCCTTTCAATTAAAGGCTCACAATAGTTTCCATAATATTTTTGGGCATCTTCGTTCATTTCGCATATGGTTTCCTGCAAAAGCCCAAATGACTTGTCCCAGATGGGTGTTCTTATAATTCCGGGCTCAATAACGCTGACCTGTATTCCCCAGGGGAGGAGTTCCCTCCTTAAGCTGTCTGAAATCGCTTCAATAGCATGTTTTGACGCGCAGTATGCACCCTTGAAAGGGAATGCGGTATAGCCTGCAATTGAGCTTATGTTTATAATTCTGCCTTTTGCTTTTCTTATGAGTGGAAGGAATGCCTGAGTTATTTTTACCTGGCCTATGACGTTGGTTTCAAGTTGGAGTCTTAGTTTTTCAATTGGGAGAAACTCTATAGGGCCTGCAACAGCGATGCCGGCATTGTTAACAAGTCCATACAGCCCGTTTTCTCCAGTTTTTTCAGATATTTGTATGAAAGCTTTTTGGATGGAATCATCATCATTAATATCAAGATATTCCCTGCCTCCGCCAAATACTGTAAAGCCTTTTTGTTCCAGTAATTGGGCGGTGGATTTGCCTATGCCCGAGGATGCGCCGGTGATTAAAACATATTTGGGAGATTTTAGCATTATGTAGCTCCTTTTGGAAAATATTTAAAACATTAAGAAAGATTAATACAAGTATTTTCTCATATTTATATATCAAATATAAACAAGGAAAATATTTTATAGATTTATTTTAGCTATTTTTAGAAAACTCAATCAATCAGCGAAATAATATACAAATTATGTGAGCATTTAAAAAAGATTATTTGTTTTTATATTTATATAAAATATTTTGGAGGATAGGGTAATTAGATAAGGGGGAAATAGGGTATGGTACAAAGCGTTATTGGAACGGGTCAAGATCAATATAAAACGGTAGGGGATTATGTACTTGCTAACAAGGCTGAAATCGCTCAAAGGCTGGGAACAGATCCCAATACTTCATTATGGGGCGAAAATGGTCTGGTAAATCAATTTGCTAGCAAATCAATGGATCAATCTATTTATAATGAGGATGGATCGGATAATCCATTCTTTAATAGAATGCAGGCAGGGCAAGAGATTCCAGAAATTGTAGATCAATCTAAAGCAGTTACATTCAAAGATGATCCTAAGCAACTTGCTATTGATAATTACAGACGTGGTAAAGCAAAAACTGAAGTTATAAATCCATATGTAGATGAAGATGAAAACAGACGTAGTGATGCTAGAAATGAATATTTAAAGTCAAAGGCAACTACTGAACCTAAGACAGGTGCACCTGATCCACAATTTTTGCCCCCGGATGAACCTGGAACATACCTTCCGGGCTATGAAGCTGACATAATCCCAGAAGAAAAGAAACCAAGTTTAGGGGAAAGGTTATGGAATGATGACTCCACTACGGGACATGAGGTATATAAACCAAAGGCAGCTGAACAAAAGTTTGATGAAACTGCTAGGATACTTGAGATTACGGCAGCAGGCGAAGCTGAGAGAAAGAGAGCTAAAGATTCGTTACCTGATGATCCGCGGGCAGAAGCTATAAGCCCAGGAGTTTATAAAGTGCTTGATTCACAACCTTTAGCAGGCGTATTACATGATAATGATCAGCAATTATGGAAATATTATAAAAATAAAGCTGAACAAAATATTAATACTAAAGCCTATCCACCTGATATTATAACAGCTGCAGCTAATGATCTTGAGATTATACGAAATGGAATAAAAGTACCATTTACAGACCAAAACGCTGATGGCCGCATTAAATGGGATGATGTAACACTTGAAAAAAATGATATAATTAAGTTTGGCTCGTTAACTCAAGATCCGACAGCCATTAATCAGTAAGCACCTTAATGATGAAGGATGCATAATATTCAAACTAAAAAGAGGCGTTAGCCTCTTTTTAGTTTTTTACACGTTAACCCTCACGGGTTGAAATTTAGTTATAAATCTGTTATATTATTAATGTATCCTTCAGACCCCGTGTTTGATTCTGCGGGTGACCCTGAAGGGTATTTTTTATGCCAAGTTTCCAAGTCTTGATTTAAATTATAAAATTTATAACCACGTCTATCTTCTAATATTTGTATTCCTATAATGAAATAGTTGTTTTCTAATTTTATTTTATTTTCAAGCCAATGAAATGCTATTGCTTCATCTAACCTGTTTTTATCTAATTCTTTTTTATTAATATATTTTGCGGTTTCAATAATTTTTTTTAGTCTCGGTAAAAGCCTAAATTTTCTTTCATCAGCACCGGTATGCTTGATTTTATCAAAACCTCTTCGCGTAAAAACTATCTCTCCCAGTCTTGGATGAAAAACGTTTATATCTTGCAATTTGCGATATTCTTCTCTCGCAAGCTTTCTTAATTCCTTAATATCAAGATATTCTCCAAGTTCATTCCCTGTGAGCTCAATATTCAACCATTCATTAATCGCCTGAGCCGCACGCTTGCCTGCACCCATGGCATTTATGGCTGTGGACTCGCCTGTCGGAGCAATATCACCACCTGCCCATACACCAGGGATTGAGGTTTCTCCGGTTTCTGGGTTTATAACAATATAACCCTTCTTATCAAGTTTAAGATTTTCTGCTGAGCGAGGAATAATCGGGTTAGGGTCAGTTCCTAACGCTACAATAACCGTATCAGCCTCAATATCAACAGTTTTACCTTCCACAGGAACAGGGCTTCTCCTTCCTGACGCGTCAGGCTCACCGAGTTCCATGACCTGAAGCCTCATGCCAGCTACTCTACCGTTTTCCCCGAGAATTTTCACCGGCGAGTGCAGCATCAAAAACTTTATGCCTTCTTCCTTTGCATGCTCGATTTCTGCTTTTCTGGCAGGTAATTCTGCCTCTGATCTGCGGTAAGCAATAATAACCTCATCAACCCCGATCCTTTTAGCTACCCTGGCCGCGTCCATTGCAACATTCCCGCCGCCAATTACTACAGCTTTTTTGCCTACATAAATAGGGGTGGGGGATTTAATTCCGCTTGCTTTCATTAGGTTTACCCTGGTTAAGAACTCGTTGGCAGAGTAAACGTTGTTCAGGTTTTCCCCATCAATGTGTAACAGCTTGGGTAGGCCAGCCCCGCTGCTGATAAATACCGCATTATAGCCCTCATCAAAAAGATCCTGGATTGTAAGGGATTTGCCTATAACCACATTGGTCTCAAATTCCACGCCAAGCTTTTTCAGGAATTCGATTTCCCGGTTAAGTACAGTTCTTGGAAGCCTGAATGAGGGGATTCCATATCTCAAAACTCCGCCCAGTGCGTGCAGGGCCTCGAATATAGTTACTTTATGTCCCTGTTTTGCAAGGTCAGCTGCTGCGCTCATGCCTGCACAGCCAGAACCTATTATTGCGACTTTTTTACCGCTTGGAGTGACTTTTTCTATTTGTGCAGAAGTCAGGTCACCTATGTATCTTTCTAGAGCACCAATAGCAACCGACTCACCTTTTATTCCAAGAATGCATTTGCCTTCGCACTGCCTTTCCTGTGGGCATACCCGGCCGCACACAGAAGGCAGGTAGTTGGTTTGTCGGATTAGTTGTCCGGCTTCATCAATTTTTCCTTCTTTTATTTTCTGGATAAATTCTGGGATCTGCACATTTACCGGGCAGCCCTCTACGCATTTGGGTTTTTTGCATTGCAGGCACCTTTCAGCCTCTGCTAATGCCTGCTCCTTAGAAAAATTTGTTTCTACCTCTTCGAAGTTTTTATTTCTATATTCTGGATCGAGTGCTTTTTGTAGTTGTCTTGTTTGTTTGTTAGTCATAATTATATTTTACTATAAGGAAAAAGTAATAATTATATGTTATAATTCGGAAATGAAAATTACACCTTCTATAAATACTTCTATTCATAATAAAAAGACACTGGGGTTTTCAGCTAATTCGATACATGCTAAAGATAACCCGCTTGATGCTATGTACCCTAAAGTACCTCCTCATCGCCCGCATGACTTTGGGATAATAATCAAACATATCAGGAGATTGTGGAGTTCTTCAGGAGATAATCCGGTTGGAAATATTTATTTTGCTGGCCGGAAAAAAGTTGTAGTTTATTATGATTATGTAAAAAGTTTATTTCAGTAAAAAGCCACACATTGTGTGGCTTTTTTTATAGTTATCTATTATTTCTTACTCTTTCCATAATTTCCTCAACCTCTTTTTCGTCAAGGGTTTCACGTTCGAGCAGGACTTTTACGATTTCATCCATAATATCCTTGTTTTCTGACAGAATTTTTTTGGCATATACATACCTTTCCTCGATTAATGCTTTGACTTCTCTGTCAATCATTGAGGCGATTTCTTCCGAATAGTTTCTATCTGTGCCAAAATCCCTGCCTAAAAATACATGTTCATTGCCTTTGCCATAAGCAATGGAACCGATTTTTTCGCTCATACCGTAAGTAGTGACCATTTTTCTGGCAAGTTCACTGGCTTTTTCTATATCATTCTGCGCGCCGGTTGTTATTTCATCAATACCAAAAGTAAGCTCTTCAGCTATTCTTCCGCCTAACAGCATTGCTATACGGTCAAGGAGCTGGGTCTTTTTATATGTAAGGTGGTCCTTTTCAGGCAGTGTCATAGTAACACCCAGTGCCATACCTCTTGGTATAATTGTTACCTTGTGCAGAGGGTCACAGTTTTTAAGGGATTTAGCTAATAATGCGTGACCTACCTCGTGGTAAGCAGTATTTTCCTTCTCTCTATCGTCAATTATCCTGCTTTTCTTTTCAGGACCCGCGATAATCTTATCAATAGCCTCTTCCATATCTTCCATTTCGATTTCTTTTTTTTCTTTTCTTGCTGCTAAGAGCGCTGCTTCATTTATCAGGTTTGATAAATCAGCACCTGTAAAGCCAGGAGTCCTTTTGGCAAGGGTTTTTATGTTAATTTCAGGAGCAAGAGGCTTGCCTTTTATGTGTACGTTGAGGATTTGTTCTCTGCCAAGTATGTCAGGCCTGTCAATAACAACCTGCCTGTCAAACCTTCCGGGTCTTAAAAGTGCATTATCAAGTATGTCAGGTCTATTGGTAGCTGCAATTATAATAATTCCGGTTGTTCCGTCAAATCCGTCCATCTCTACGAGCAGCTGGTTAAGGGTCTGTTCTCTTTCGTCATGCCCGCCGCCAAGTCCTGCGCCGCGCTGTCTTCCTACAGCATCTATTTCATCGATAAATACAATACAGGGTGCGTGTTTTTTTGCCTGCTCAAACAGATCTCTTACCCTTGAAGCTCCAACGCCGACGAACATTTCAACAAAGTCAGAACCGCTTATGCTGAAGAATGGAACTCCGGCCTCACCTGCGACAGCTTTTGCCATCAAGGTTTTACCTGTTCCCGGTGCGCCCACAAGAAGTACTCCCCTCGGGATTTTTGCTCCTAATGAGAGGTATCTCTGGCTATTTTTAAGAAAATCAACTATTTCCTCAAGTTCCTGTTTGGCTTCATCAATGCCTGCCACGTCTGAAAAGGTAATTTTTACCTTATTATCCAGCATCATTTTTGCCTTGCTTTTACCGAATGACATGGCCTGCGAGCCACCGCCTTGCGCGCTCCTGAACATTAAAATCAGGGCTATCAGCAAAAATAAGGGGAAAATTAGCGATCCTATGAGTCCTATCCATTGACCTGAATTTTTAGCATGTTCAATTTCCAGGTTTACGCCGTTTTCTTCAAGTTTATCTATCAGGTTTGCACTATTCATAGGTATTGCGACCTTATGTTTTATAACTTCATCGCCTGATGATTTTGTTTCTGCTATTAAGTAGTCTTCTGCAATTATTGCATTTGCTACTTCATTATTTTTTACCATCCCCATAAATTCTGAATAGGTTGTATCTTTTATGGTGTCTGTCTTTGAAGTCAGCAAAGATGCAAAAAATGCCAGCATTATAACCATTAATGTTATATATATGCCTGTTGTCTGGTATTTTTTCATTATTTATATTCCTCGTTTAACAAAATATTTAGATATTATTTCCATAACATTTTACTATAATCATTACTTTTAAATCATTGTTTTTTTTAAATTTTGGAAATTTGGAGTTGTAAAATAAACTTGTGGGTGTATATTTAAACATAAGAAAGAAATAGATAACTAGCATATATATCAAGAAGAGATTAACGAAAAATGTGCAAAAATAAATTATTTTTAGCGCTAAGTTTTTTAGTGCTGTTTTTTTTATGGTCATCAACTTATACGGCAGTTACTATAGCGCTCAATGCTTTTAGTCCGGGGGGACTGGCTTTATTCAGGTTTTCAATAGCGTCTGTCTTGTTATTTATTGTGTCCAGGCGTTGTAAGATTAACTATCCCGATAAAAAAGACTTGCCTTTAATTCTGGTATGCGGATTTTTAGGCGTGTCAGTGTATAATTTAATATTGTTTTATGGCCAGAAGAATATCCCTGTAGCTGTATCCAGTATTTTGTTAAATACTTATCCTATTTTTGTGGCTACATTTTCGTTTTTAATTTTTAAAGAATACATAAATATTTTCAAACTTATAGGTATAATTATTTCTTTTATAGGTATATTAATAGTTTCCGGTGGAGAAGTATTTGAATTTTCTTTTAATAGCAGTATTCTATTGATATTGTTAGCTGCAATAATAGTTAGTCTGTTTGATATAGAGCAGAAACAGTTAATGAAAAAGTACACGCCGCTTGAGTTAACCTGTTATTTTATTTGGAGCGGGACTCTATTTTTATTAGTTTTTTCAGGAACTTTAATCCACGATTTTATGGGAATTGATTTTAATTCTTTTGCTTCTGCTGTTTATTTAGGTGTTTTTCCAAGTGTGATTGCCACGTTAATATGGAGTAAGCTTATTTTAAAATATTCAATTACCAGTTTATCCTGCTGTTGTTATATAACTCCGTTTTTTGCAATGCTTTTAGCCTTTTTGTTCCTGCATCAGATACCAAAATCTTCTGTAATTACAGGAAGCATAATAGTTATAACAGGTTTATTAATAAGCAACTTTTCAAAAAATTTAAAAGTAAAATTATAGCCTGTTGATGTTGTTTGTGATAGCTTAATAAAGAATGTTTATAAAATAATGAGGTTAAAAGCTATGGCTGGACAGTATGAATTAAGCGATAAGCATCTGAATTGTATTAAAAGGACTCAGGACATGATTTCAGCAGTTGAGGAAATCAGCGCCAGGAATGATAAAAACCCAAAAGAAAAGATTAAACAATATTTATCCAGAAGTTTTGGGTTGCTTCCATCAGAAAGTGAAATCTATAATGATTACCTTGGCATGGTTGTTTCTTTAGAAGAAATAGCTAAAAAGGATTCACTTTCAGCATATATTTTAGCGGACCAGATTACTTTCAGAAATATAATGAAGGATTATGGAAAGTGTAAAGCAGATGAAGTACTTACAAAAGGTGAAACTATCGGTCTGTTATGTCTTGAACCGGGATTTTCCACTTTCAAGGATATTCAGACAAAAGCTGTAAAAACTCAGAATGGCTGGCAGTTAAGCGGAGTTAAACTCATCAGCAGTGAGCAAATTTATTCTGATAAATACCTGATTTTTGCAAAAGATGAAGAAAGTAAAATAAGATTATTCACCATAATTGAAGAAGATATAAAAATTACGGAAATCGCAAAATCCATATCGTCTTCACAAATAATCATTAACCAGGCTGAAATTTCCACTGAAATTAAAGATGAAAATTGTGTGGGAGTGATAAATGATAATTTTGAAAAAGTTCTTACACTTGCAAGAACACTCATAGCTACTATTGCTGTGGGTATTGGCCATAGTGCGCTTATAAGCAGTATACAGACAGCGAAAGAAACTAAAAATGCACAGGGAGAAAGCGTTTCTACAAGCCAGAATATCCAGTTTACCCTTGCGGATATGTTTAGTGAACTGGAATCAGGCAGAATGTTGACCTATTACAGCGCTGATTCTATAGATAAAGGAAAGCCAAGTATAAAAATTGCTTCAATGGCAAAGGTAAAAGCAAGTGAAGCTGCTGCGCAGTTAGCTTTAGAAACTGTTCATATACTTGGAAATATAGGCTTTATTGCAAATTCCGACTTAACACTTATACAAATGGCAATGGACAGTCGTGTAAAAGGCGGAACAAACAGAATCCAGAAAGCTCAAATATACGAGTATATGCTTGCTAAGAAATAGAAATTTTAAAATTTGTATTAATTTTATGGGCTGGAGTGCCTTCGGCACTCCAGCCCACTTTTTGGGAGGGCAGCGCTCTGCGCTGCCCTCCCAAAAAGAAAAAAAATCAGTTATTTTTTAACAATAGCCAAATATTTAAACTTCATTTCTATAAAAAAAATGTTAGAATTGTTCTTGACGTATTAAATTTGTTGAGAAGGAAGATACTATATGAAATTACACTGGCATATATTAGTAGCTATTGGCTTTGGAATAAAAAGAAACTGGCATATTTTTACCGCATTAATACTTGGTATTATTGTAGGGATAGTATTTCCATTCCAGTACGGTGAACCTGGGCCACATCATGAAGTTTTGCTGTTTATCGGCCAGGCATTTATTAAGCTTATACAGATGATTGTAGTACCGCTTGTAATAAGCGCAATCATAGTTGGTATAGCGAGTTTGGGTGACAGCAGGCAGGTTGGAAAAGTCGGAGCAAGAATGGTTGGCTATTACGCTCTTATAACTTTTATCGCTGTTGTGATAGGGATTTCTATGGCCCTTATATTTACGCCAGGGAAAGGCATTAAGTCTAAAATAGATCAACAGCAAACCCAGCTTGTGCAGGATAAAGTGGAAAAAATTAAGGAAACAACCTCAAATATAGATATACCTTCTTTAATGCTTAATATGCTGCCGGGGAATGCTGCTGACCCTGATGTAAAAGAGAACAGTCAGCCTGAAACATTTATATTTCAGACTCTTATAGCGCTGATTATATTCGGATGCGCATTTGCTTCAATTGGAGAAGTGAACAGGCCTGTTGTGGCATTCTTTGAGTCGGTATTTGCAGCTACGATGAAAGTGACAGACTGGATTATGGTTATTGCCACACCGGGTATATTTTCTCTGACAGCCTATTACGTTGCCAAAGCAGGTGTTGATACTATAAAGGATCTCTGGCTGTATGCGACAGTAATACTTTTGGGATTGGCAATTCAATTATTTGTTACATATCCTATAATAATAAAACTTTTCTCAAAAATAAAAGTTACCTCACTTTATCAGGCAATTACAGAGGCTATGATGGTTGCGTTCGGTACAGCAAGCAGCTCCGCAACACTTCCTATAACTATTGCATGCTGTGAAAGAAGAGCCGGAATATCCAGCAAAATATGCAGCTTTGTGCTTCCTCTTGGAGCAACTATGAATATGGACGGGACAGCTTTATTTCAGTCTGTAGCTGTTATATTTATTGCGCAAGCCTATGATATACATCTCACACCATTAATGATAATTCTTATTGGTGCACTGGCAATGGTTGCATCAAGCGCATCCGCAGGAATCCCGAGCGCCGGTCTTATTACGCTTGCATTAATTGTGCAGGGCAGCCTCAAGTTATCAGTTGAGGAAGTAGGCCAGGCATATGTCCTGATATTTGCTATTGACCGTATACTTGATATGTTCAGAACGCTGGTTAATGTCACAAGTGACACTGTTGTTGCTTCTCTGGTAGCAGCTGGAGAGGGGGAGCTTGATTATGACCTTCTGAAAAACCAGGAAGTCTGGAAAGAAGTTGTGTAAAAACCGTCACCCTGAACTTGTTTCAGGGTCTTACTAGGTAACAACCGTATGTTATAATTTGATTTATGAAAAAATACGTAGGGTGCATTTATGCACCAATTATGAAAGGTGCATAAATGCACCCTACTTTAGTAGTGAAAGCTGGAAAGATGCTGAAACAAGTTCAGCATGACAACATATTGTAAAATGTCTTATGACATTTTACAATAATATTATGGATACTATTGAAGAAACAGAATTAATGTATAATCCCTGTCATCCAGGAGCAGTGTTAAAAGAGGATGTATTAAAACCTCTAAATATGACGGTAACTGAATTTGCCCAAAAAATTAAAATAAGCAGGCAGGTTTTATCAGGTATTTTAAATGAAAAAATAGGAATTAGCCCAGCCATGGCTTTGAAATTAGCGAAGGCTTTGAATACTTCACCTGATAGCTGGCTAAATATGCAGGTTAAGTATGATTTGTGGCAGGCAAAACAAAACGTTAATCTTGATGATGTTGAAATTATTAATAAGAAAAAAGTAGCTTAAAAGGATGAACAAATGAAAACAGCAATCATAATCCCTGCAAGGTTCGCTTCCACAAGGCTTCCCGGAAAGCCGTTAATTAAAGTAAAAGGCAAACCTATTATCCAGTGGGTTTATGAAAAATCTAAACAGTCAAAGCTGGCAACAAGTGTGATTGTTGCTACTGATGATGAAAGAATATTCGAGGCAGTCCGGGGCTTTGGAGGAGAAGCAGTGATGACTGCGGATACTCACCAGAGCGGCAGCGATAGAATTGCAGAAGTTGTACGAAATAATCCTGAAATTGAAATAGCTGTTAATGTGCAGGGCGATGAGCCTTTAATTGATCCGGTGAGCATTGATAAAGCAATAAATGAACTTGAAAATGCTGATATATCCACCCTGATAAGAGAAATTACTGATAAAGATGAAATACCCAACCCTAACCTGGTCAAAGTTGTAACAGATAATAATGGAAAAGCCCTCTACTTCTCAAGATCGCCTATCCCATACGAAAGAGAAGCAGGGCATGCTAAATTTTACGCTCATATAGGTCTTTATGTTTACAGACGGGATGCCTTACTAAAAATTACAGCATTAAAGCAAAGTGACCTTGAAAAAGCTGAATGCCTTGAGCAACTGCGGGCTTTGCAGAATGGATTTGTGATAAATACTGTAATAGTGGATTATAAGCCTGTTGGTATTGATACGCCGGAAGATGTTAAAACGTTTGAAAAATCTGTTATATAATTATTATCAAATGAAAAATATATCGTTTAAAATATTATTCACATTTATATCTTTTTTAAGCCTGGTAGCGCCGGGGTTATCTACACAGTTACCGGAACAGGTTACGGTGTTTATCATGGGAAAATATCCTGAAGCAAATATACGTTTTGACGGGTTTATAGAACTTCCTGATAAAACCGCATATTTGCCGATTTTACCTCTTGTTTATGAAAATCATGAATTACCATTAAAAATAATACAAACTATCCCGGCGAATCAGGATTTTTCCAAGAAGCCGGATATGATTCTTTTTAACAATAATCTTGCATTATTAAAAATAATAAAAAAAGAAGGTGAAGTGCTTACAGTAATAAGCAGCACGGAAATGCCATTAAAGGTTAAATTGGGTATTTTGCCCCAGGATCTTGTTGTTCCTAAAGGTTTGATCTTACCTACGGAATTAAAGGTAATACTTGGTGATCTTAAAATTCCTCTGAAAGAAAAGACTGATAAAGAAGGCGACATTGCTTTTTATAATAAAACTGAAAATCAAGGGAATGTAGGTGAAAAACAAGTAAGTCTGCTTGGAAAAACTACGGAAAATGTTTTTAAATTACCTGAGCTGGAATTTTTGAGTAATAAAAAGCTATATACAATAAATCCACGGGATAATAAATTTTATGTATTGAATTCTCAAACAGGAAGAATTAAAAAAACTATAACCCTTTCCTCTGTTCCGTCGGCTATGGAAGTGACTCCTGATAACAGGTATGTACTTGTTACAGCTGCTGCAGCAGGAAAAGTATTTGTTATAGATACAGCTAATGATGAATTTGTAAAAAGTATTGATGTGGCTAAATTTCCATCATCTATTGTTTGTCTTGCTAAAACACAAAAAGCTTATGTAGCTAATAAATATTCAACCATCATATCCGAGATTGACTTGGAAAATATGCAGGTAGTGAGAGAAATACCTGTAACTGGCTATCCTGATAACCTACAGCCTGCTGATAATGAAGAATTTATTTTTTACAATGATTACAAGACAGGGAATATTTATCAGTTAGACCCTAAAACCGCAAAAGTAACGTATTTATTCCAGGATAAGAATGTCACAAAAATCGGACATTTTTATCGATATGTTATCAGTTTAAGTAGAGATCAAAATACGCTTACAGTTTTTGACCTGAAAAAAGGTGAAGTAATCAAAAAAACTGATGTAAAGGAAAAACCTCTTGACCTTATAATTCTTGAAAAAATGGGCAAAATTCTGGTGACTTGCGCAGGATCTGGTGAATTAAATGTAATTGATATGGAAAATTTTGATGTAATAAAAGGTATTGAGCTTAAAAATAGCGGTTTTCCGGGCAAAATAGAATTGGTTCAGGGAAAAGCAGGAAAAAGCAGGGCGCTTATTACGGATTATGATGCTTACGAGGTTATTATTTACGATGTAGATACAGAAAAAATCCTTGGTTATATACCTGTAAGCCATATTGTAGGGTCAATGGTTGTTATAGATTAAAGATGAGTTTCTTCTTTCTTCTCTTTTTTCTTTAAGGAGTCCACAAATTTCTGCATTTTTTCTGTTGCAGTTTTAAGTGATTCACTGAATTCGTTTATGTATCTTATTTCTTTATCTTTCATCCTGGTTAATTTACGGTTAACCTGATTTATATTCTGGTTAAGGTTTCTGAATTTTTCACTTTCCATAAAATTTGATAAATCTTTAGTGGAGTCTTTAATTTTATTAATACTGCTCTGAACATTTTTATCTTTTTCAAATTCATTCATGTTCGTGAGAGTTGTGTTTAAGTGGGTTAGATTTTTATTAGTATCTTGAATTATACTTTTTATTTTTTTAGTTTCTTCTATGGTTTCTTCCCCTTTTGTTTTAATTTTTTCGTGAATTTCTTTAAGATTAGCAGTATTTTCATGTAGGGTATTTGCTGTTTTTCTTAAATTTATACTCGCATCTTTTTCACTCTTATTTAAAAAAGATAATATTCCATTGCATAAATCAAGAGTGGATTTGGAAATTGTGTTTTGTATTTCCATAAAGGAATTCACCCTTACGGGTTCTATCTGGTAAATTTCCTGGTTACTTTTTTGTTTGCAATGAGGAGGCATGATTTCTAGTGATTTTGATCCGCCAAGTCCGGTGAATTCAATTCCTGCCACGGAACCTTTGGGGATGGATGTGTTTTTATTAGTAACTTTAAATGTTACTAATATGTTGTTATCTTTGAATTCCTGCTTTATGACATGGCCAATATGTACCCCGGCGAGTCTTACCGGTGAACCTACACTTAGTGCATCCACATCTTTAAATTGTATTGTATATTTAGGAAAGCTATTAAAAAGATCATTGTATTTCTCTACCCCCAAAACGACAAGCGTGATGACTAGGAATACAACTAATATAATCTCCAATAGTAAAGCCGGTATTTTTTTCATATTAAGATAATAGCAATTTAATTCGTATAACTCAAATACCTCAAATAAAATGAAAAATCCAAGTCATATTCAGCATATAGAAACAAGGCACGAACAATATGTCCCGTGGACCATATTTGATGTGTTTTTTAGCTATGTTTTTATTTTTGCTTTATCAATAATTTTTGCTGGAATAATGTTATATGCGGGCATGGATATTAACATGAACTTTTTCCTGGTTGTCCTGCAAATTTTGCTGTCCTTTTCTACATTGGCAATCGTGTACCTTATAGTCACAAAGAAATACCAGGTGCCTTTTTCTGAAGCTTTTGGGTTGTCTTTAAACAGGCTTCCATCTTCTATTAGTCTTGGGATATTTGCGACTGCAATAATAATTCTGACAACGACTTTTATAAGTGTGATATTTTCGCAATTCACCGGGACAGAGCCCAAAAATCCATATATGGAAATGCCTGAAGACAGGTTGAGGTGGATAACTATTCTTGCTGTTTTTTTTGCGCCCATTGTGGAAGAGATATTTTTCAGAGGATTTATGCAGCCTGCTATCTCAAAATTAGCCGGGCCGTTTTTTGGAATACTTATAACTGCGTTGATTTTCGGAATATCACATACGCAGTATCTTGATTACAGCACTGCAATTTTTTCTGTTACAGCGATAGGCTTGATTCTTGGGATTACCAAATACAAGACGGGTTCTGTAATGCCCGGGATTTTTGCGCATTTTTTCAATAACCTGCTGGCTGTTGTGTTTATAATGAGCTAAGTCAAAAGATTTTATTGAGTTGACCAAGGAAGTATTTTAATTTAACCTTATAATTGATATCTTGCCCACGTAGTTCAGCAGGATAGAACGTCGCCCTCCTGAGGTATTTTTAAGGTCTTGATAATAAGTAAAATTTCAATCTATCATTAGTTTTTTAACATATTCACAATTACTCACAATTACACAAAATTTATATAAATTACACAAATATTACACAAAAATTTTAGGGCAAAGTTTTATCGCTTGAAATTTACTATGTTAAGACGTTAAATAAAAGCAAAATTACCCGAATTAAAGATTAGTTCTACATTAAAAGGAAAAGCTCAAACTTTAAAAGAAGAAGTTAAAAACTATATTGATGTATTGATAAATCACGCCCATTCAAAAGGCGAAAAAATTTTAATCCTCAGAGCCAGTAAAATACATACTGACTTAGATTATAAACAAAGATTTCCAATAGTATGCAGCGCTATGTACGATAAAAAGAAGCCCAATGATAAATTTTATATACACCTCCTAAAGGATACAGCTCACGAGTAGAAATACAATACTTTTTAGATTAAATACCAGACTTTCGTTAAAAAAAATGTTCTATTAATAATATGACATCAATACAGAGAAAAAATTAACGAAATTAGACTCCTTTGATACCTAATAATACCTAATTTTACCTAATCCTTGAATATGTTTAAAAACAAAGTACCTGTAGTATTTTCAAAACTTAACTATAAAAATTATAATTAAGTTTAAAGTAATAATAGTTAATTATAAAATTTATATTGCAAAAAAATGTAAAATTTTATAAAATATTCGCGTAAAAAAGTGTAATTTTGTCCTAATTTTTAGTGTAAAAAAATGTAATACATGATATGATTTTACTGTTAAAAAGGGAAAAGCCATGAAAAGAAAAGCTATACAGGAACTTATTCAATGGAAGAATAAGAAAATCCATAAACCTTTAATCATTAGGGGAGCAAGGCAGGTCGGGAAAACTTGGCTTATGAAAGAATTTGCAAAGACAGAATACAAGCAAACTGCTTATATAAATTTTGACAGTAATGAAAGAATGACTACTCTTTTTGCAAAAGACTTAGATGTGGAAAGACTCCTTATGGGGCTTGAAATTGAGGTCGGGTTTAAAATTAATCCTCAAAATACTTTAATAATATTTGATGAAATTCAAGAATGCCCCAAGGCAATAACTTCACTGAAATATTTTAATGAAAATGCTCCTCAATATGATATTTTAGCCGGTGGAAGCCTGTTAGGAGTTGCCTGTAATCATGGTACAGGATTCCCTGTTGGCAAAGTCGAGTTTATGGATTTATATCCACTTAGTTTTGAAGAATTTATGGAAGCGCTTGAGGAATCGCAGTTATTAGAATTGATTAAAAAACAAGACTTTCAACTTATTGAAACATTTAAGGATAAATATATTGATCTTCTAAAACAGTATTGTTATATCGGCGGGATGCCTGAAGTTGTTCAGGATTTTATTGAAAATAAAGATTTTAACGCCGTTAGAGCAAAACAAAAAGATATACTATCTGCGTATGAAAGGGATTTTTCAAAGCATATTCCGGCGAATACAGTTGCCAAAATTCGTCTTCTCTGGAAATCAATTCCTGCGCAATTAACAAAAGAAAATAAAAAGTTCATATATGGAGCAATCAAAAAGGGGGCAAGGGCTAAAGAATTTGAAATAGCATTATCCTGGCTTTGTGATTGCGGTTTAATCTATAAAGTAAATAAAATCACAAAACCCGGGCTACCAATATCAGCCTATGAGGATTTCGACGCTTTTAAATTATTTATGCTTGATGTTGGTTTGCTTGGTGCCTTGACTAACCTTGATATAAAAACATTGCTTGAAGAGAATAAAATTTTTGCAGAATTTAAAGGTGCTATTGCTGAACAATATGTACTGCAACAATTTAAAACAATTAAAGATTTACCAGTTTTTTATTGGTCTAATGAAACAAGTCGATCTGAACTTGATTTTATTATTGAAATAAATTCAAGTATAATCCCGGTTGAAGTTAAATCTTCAACTAACTTGAAAGCTAAAAGTTTAAAAAACTATATTGAAAAATTTGAGCCTGAAATTGCTATACGAACTTCTACGGCTGATTACAAAAAAACTAATAATTTGTATGATATCCCTTTATATTTAATTGAGATGATACCCAATTGCATTTAATTGCATAGATAATCGACATATCATCAATATATACTCTTAAAATTTTCCTGAATTTTTATTAAAAGCAAAAATAGGGCGGTTTTAAACGGACATACCAAAATTCAGGAAAGATGAAGATTGCAGTAAAATCTTTTTCAGTATTAGCTTATCAGATTATAATTAGTATTATATTCAATTAAGGAAAGTGTTTATGAGATTTTTGTTATTCTTTCTACTTGTTATTGTTGGCTTGCCAGTATTAATTTTAATTTTTGCTTTTAAAGTTCTGTTTGAGGTCATTAAAAATCTGTAGATTTTAATTTAAATTCCGTTCCCTGAATGTTCCCAAAATCTAAATGAAGCTCCCCGACCCAGAGGGTCGGGGTATCTAAAACTCTTCGGCCAATTTTAATTGGCCTCGATACATTCTCTTGTATTTTTTCCCCTGATTCTGCACATATTCCTTGATTACAGCTTCATTACCATATTGCCCTACTGTATTTGCGTAATACCCGCTTGTCCACAAATTCCCGCCCCATAATTGCTTTTTCACCTCAGGATTATCCTTAAATACCGCTTTTGCTGTTATGCTTTTTATTATTGTTACTATTCTTGATATCGACAGACTTGGTACACTTTGCACTAAAAAATGCACATATGTTAATTAATTGTTTATTAAAATAAAAGTCCTCCTCTGAAACCCTTACACAGCGTGGGCTAAATTTGGTATAAATTTAAAATAGGGGTGTTTTTGTACAAGCAGGTATGTTCCCTACCTAAGCTATATTTTAGTGTGGTTTATAAATTTACCGTACAGTAAATTTTGTCGTGTTTGAGGGGGTAAAGAGGATATTTTTTACCGTACGGGAAATTTTGAGACTACATATCTTTTTCAATTAACACTCTATCACTTTCACTTAACGTTTTTTTAAAACATTCGCTGCATAAATTCATCTCGTTGTTAATATGAAAGTTATTTATTTCCTTAATTTCGATATTACAGTCACTACAAAAAACCTCGGATTCGCTCAACAGCCTTGTTTTGCGACGTTCATCCCATTTTCTCAAGGTATTAAAAAAATTAACTATATTTACAGTGATTTCATCACTATCTTGGTCAGTTAATTCTTCTTCATAATATGGCTGCCAATGCCTGTTGTTTCAAGTCAGTATTGGAATAATGTGCACGGGTATACTCCTGAAGACGTCCAAAAAGACCTGGAGGGTTTACAAATAATGAGAACTTTGGCACGAAATATGGCTTGGCTATTAAAATGTATAGAACTTGGAAAACAAAATGGTTTGCTTAGGCCGGAAAATGTGGAAGAAAGAATTCGAACAAATTTTATAAACTAACCAAATATACGAATGTTTTTACATCCTATACCATATATTCTGTTGAATTATGGCAAGATTATTTTTAGATATTGAAACTTCAGGACTGGATCCCATAAAACATTCAATACTATCACTTGGTATTGTTGTTTCATTTGATGGGTTTGAAAATTATCATAGTTTTTATGAGGAAATCAGGTACGATGAACTTTTAATTACGCCAGAAGCTATTGAGATTAATGGCATTGAATTTAAAAGCCAGAAGAATAGAATTCCGTTGGAAAAAGCTTCGGAGGATGCTTTTCATTTTGTAAAAAGATATTTCTCAGAAACTGATAAACCTTTAGCTATAGGTGTAAATGTCGGGGAATTTGACCTCCAGTTTATCAATAAATATATGCCAAAGCTGGCATATATTTTAAATAGGAGATCTGTAAATCTTAACAGCTTGCTTTATCTTCTAGCGGATTTACAGTCCAGGGATTTTACCGGATTAAAACAGGAATTATCAGAAAAGGCATCATCTGAGGTTGATCAATTAAATCTTGGTTTAAAAAAGCATAACGCATTGTATGATGCATTATTTAATTTAAGTCTATATTCTTTAATTAAGGAGAACTTGAAGTCAAATGTTTAATCAATTATTGGACTACATAAATCTTGGATATGCTGTATTTCCAGTTTATTCAGCAATGGATGGAAAATGCACCTGCTGCAATCCTGATTGTAAAAGTAAAGGAAAGCATTCCAAAATAGGAGAAGGCCCCTTTGCAGCTACTAAAAATATTAAAAAAATAGAAAATATGCATCAACTATGGGTGAATTCTAATATAGGAATAGCTACAGGCAAGATATCAGGTATTGTTGTCCTTGATATAGACCCCAGAGATGACGGTGACAAAGTCCTCAAGAGATTTGAAGCCCAATATGATAAATTACCAGAAACAGTAACTACCCTGAGCGGGGGTGGCGGCCTGCATTATTATTTTAAATACCCTGATTTTGATATTCCATCAAGAAATGCTCTTAGATTAGGATTTGATTTTAAAAGTGATGGTGATTGGATAGTAGCTCCGCCAAGTATGCATATTAGCGGGAAAACATATGAATGGGAAAAAGGAAAGGGCCATTATGATATCCCTCTTGCACCTCTTCCGGGCTGGTTGGCAAAATTGGCATTGAATTAGAAAATGAGAGGAATTTTTATGAGTAATAATGATGAAATTAGTATTAAAGAATTGGCTGAAAAGGTTCACCACCTTGAAGAAAAAGTTGGATTAATCGAAAGCAGATTAAAATCTTTGGAAAAGAGAGAAGAGCAGCTTATAGAATTCGAACGGGGAGGTCAGGAATAAATAATGAAAAACAATAAGTATAACAGATTAATAAATGAAAAAAGCCCGTATTTGCTTCAGCACGCAGAAAACCCTGTGGATTGGTATCCCTGGGGAGAAGAAGCTTTTAAAAAAGCAAAAAAAGAAGATAAGCCAATATTACTAAGTATTGGCTATTCGACCTGCCACTGGTGTCACGTAATGGCACACGAGTCTTTCAGCGATAAAGAAACAGCGCAATATTTAAATGAAAATTTTGTATCAATAAAAGTTGACCGGGAAGAAAGACCTGATATTGATGATACATATATGCTTGCATCCCAGCTTATGACCGGAACTGGCGGCTGGCCTTTAAATATTATTATGACTCCCGATAAAATCCCGTTCTATGCAGGAACATATTCCCCTTTGAAATCAAGATATAATATGCCTTCTTTTTTGCAGATATTAAAGGAGATCAATGGATTATGGAAAAATAATCGTATAAGATTAATTGAAGATGGCCATAAAGTCCTGGACAATATAAGATTTGCCCAAGATTCTGGTTCAGCGCAAATTCCTAAAAAAGATATTTTTGATAAGTCATTGATGGTATATTCCAGAATTTTTGATGCGGAATACGGCGGTTTTAGCCGTGAACCTAAATTCCCTATGCCTCACAATATAAGTTTTTTATTGGGTTTATATAAATCACAGGATGGAGACACCGCTCTTTATATGGCGGAAAGAACCCTGTTATCATTGTATGAAGGTGGTATTTTTGATCATGTGGGAGGCGGATTTCACAGGTATTCAACTGACAGGTACTGGCTTATCCCTCACTTTGAAAAAATGCTGTATGACCAGGCATTGATTAGTATTGCCTATCTCGAAGCCTATCAAATAACGGGAAATGATGTTTTTGCAAATGTTGCACGCAGAACCCTGGATTACGTATTGAGGGAAATGAAGGACCCGGACGGTGGTTTTTATTGTGGAACTGACGCTGATTCAGAAGGAATTGAGGGGAAGTTTTTTGTATGGAAAAAATCTGAAATTGATGAAATATTAGGTCAAGACAGCGAAATTTTTTGCAAATTTTACGGAATCACTGAAAATGGTAACTTTGAGGGTTCTCAGAATATTTTAAGCATTCAGTCCACCTTAAATGACGTAGTTGCTGAATTTAACAAGGATGTATACCAGGTTAATGAGATCTTAAACAGTTTTTTAAATAAACTATATGAAGAAAGGGAAAAAAGAATCCACCCGCACCTGGATGATAAAGTAATAACAGGCTGGAATGGCCTTGTTATAAAAGCATTAGCGCTTGCATCTAAAGTGCTTAATGATGAAAAATACCAAAAAGCGGCTGTAGGTTGCTTTAATTTTATTGATAAAAACCTTAAAACCAGCGAAGGTAGATTATTAAGACGATACAGGGATGGCGAATCCTCAATAAACGCGTTTCTTGAGGATTATGCTTATTTAATTTACGGGTTATTAGAGCTATATGAAGCTACATTTAACGAAAAATATCTTGAAGAGATAATTAATTTAATTAATATTGTCATACAAGATTTTCATGATGAAGAAAATAAAGCATTTTTAACTATATCAAAGCATTCAGAGGTTCCACTCGTAAATATAAAAGATGCTTATGATGGAGCAATACCTTCTGCAAGTTCAATATTATTCTCTGCATTGCTTAAAATTACTGATATAACAGAAGATAAGGAATATTTAACATTTGCTGAAGAAATTGCAGGTGTTTATGGAGATAGAATTGTAAATGATCCTGTTTCACATTCTCAAATACTGTCAGGATTACTTTATTATTATGGAAATCACAAGGTTATTACGGTTTATCAGAACAGTAAAGACCCTGAAAATTATAAAATAATTGATTTATTAAGGAAGCATTATTCTATTGATGCGGTTTTAGTCGCAAAAACAGAAGATAAAAATAAGACTACTGTTGATATTTGTGAGAAGACCGGGTGTAAAAAGCCTATAGAATCGTTTGAAGAATTAACTATGAGGGTTAAAGAATTATAACTTATGATAACTGTTTAATCTTATTTTAAAACTTTTAAAACATCCTTAGTGACATTTTTTCCGCCGTATAATACGCTGTTTTTTGTTAAAACAAGGTCATATTTATTTGCTTGTGCAACAGTATTTATGGCTTTTTCAACACTTTTGTTTATTTCTACAAGCTGTTTTTGATATTCAGTATCTATTGTATTTTTTTTAGTCTGTAATTCTTTATTGTATTTATCTTCAAGTAGTTTCTTTTTAATTGTATCCTTTTCTGCTGCGATATTTTTTCTTGCATTCTCAACAAATTTTTGCAGGTCAGTAAGTTTTGCTGTTTGCTTTTCTTTTAAGATATTTACCTTGCCATAATTCTTTACGAGTTCCTGTACGTCAACCACTGCAATGTTTAAACCGTTAGTTGCGCTGGAAGATGCAAGGCCGTTAAATGTAACTGTAATTCCACAAATTAAAATAAGAGCTAAGACTAAATTACGCACTGATTTCATTTTTTTCTATCCTTTCATCTTTTTATATGTAATGAGAAATATTATATGATAATTTTAAGCCGCTGTGATCTATTTGATTTAAATTATCTTTTTGCTAAAATTTTAATAATCGGTTTTATTATAAGGGCAGTTGGCGCAGTTGGTAGCGCACCAGATCGACATTCTGGGGGTCACTGGTTCGAGCCCAGTACTGCCCAAACTTTTATAAAATTAGTAGGAGCTTGTGGGAAGAGACTTTGAAAAGTTCACTACATATTCCAGGACTTATTGGTAATATAAACCTTGTCATAGACCCGCTATCTGCATTTTTTATCCTGATAATCTCAATAATGAGCGTACTTGGTATCGTTTATTCGATAGGCTATATAAAGCCTTATTTGAATAAAAATAAGAGTATTTTTTCTCATTATTTGTTTTTAATTATTTTGATTATATCAATGCTGCTGGTTACAGTAGTGCAGAACGCCCTCGCTTTTTTAATTGTGTGGGAATTAATGTCTTTATCGTCATTTTTCCTTGTAATATTTGAAAGTGAGAAAAAAGAAGTCCTCTCCGCAGGTATAAACTATCTGATAACAATGCATGTTTCCGTGTTGTTCCTGATAGCAGGATTTATTATGCTCTCGTCCACATCAGGCAGCTATGATTTTGCTTCTTTTGAAGGACATGTAACAAATATTCCATTTATTCTTTTATTTATCGGGTTTGGCATAAAAGCAGGCTTCGTACCATTTCATACCTGGCTCCCGAAAGCCCACCCCGCTGCGCCAAGCCACGTTTCGGGGCTTATGTCAGGAATTATGATTAAAACAGGCATATATGGTATTTTAAGGACTTTATCCTGGATCCCCAATCCCTCAAAGGACATCGCTTATTTTGTTCTTGCAATATCTGTTATTTCAGCACTATTTGGAGTGCTTTACGCAATTGCCCAGCATGACCTCAAAAAACTGCTCGCTTACCATAGCATTGAAAACATAGGCATAATAGGTATGGGTATAGGAATCGGTATGCTCGGGCTCGCCTATGATAATGATTTAATAGCAATCTTAGGGTTCTCAGGCGGAATCCTGCATATTTTAAACCACGCAATATTTAAACAACTGCTTTTCTTTGCAGCAGGCGCTGTTTATAACAAAACCCATACAAGAAATATAGAAAAACTGGGTGGATTGGTCAAATCCATGCCTGCTACATCAGCGTTGTTCCTGACAGGTTCAGTTGCAATAACTGGCCTGCCGCCGCTGAACGGGTTTATCAGTGAATTTTTAATCTATCTGGGGCTATTAAACGGCCTCTCAATAAAAAATTCCTCAATATTAATAGTATTTGTCATATCAATTGCAGCCCTCGCGCTAGTTGGTACAATGGCTATGTTGTGCTTTACAAAAGCTTATGGTGTTGTATTTTTAGGTGTACCAAGAGGGCAAAAAGCTGCTTTAGTAAAAAATGATGTAACAAAAATAATGCTTATCCCTATGGCAGTTTTGGCTTCATTGACATTCATAATAGGACTTTTCCCGCAGTATGTCGTAAAACTGCTTATGATTCCTGTTTCTGTATTTGTAAACACTGAAACATTCATAATGATGGATCCTTATATAACCATTTTGAGAACAGTTTCATTAAGCGGACTCGGCTTTATTATGCTATTCGGCCTTATTTACGGTTTGAGAACCTTAATGCTAAGGAATAAAAGAGTTTATAATCATAACACATGGGGCTGTGGCTATCACGCAATAAATAATCGGATGCAATATACCGCATCTTCATACGCAGATTTGTTTTTATCCTTCTTCAAGCCCTTCTTTTCCGTAAATTATGGCGATATTTTTGAGTATTACCTGATAAACCCGGTACTAAAATTCAATAAAAAGGTTATTGAATGCTTTTACTGGATCCAGAGCGGAAACACTCAACAATACATACTGTACGGACTGATTTTCCTGATTTTTGCTATTATTTATACAGTGGGGACTAAATAATGCTGGAATTCGTACTAATGATAGTTTTATTGTTCCTGTTCCCCTTTTTGTTTGTCGGAATAATCAATAGGACAAAGGCCTTCTGGGGAGGTAGACAGGGCGCATCAATTTTCCAGCCACTCTACGACTTTATAAAACTATTTAAAAAAGGTGAGGTAATAAGCTCAACCACATCATTTATTTTCAATATAGCGCCTTCTGTGACGTTTACGTCGATTATTTTTGCAGGTCTGCTTGTTCCCTTAATTAATCAAAAATCATTCCTAAGTTTTGAAGGTGATTTTATTTTGTTTGCTTATATTCTGGCTCTAGGCAAATTTTTTAGCCTAATTAGCGCAATGGATACAGGCAGCAGCTTCGAAGGAATGGGTGCCAGCAGGGAAGCAGGCTTCTCAACCCTTGTAGAACCCGCATTTTTTATTACTATTGCTTCGATAGCAGCATTAAGCGGTAATTATTCCTTTCAAAGCCTATTTTTAATTTTTAATAATACAGGCGAGTTAGGTATTTTAATAATACTTTTAAGTGTTCTGGTTATTTTTATGATGATTCTGGTGGAAGGGTGCAGGGTTCCAGTTGATGATCCAAACACCCACCTCGAATTAACAATGATTCATGAAGTAATGGTACTGGATAATTCAGGCCCTGACCTTGCTTTAATCAACTATGGCAGCGCAATGAAAATGGTTATATTTTCAGCATTAATCGCAAATATGCTGCATCCCGCGGTCTTTTTATTAATTCCAATTATCATAGGTACACTTGAATCAACTGTGGCAAGGTTTAGATTTTCTCGTCTGTTTGAGTTTATCTTTTTAATGTGTTCTGTTTCGCTTGTAGTTCTCGCTTTAACAATGATTGCATTATACGAAAATCCTGTGGGGTTAATAAAATGATTAGTACGCTTATACTTTTATTCGGCTTGATAAACCTGGTGATGTCTATTACAGGACGGATAAAGGGCCTTATTACCCTGCTTTCTATTCAGGGCTTTATTTTATTCCTGATAATAATCTTTTCGCACGATATATCGCTTGATTTAAACTTCCTGTTCCTCATTTTTGAAACCCTGGTCATAAAAACAATTGTTATCCCATCTCTTTTAAAGATCATACTGTTTGAAAACAATATTTTCAGAGAAACAGAGCCTTATATCCCGAATTTCTACTCGCTCGTAATTTCAAGCATAATGCTGTTTACAGGAATTATTTTAATGCCTTTCTATTTAGGTGTATCAATTTCAACGATTTTGATAAGCCTGTTTTTTATTACTACAAAAAAGAAACTTTTAACTAATGTTATAGGTTTTGCAATGCTTGAGAACGGAATATTTCTGTTTTCACTCTCTGTAGCCGAAGAAATGCCTGTTATCGTAAACATGGGCATACTTCTGGATGTATTTATAGCTATTTTTATACTCGGACTTCTGGTAAAGAAAATAAATACAGTTTTTAACGATTCAAACACCTGTGCATTGTGTAATTTAAAGGATTGCGGCTGTGATGACTGATGCTATGTCAATAATTCAGGATTATTTTGTAATTGATTCCGTAAATATTTTATTTCTCTTAATTCTTGCTGTCATCTTCACAGGAGTTACAATATATAATTCCAGCTTTATAAAAACCCTTGATCTAAACAACAATGATCGCATAAAATACTCAATTGCTACAGTATTGTTTGTATTATCAATGTTGGGAACTATTTTAAGCAATCATCTCGGGTTATCCTGGGTTTTCATTGAGGCCACAACTCTTGCAAGCGCCTACTTGATATATTTCCAGAAAACAAAAAACTCTCTGGAAGCCGCCTGGAAGTATGTTTTTATTTGCTCAATAGGTATATCACTTGCGTTTGTTGGGATCATTCTGCTTTTGACCGGCGCAGAAGGGATAAATTCGCTTTTTTACAATGATTTATATTCACATGCAGATATGATTGATCCATTCTGGCTTAAATTATCTTTTGTTTTTATATTAACCGGTTTTGGTACAAAAATAGGGCTTGCCCCTGTACATACATGGCTCCCTGATGCACATTCAGAGGCCCCATCCCCGATTTCAGCGCTATTATCAGCAATATTGTTAAATTCTGCTTTTTTGGTTTTGCTAAGATATCACAAATTGATGAATCTAAGCGGTTTATCAGACTTTGCAAACACCCTACTGCTGGTTATGGGGATTTTATCTGTGTTTGTGACTGCTGTGTTTGTTTTTAACATAAATAATTATAAAAGAATGCTTGCATATTCCTCAATAGAAAACATGGGAATAGCAGCAATAGGTTTAGCCATTGGAGGGATTGGAACTTATGTTGCTATGTTTCAATTATTCGGGCATTCTTTGATAAAAGCAGCTTTTTTCCTTACAGCAGGTAATGTTTTAAACCTATACGGCACCAAAAAAATCAGTAAAATCAGCGGAATTATTAAGAAAGACAAGCTTACAGGCTGGCTGTGGGTGCTGTGTTTTGTTGGAATTTCGGGCTTACCTCCATCACCATTATTTTTCAGCAAATTTTTACTGCTAAAAGAACTATTTGCAAGGGATCAAATAATTTTTGCAATAGTTTTCTTAGTGTTGCTTGTAATAATCTTATACGGAATTGGTAAAGTCGTTATAAAAATGAGTTTTGGTGAGCCACCGGAGTCTGATATAGAAGTTAAAATTCATAAGACAATGTACGTTCCGCAGTTAGTATTCCTGATAGTTGCTGCGACTGTCGGGATATACATACCCGATTTTTTTCTTAACCTGTTAAATAACGCTGTGATAGGGTGCCGATAATGAACTGGATTAAAACACAAAACAATACTGTTATTAACATAAATGAAATACCTACGCTTCATATAGATGTGCTCAGGCACGAAATAATGAACGAATACCGGCATAATAAGCGTGCCATAGGTTTTTTTGGAGTTAAAAATAGGTTATTTACAGTACTGGCAGATGATTTTAACTCACAGATCCTTGTTTCTTCAGCAAAATTTTTCGAAATTAAGTCATATTCCTCATTAACTCCTGATATACCGGCCTTTTCAATGTTTGAAAGGGAATTTTTCGAGGAATTTAACATTGAACCCGCTGGCCATCCCTGGTTAAAACCTGTCAGGAAAATTGAAAACTATAATTTCTTGAAGTCAGATGATGAAGAAGTCCACGAAGTTGCAGTCGGTCCCATCCACGCCGGCATAATCGAACCCGGCCACTTCCGGTTCTTATGCAGGGGTGAATTTGTAGAAAATCTGGAAATCCAGCTCGGCTACCAGCACAGAAACATTGAAAGTTTGTTCTTACAAAGAAACAAACCACTGATCCATCTGGCAGAATCCGTTGCAGGAGATACTGTAATAGGTCATGCAACAGCGTACTGCAATGCCCTAGAAGCATTGACTAATACAAATATACCTGAAAAATCACAAATAATCAGGGCAATTGCGCTGGAAATGGAAAGAATAGCCGTACATATCGGTGACCTCGGTGCAGTTTCCAATGATATAGCTTATTTAATGGGGACTTCTGTGTTTGGAGCAACCAGAACACTTGTGATTAATACACTGCTTGAAATTTGCGGAAGCAGGTTTGCCAGAGGTTTAATCAGGCCGGGCGGTGTTGCTTTTGATATAGACCAAAACTTATCAGATAAAATTTATTCAATGCTCGATTCAATCCTTACAACAGTAGAAATAATAATAGATTCAATGTTTTCTTCCTCCAGTGTACTCTCTCGGCTTGACAAAACAGGAATTGTAAGCAAAGAAACAGCTCATGAAATCGGTCTTGTTGGCATGGCGGCAAGAGCTTCAGGCGTTCCTCTTGATATAAGGGCAGATCATCCCTGGGGAAGTTACAAAACCCTGAATTTTGAAAAAATCGTGATGAAAAGCGGGGATGTATACGCAAGAACTTATATTCGATACATTGAGATTAAGCAATCCGCGCAAATAATACGGGATTTACTTGCAAAATTACCTGAAAATGCTGACTTACTGACACAAATATCAAAACCTTTATCTCCAAACAGTATGGTAATTTCATTGACAGAAGGATGGCGCGGTGAAATAGTCCATACAGTTTTAACTGATGAACAAGGAAATATAAGCAGGTATAAAATAAAAGACCCCTCATTCAATAACTGGAACGGCCTCGCATTAGCGGTAAAGGGTAACGGCATATCTGACTTCCCGCTCTGCAATAAAAGCTTTAATTTATCTTACTGTGGAAACGATTTGTAAGGAAATAATATGTTTAAGACATTAAAAACAAGAATACATCAGGGCTATCAGGCCATACCGGATATAAGAAAAGCAACTGTTAAAGAACCTTTTAGAGGCTTGCCTGTTATAAACAAGGAAAACTGCACAAGTTGCGGCAAATGCGCTTCTGTATGCCCAACAAATGCAATTAACCCGGACATTTCCATTGACCTGGGTAAATGTATCTTCTGTGGCGACTGTGAGAGAGTTTGCGAAAATAACGTGATTAAATTCACTAATTCCCATAAAATTGCAACCCCTTCGACTGTTTCAGAACAGATAAAAAAAGTGTTCGGCAAATCCCTAAAACTTAGACAGGTCTCAGCCGGCGGTTGTAATGGCTGTGAAATGGAACTAAACGCCTGCTCCAACGTGAACTTTGACATGGGCAGGTTTGGTGTAGAAGTCGTAGCATCTCCACGGCACGCTGATGGGCTTCTTATAACCGGACCCATAACTAAAAACATGGCCTTTGCGTTGGAAGATGCTTATTTAAGCACACCTGATCCTAAAATAGTTATATTAGCTGGCGCCTGTGCAATAAGCGGCGGAGTTTTTCAGGACAGCACCGCAATAGACAGGGAATTCCTGGAAAAACACAAGGTTGATTTAGTTATTCCCGGTTGTCCGGTTCATCCCTTGACTGTTATTAACGGGATTTTGGATTTAATTACTTAACGCTCAAAGGCTGCTTGGAAGGCACACCTGCTTTTCTCGGGTATTTAGCTGGTGTGGGTTTTACTTTTTTTATTACAACTAAATTTCTCTTTTCATCGCCGGAAAGTGTATAGGGAACTGTTTTAACCACTTCCCCGCCGAGTATGGAAATCGCCTGCTCTGCTTCCTGTAGTTCCTGCTCAATATTTTTGGCCTTATACGCCACAAAATATCCCCCAACCTTTACAAACGGCAAACAGTACTCAGAAATAACATTCATCTTCGCAACCGCCCGTATCACCGCAAGATCAAATTTCTCTCTTTTATCAGGGTTTCTGGCTAAATCCTCGGCTCTCGCATTTACTATTTCCACCCTGTCAGATAGTTTCAGCTCCTCTGATAGAATCTTTATAAATTGAAGTTTTTTACCGACAGAATCAACCGCACATAGCCTAAGGTTCGGGTATTCTATAATAATCGGCATCCCCGGGAATCCCCCGCCAATCCCCACATCAATCACGCTCAGGCTGGCATTAAAATCTATTATGTCGGATAACCTGCTTATAGCCAGTGAATCCATAAAATGCTTGGAAACCACAGTTTCCGCTTCTGTGGAGCTTACAAGGTTAACCTTCTGGTTATATTCTTCTAAAATTTTTAAATATAAATCAAATTTTTCATTCATTGTGTCATGTTTAGTTCATACTGGCGTATTTTTTCTTCAATCTGTTCTCTGGTCGGAATTTCATTCACCAGTACATTGGCCGGAATTTCTTCCCCTTGGACTACTAACAGTGCGTTGGTTACTTTTCCGCCGCCCCGGATAGTAGGTTGGTTTACTACTTCTCCATTATACACCATTTGCGTGGAAGATCCGCCATCCAAATTCATTGCATTACAGCAGCCAAGCTCCCACATAATCCTGGCCAGCTCAGGCAGTGTAGCGCCTTCTGTGACACCTTGTTTTCTGCCGTCAACAGTTACCAGAACCAGTGTACCTTCTTTTGTATAACCTATAGCAGTTCTAGGCTCTTTTCTCCAGAGGAATCTATCGTTAAACATTTGCCTATCAATGAATATTTGACCGTCTTTAACAAGGTATGGCCCGCCGCCAACCGCATACTTAACCTGGTTCCAGTCAGTAGGGGTTAATGTTACCTCAAAGCTGACCGGATCGCTTTTATTTACAAAGCCTTTTATAAATTTTCTCGGCCCTACGAGTACATACCCGCCTTTTGGTATATAAACGCTGCTTTGTTTTATTAGTTCAATTTTGTTATCAACAACAATTACGTGGCAGTATTCTGTAGAGGTGCGTGGAGTTTTGCTCCCCCACCTGTCTGTAAATACAGTGTAGCCTGCGTTATTTAACACAGGCTGGTTATAGTTAACAAGGTTTAATTCAAGCGTTTCTCCTATTTTTATGCGGCCTGAAATATCAACTTTATCCATTAAAAAGGTATTATCATCGGTTATTCCAAACACAACCCTGCTGTAAATAGGGCCGGTCATTATTTCACCGTCTATAATGGAAACCCCAAGCGGTGTTCCAATATCAGGTTTAAAAAATGATGCATTAATTCCTGCAAGTGCCTTTTCTTCATAAGCCAGAGCTTTTACGGTTTTGACGTGGTTTAAGGAATAATTCCCGTAAACAGGCTTAACTACTGCGCCGCTATCTCGATTAACAGTGATAATGTTTACTATAGCGGGTCTACCATTCAGCCAACGTTTTACTTTTTTGTGCTGAATGTCAGCAAAGGCAGAAGAACAAGCAAAAACCCAAATAAGACAAGCAATAACTACTCTCAAGACAGACCTCACACTCTAACTCTCTAAAAAATGCCTGTTGAGTTGTTTGTTTTTATTTATATATAACATTATAACACAGATTGTAAAGTTTTGCATCAATATATTAAGGAAAAAGCGACTTTTTTATAAAAATATTTATTTGTAGGGGCAGACCTGTGTGTCTGCCCGGATTATTTGCATTTTATTAATAAAACCTACAAACAAACATAATGCAAAACTTATAAATAAATGTTATAATAAACTTATATCTTTATTCATGAGGTTAGAGTAAAAAATTTTTTTGTGAAAAGTGTCCGATTTTGTCCGATTCTTTCACAAAAATGAAAGGGGTTGTGTATGGTTAGAGAGCTTACGCCTAAGCAAAAGGAAGTTATTTCAGAGTTTATTAAGATCGGGAAAATTGAGCAAGCTTGCGAACAAGCAGGAATAGCACGCTCAACTTATTATGAATGGCTGAAAATCCCGGAATTCCAGAAAGAACTACAACAACAGCAGGAACAGGTCTATGAAAGCACAGTTTCAAGCATGAAATACCTGTTCTCTAAAGCTGTGGAAACCCAGGAACAACTGCTAAACAGTGAAAATGAAAGAGTAAGGCTAAGGGTGTCATCTTCTATTATTAACAATGCCGTGAAAATCTTTGAACTGGCTAATTTTAACAAAAGACTTCAAGGAATTGAAAAACACCTGGATGAAACGGAACAGCTTAAAGAACTCAGGAAAAAAATGGATGAAATGCGAATTTAAAGAAATAGAAAAAAGAATATACGACCTGGAAATAAAGCTGAAAATAGTGGATCCTAAAAGTTCAGAAAAATGGGAACGCCTTAAACTGTACGCTTTTAGCCGGGCTTTACAGGAAAAACCGGAAGAAATAACTAACGAGCTTGAATTGCCTGACTACCTTAAGTTTGCTGAAGAAGTTTATAATGGCCTTGTGATAAAGTACATTGAATATTTCAGGAGACAGGAACGGTGGCGTAAAGAGGATGAGGAATACAGGGAAAAACAAAGGCAGTACAGGGAAAGAGCAAAACAGCGCAAACTGGAAGAATTAAAAGAAAAAGAAAAGCTGAAAGAAGAAAAATCTAATAGTCATCCTGAGCGTAGCGAAGGATCTTTAATAATTGAAAAAGATTCTTCGGTCGCTCCGCTTCCTCAGAATGACAAATTTTGTCCCCCTGAACCTCCTTTATCTCACCCCGTGCCCCAATGTCACCCCGTGCTTGACACGGGGTCTGTCCAGGACACAACTGTAATTCCTCCAAAAAAATCCATCCTATTCCCACATAGAATCAACTGGGATGCCTATGGTTAAAAATTCTATAATTCATCAGGTGATGCAATTCTGCCTAAAATTGCGCTTGCAGCGGCAATTGCCGGGTTTGATAAATACACTTCACTCTTAGGATGACCCATTCTGCCTACAAAATTCCTGTTTGTGGTTGAAATGGCTCTTTCTCCTTCTGCAAGAATACCCATATGCCCACCCAGACATGGTCCGCATGTCGGTGTGCTGAATACGCCGCCTGCATTGACAATCTTCTCTACATAGCCCAGCTTCATTGATTCAAGGAATATTTCCTGAGTTCCCGGCAAAACAATCAACCTTACATCAGGATGTACCTTGCGACCAGCAAAGATTTCAGCCGCTTCTTTGATGTCGGAAAGCCTGCCGTTTGTACAGCTTCCAATAACTGACTGGTCTATTTTAATGTTACCTACCTTTGATATAGGCCTGGTGTTCTCAGGTAAATGGGGAAATGCAACAGTAGGTTCAATATCTTCAGTATTATACTCAATAACACGGCAGTACTCAGCATTCTCATCACTTCTGTAGAACTTATAAGGCCGTTGGCACCTGTTTTTAACGTACTCTTCAGTGATAGCATCAGCCGGAATTATGCCATTTTTGCCGCCAGCTTCGATTGCCATATTGCATATGGTGAATCTACCGTCTATTGGCAGGTTATCAATAGTTGAACCGGTGATTTCAAGTGATTTATATAAAGCTCCATCAACCCCGATATCCCCTATAAGATGTAGTATAAGGTCTTTACCCGATACCCATTTGTTTAATTTACCGTTAAAGATCACCTTAATGGTCTCAGGTACTTTAAACCAGGTTTCGCCAGACGCCATAGCGCATGCCAGGTCAGTAGACCCAACACCCGTTGAGAATGCTCCGATTGCGCCGTATGTGCAGGTGTGACTATCCGCTCCAATAACAAGATCACCAGGACAAACAATACCCTGGTCTGGAAGTAACGTATGTTCTATGCCTAACCTTCCCACTTCAAAGTAGTTTTTAAGTCCCTGCTCTTTGGCGAATTCCCTGATGAGTTTTGCATTCTGGGCTGATTTTATGTCTTTATTCGGGGTGAAGTGATCCGGCACAAAAACCACCCTCTCATTATCAAATATCTTATTTACACCGATTCTCCTGAATTCATTAATTGCAACAGGGCCTGTTATATCGTTAGCCAGGGTAATGTCCACCCTAGCTGTAATCAAATCACCGGGTTTAACTTCCTCTAACCCTGCATGATCCGCTAAAATCTTCTCAGTTATTGTCATTGCTCTAGTCATTGATAGAACCTTTCTTTTTTGCCTGTTTCCCAATAGTTATATACAATAATAATATGAACAAGCTTATAAACAAAAAAAGTCTTGGTATTGTAATAAGTCTGATTTTTATTGCTATCATAGTCCATCAGGTTGATATAGGTAAAACAATCCAAGCGTTCGGCCGGATGAATCCCTTATTTATACTGCCAATAATCCCTATATACCTGTTATCTTTTGTTATTAGGGCTTACAGGTGGAAAACTTTTCTTTCAGGCAACAACTTGAAATTTATGTCCCTGCTCAGTTCAATTTTTATTGGCTTTAGCCTTAACTGCGTACTTCCAGCAAGAGCTGGAGAAATCTACAGGGCGTACTTTTTCAGCAAGAAAGAAAACCTGAATAAAACTAAGGTTTTTACATCAGTTATCCTGGAAAGGTTCTTTGATGGATTTGTATTGTTTACTATTCTTGTAGCTGTAATCTATCTGGTACAAAGAAGCGCATTGTTTTCGAATATTGCTTATTTAGCAGGCTTAATCTTTCTTGGTGGGCTTGGAGCACTGATGATAATTGTTAAATTGCAAGAATCAGGCAATAAACGGGAAAAGGTAAAATCGTTCCTGATTAAAATCGGCAGTAATAGAGAAAACGCCATAAATAAAGCATTCTCAGTCCTAAATTCTTTTTTTGATGGGCTTAAAACTCTTGATTCCTACCAGATATTATTAAAAATAGTTTTTCTTACGTTCATAGTGTGGTTATTGGAAGGGTCAGTTGTCTTCCTTGTAATTAAAAGCTTTGGCATTGATATAACATATCTTGGAGCGTTTTTGGTATTAACAATAACAGCCTTCTCCTCACTCATTCCAGCAGGTCCCGCTGCAATAGGTCCATATCAGTGGGGATATATAATTGCATTAAATGCTTTTACTGTCCAGACTGAACTTGCTTTTGCTGTATCAATAGTTAACCAGCTCATTTTAATACTAATCATTCTTTCCGCAGGTCTTTACTTCATGTGGAAAGATCACATAACCATTAATGAAAAAGTTATAGAGGAAGAATTAAACTGGAATTAAACAGGAGTAGACACTTTTAAAGCGCCTTCGCCTGAGAGCTGAATTTTCTCAGTTTTATCGAACGCTTCAAAGGTTAATTCTACTTGTTTACCTTGTTTATTCTCAGAGTTAATTATATTGTTCTCACTTATGTTCTTGATCCTGTAGTTAATCAAAGTCTGACCTCCGAATTATAAAAGCAGTTTAGAAGATAATTTGTCTATAATTTATACTATAACTCAATTTGAAAATTTTACAAGTCTAAAATTTACATAAATTCACGTTACGCGTCCGTAAATATCCTCAAATCTAACTATGTCATCTTCCTCAAGGTACTCACCGTTTTGAACTTCAATGATTCTTAGCTCGGATTTCCCTGGATTGTGGAGCATATGCTTTGCTTGAAGTGGTATATCTATACTTTCACCGGGTTTTAAGGAATGTACTTCTTCGTATCTAGTAACCAGCGCTTCTCCTGCGAGAATAACCCAATGTTCACTTCTGCGGTGGTGCATTTGAAGACTAAGTTTTGCTCCCGGGTTAACCTGTATAATCTTAATTTTATATCCTTCACCTTCCTGTATAACCGTAAAAAATCCCCACGGCCTGTACACTGTTTTGTGTACCTGGGAAGTAAGGTCATTCCTGTTTTTTAACAGGCCAAATATTTGCTTTACATCTTCAGTCCTGTTTTTATCGCAAGCAAGTATTGCATCTTCTGTTTCTATGATTACCGTATTTTTAAGCCCTATCGTGGAAATCAGTTTTGAGGTGCCATAAATAAAGGAATTTTCACTTTCAAGGTCGATTACATCACCTTGTATAAAATTGTTATTGCTATCCTTTTCAACAAGTTCGTGCAACTCCTCCCAGGAACCAACATCCTGCCAGCCGCATTCCAGAGGTATCAAAGCGATATTTTGCGAATGCTCCATCACTGCATGATCAATTGAGATTTCAGGAACGTCCTTATAACACTGATAGGGAACAGTAGGCATCTCATCAGAGAATTCGCAGCTTTTCAGGATATCGATTGTTTCTTTACTGTACTTTTCAAGTTCGTGAAGGAATATAGAGGCTCTAAAAAGATAGATTCCGCAGTTCCAGTAGCAATTTTCCTGCTCAATAAGTTTTTTCGCTTCTTCAAGATCAGGTTTTTCCTTAAATTTAGCCACATTCGATTCTTCCGCAATAATATAGCCGTAACCTGTATCGAGTTTTTGTGGTTTTACTCCAAACGTAACTATATGGCCTTTTTCCGCCAGCCTTACTCCTTTTTGTATAGCTTCTTCAAACTTTTGTTCATCATTTATTACATGATCGCTGGGAATAATTAAGATCAAAGGGTCTGAATTGTTTGCTGACAGCTTTTTAATAATATATAAAACCGATAAAGCAATCGCTGGTGCGGTATTTTTTACATCTGGTTCTGTTATAAGGTTATAGTTATAATTATCAAGTTCTGTAAGCTGAAGTCTTATGTCTGAAGCAAGCTTTGTATTAGTAGAGAACACTAAGTTTGAGGCAGGTACAAATTTCTTTAGCCTTTTCACAGTTGTTTTAAACAAGGTATCATGATTTGGCAGTTTCAAAAGATGTTTAGGATACAGTTCACGGCTCAAAGGCCAAAGTCTTGTTCCGCTGCCTCCTGCTAGGATTATTGCATATAAGTTTTCAATGTTAGTCATAATATATCTTGGTTATTTAGCACCATTTATATTAACATATTCCGACATTTTGTAAACTCTTGTAACAACTAATTTCAAATTAAGCAATAAAATCCAACTTTTTGTTTTTATTATAATAGAGATAATTAATGTGTATAAAAATGAGCCGTTAGTATGTTACTCGGAGGAATAAATATGCCGATCAAAGGAACTTCATTATTTGCGTCAAAACCAGTAGAAACCCCACCGACACGGTCCGTGGAAAGCACCGGAGTTTTAGCTTCTGCACCACCCAGTATATTTGGTGGCGGAACTGAAACATCAGGAACCTGCGCTTTTTCAGGCGGTTCAGGGGGTGGCAGTACAATCGCTGTAGCCTAAAACATTTTAAAAACTGAATATTTTTTTGATTACGACTAGTATTATCGGAGAGGAATTATGATGCAGAAAAACTTTGCCATGACATTTACTATATCTGGAATAATAATTATAATAAGCATGTTTGTGAATATTATAAGTTGCGTTGACAGCCAGCTAAATAATCATAGTAATGACATTCACGTCATATCAGCATTTAATGGCTAAAAAGCAGACTATATAATTACATTTAACAAAAAAGGTTTGTTATTCATAACAAATTTTTTTTGTGTGTAAAAACTACTGTTTTTCGTCCCGCACAATGCTGCCATCCACGATTTCTATTACACGATCTGCTCTTTGAGCAAAATCACGCTCATGGGTTACAATAATGAACGTCATTCCTTCCTGGGAATTTATACTTCTAAACAGATTGTATATTTCGAGGCCAGTTACCCTGTCCAGAGCGCCTGTGGGCTCGTCAGCAAAAACAACTGACGGATTATTCATCAGTGCACGCGCAATCGCTACACGTTGGTTCTGGCCGCCGGATAATTCACGTGGCTTACTTTTAAACTTATCACCGAGTCCTACAGATATAAGCAGTTCTTTAGCACGATCTTCACGGGTTTTATTTAATTTTCGTGAAATGTATGAAGGCATTAAAACATTTTCTACCGCTGTGAATTCCGGCAAAAGCAGATGGGCCTGAAATATAAAGCCGATTTCCCTGTTTCTGAATTCAGCTTTTTGTCTCCCACTCCATTTAGAAGTTTCCTGCCCTAGATAATATAGATTTCCTGATGTTGGAGCATCAAGAAGTCCTAATACATTCATCATTGTACTTTTACCTGAGCCACTAGGGCCTACTATAGCCAGGAATTCTCCCTTGCTTATAGTAAGGTTAATATCCCTAAGAGCGTGCACCGGCTGCGCACCGCTGTAAATTTTATTTATGTTTTCCAGTTTTAAAAGAGTGCTTTTTGTATTTTTCATAACTTTCAAGGTTTGAGTTTGTAAATATGAGCTCAAAAATATTTCAAATAAAGTCGTCATCCTTGAGCCATAGAATAAATGCTATAATCGTGGAATAAAAGCGATGCGAAGGATCTTAATCATTACTATAAATGCAACGTTAGAAAGATCCTTCGCAATATTTATATCCATAAATTAAAGTATAGTTTCAACGGCTCAGGAAGACGCTTTGAGATGTTCACTGGTTAGACTTAGAAATATTTTTTAATAAACTTACCCTGATAGAGTATATTAAAAAAATTATTTTATTTTTTTTAATATACTTCATTGTACAGCTAATGGCACAGTAAAACTCACCTCAAAACCATCATCAGCATTTAAAGCGATTTCGCCGCCCATTGCATTTATCAACCCTTTAACAATAAACAGGCCAAGTCCTGTGCCTCTGGTTGTCCTTGTTAAGTCTTCATCAAGTCGTGTAAATTTTTCAAAAAGCTTTTTCAGTTTTTCTTCGGGTATGGGGTCAGATTCATTCTTTATTTTAATTATGGCTGCGTTATCCGGCGTCCTGCTCACAATTACGTTGATGGCTGAGCCTTCAGGTGAGTATTTAATTGCGTTATCAAAAAGGTTTATTACTACCTGAGTGAGGCGATCCGGGTCTGCATAAACACCTGGAATGTCTTCTTCAATTTCCAGATTTATCTTTCTTGTCTGTTTATGCTGGACAGATAATACACAATCTTCAAGAATATCATTCAAATTTACATTTTGCGGAAAAACCCTCAAAAGCTCAGACTCAATTTCCGGCACTACAAGCAAGTCATCTACAAGTCTGCTAAACCTCTCAGCTTGCTGTTTTATAATTTTTAACGATTTAATCCTGGTTTCTTCGTCAATATTAATGTCATTTCTCAATAACCTTGAGGTATATCCCCTGATACTTGTTAATGGAGTTCGGAATTCATGGCTTATGGTGTCAATAAGGTTGGACTTTAACTTGTCCAACTTCGAAAGTTCAATGTTGGCTTTCTGGATTTCATTATAGCTTTCGTCAATTCTCTCAGCCATGTCATTAAATTTTTCAATAAGAGAAACGAATTCATGAGGAGTAAAAAAGTCCCTTATTAACCTTATTTTTCTTCTGTAATTCCCTGCTGCTATTGCGGATACAGCTTTAAAAAGCTGCTTAAAATTTGCGTTAAGGGAAAATGTATACAGTAATCCAAGCACTATAGTAACTAATGCTGCAACCACAATTGCAGTTATTATTTTAAACCTGGCGTCAATAATGCCGTAATTTATCAGTTCTTTTGGCGTGGCAACTATTATTGTCCACTCAGGTTCCACTATTTTAAGAAAAACGTTAGGCATGTTTTTAATCTTGCCAAAAATTACAGGTTCTTCAATGTTGTAATCATCCGGAAAATCAGGCATGAGTTTTTTAAAATAATTTTCATCACCATTATATGAAATAATAATTCGATTATTTGAATCTACAATATAGACCTGCCTTTTATCATTCTCAAGATATTTGAAAAGGTCATCCTTTATAGCATTAATATCAATTTTTTTTCTTAAATACTTGTTATTTTGTAATTTCGCATACATTAAAATTGCGTTTTCTTCCGGGTCAGGAAAAATTTCCACCTCTTTATCTTTAAAATATTGATCAGAATTAGTTTTATTAATATTTTTGTCTTCATTTATCAATTCTATATCAGCTACATTATCTGAAGCTCTGGTAATTTCATCGAGAAAACTGGATATTCGTTCTTTATTTTTAATATATTCAATACTTTTAGCAACAAACAAAAGAGCAAGTTTCTTTTCGTGGATGCTCTTTTTCAAACGCTGGTAAACACTGTCTGAAGTCATAACAGCTGAGTATTGCAGCTCGTTTCTTACCGCATGCTGGTTAACATTAGTGACTATGAGTGTTGTAATAAACAAAGGCAGCAGAACCGCTACAATAAACACGATCAAAAGCTGCTGGTATATTTTAAGACGTCTTATTTTCATTAATTAATTTTAGTATAAAAATTGGTCAAGTTGTTTAAATGCGATAAACATTTTTTGGTGTTTCTTCTGTTTCTTCCCATTCAAATAATGGGTGAACCTTCGGAATTTGTTGTCTTTTGAAATATTCAATTAAAAGCTGGTCAATTGTTGGATTGGTTCCTGGATTTGCTAAACTTAATTCTGCTCCTGACATAATACTTTTCCCCTGATCTCTTACCCTTCTATATATAAATAAAAACATTTAAGAATAGGAAATTGTTATATACTATTGATTGATTTAGAATTCTTTGGCGAAATTTTAATTTTCAGGTATAATTACGTCTTAATGGCAATTCGTTGACAGATGTTACCATTAAGTTAAGGAGATCGTGAAGATGAGTACAATCGAGTACCTCACCAGCACCGAAGAATTTAAAAAAATTACATCAGCTGTTAGAACAACTATCCAGGCAGCTTTTTACGGAAACAATATAGAAAAAATCGCATCAATCGGAGAAGCTTACAAGCTGGCTCTGGCCAGCCCCGGTACAGTTGAACTTACAGGGATGCCTGTTTATGAGCCGGAAGCTCAGGGCCTGCCAACAGGCGCTAATATGCTACTTTTTAATGACGGCACAGTAGTAGGAAGATGCTCCGTAGCCAGAAAAATCGTGGGCGAGCCTGACTGCGATCTCAGTTACTTGCTCCCTATAATCAGGGAAGCAATTTATGGAACAAGAAACAAGTTAATGTACCATGCAGAGGCCTATGTGGGCCTTGAGCAAGACTTTATGGTTAAAGCCCACTTATTGATTCCTGAAAACTTTGAAAACGTAACATATAGCTGGATGTTGAATTTCCAGTGCGTTAATGAAGTATATAGCCGTATGTACAAGAGTTCCAGGCCAATCCCTGAGGGAGACATATATATATTCTCTGATCCTGACTGGACTCACCCGGACTTTCCATATGGATTAACTTTCTTTGACCCAAAACACAACTGTGCCGCAATACTTGGCATGCGATATTTTGGCGAACATAAAAAAGGCACTTTAACACTTGCATGGAGCATTGCAATCAGGAATGGTTATGCAGCATGTCATGGCGGATTAAAAAGATATAACCTGTCAAATGACAAGAAATTTTCTGTTGCTGTATTTGGCCTGTCAGGTTCAGGTAAATCAACAATTACTCACGCAAAACACGACAATAAGTACGATGTTACCGTTCTGCACGATGACGCGTTAATTATTAATGTCCACGAAAAATACTCTATTGCGCTGGAGCCGGCTTATTTCGATAAAACCCAGGACTATCCTATGGGCTGTGAAGACAATAAATACATTATTACCTTGCAAAACAATGGTGTAATTGCTGATAAAGACGGTAAACTGTTCGCGGTGACAGAAGATATCAGGAACGGTAACGGCCGTGCAGTAAAATCCAAATTCTGGTCACCAAACCGTGTAGACCGTGTAAATGAGCCGATTAATGCTATATTCTGGTTAATGCAGGATCCTACTATCCCGCCTGTATTAAAGCTAAAAGGCGCATCATTAGGTGCGGCTATGGGCGTAACATTAGCCACAAAAAGAACCTCGGCAGAAAGACTGGCAGTAGGAGTTGACCCGAATGCGCTGGTAGTTGAGCCATACGCTAATCCATTCAGGACATACCCGTTATCGCTTGATTATGAAAAATTTAAATCACTTATAGAAACCGGTGTAGATTGCTATGTACTTAATACCGGATCATTTATGGGCAAAAAAGTGCAGCCGCATCATACACTAGGAATAATTGAATCCATAGTTGAAGGAACAGCTAAGTTTAAGCAGTGGGAAAACTTCTCAGATATAGAAATACTTGATGTTGAAGGTTTTGATGCGAGCTTAAACAATGTAGAATATAAAATTCAATTGGCCTCAAGAATGCAGGACAGAATCAATTTCATAAAATCAAGAGAATCACACAAAGGAGGCGTGGATGTGCTGCCGCATGACGCGCTGGCAGCTCTTGAGAATGTTGTCAGGGAAATAGAAAAACGAGTTATTGCATAATTTCCGGCTTCCAAGTCAGCTTTGAAAAATTTACATCCATGTATGTTTCAATTGAATTGTTTTCTTTATCCAGATATTTGGATGTGAAAGGATCAAGGTATTTTGTTAATAATAATTTCACCTTATAAGTCCTGTTTATTGGCTCATTTTTTAACACTTTTAACAAATCCTGGCGTGGAATGTAAAGCCTTAATTCCGTTGTATCATCGTAAAATGTGCGAGGTTCAGAATATAAAGTTCCCAAGGTTTTATCGTTATAAGTGATTATGAGCTCCATTTTATAGCAAACTCTGGCATCTCCTGATACTTTTATTATGAAATCAAAATCCTTTTCATTACCGTCTAAGGTTAAATAAGCTTCCTGAATTGTATGATGCTTGCCTTTGAACTGTTCTGTATAAGCTTTATCTTCGGAAATTTTTTGAGCAACTTTTGATTCGCAATTTTTACGCGTAAAATGCGATCCATCTAAAAATAATGCATAATGTCTTTTAACATTTGAGCAGAATTTTGGTTCTCTTTCATCAACAGCCAAATGAAAAAAGCAATAGGACCTATCATAATAGGTTTGATATCCGGGGGGATTAAGGTACAAATTAGTTTGCAGTTTATATTTTGGTATGGATTCGCACTTGTTTTCAGCATTAGCATAAAAGAATGCTGAAGCAATAATAACCATTAAAACTATAATAAATATTTTGCTTTTTAAAAATTTCATACAATCAGTATAAACTATAAATTTATTTACATTATCCTATTAAACACTAGAAAAACCATGAAAAATATGGAACAATATATTAACCCTGTGCGGTCAATTAATTTTGATCCTACAAATATGTGATTAAGGGAGCATCGACTCCAAGCATAGTGCCGTAGGCCTAACGCGCGAGTTAGTTAACGAATATTCTATGCGGGCGGGCACCCACCTGGATTTTCCGGGTATCAAAATCACTGGCTGTGCGGGGCCTTTTTTAATGCTTATTTAAAATCAAAATTTTGTTTCGCCAAGAGACTTAATTTTATTGGTTTTGCTTAAAATATGCATACTCAACTAGGCATGAATACTGCTTTTAAGACTGAATTTTAAAATATAATAAATTTAATGGTGCATAAAAGCACCTTACAAAAAAATTGATTATTAATTGCCGCGTGGGCTAAAGCCCACCCTATTTTATATTTTCTTGGAAACTGAAAAGTTTTACAAATTTGCATAAAAATTTACATTTGAGCCAATAATTGTTACAGGTCATATTAAAAATTTTACAAAAATTAAAAAAACAGTAATGGCTATGGCGAAAAGTCAACGCGCTAGGATTTGTCAGGGGGATCACAAAAATTGTTACATTTGGGTTTGTAAATTTACAATTGATATAAAAATTGTAACAATTATTGATAAAAATTTATTTTTCTTTAAAGATTTTCATAGCACGTTCGGCAATACCGGCAATAAAATTCCTGATTCTTCTTGCTGTTTTAGGCGCAATTTTCTCTAATTTATCTAACTTATCAGGTACCTTTTCAGTTATAGCGAATACATCAAAGGGCTCACAGTCAGATAACTTGGGGAAATCATTAATATCAGGTTTCTTCCTCAAATCAGGAATTATAAGTTTTTCCTTTCCTAATTCTTTTGCTGCTTTTCTATCAATATACTTCACCACGCCACGAGCAATAAGCTGTTGAGTCTTATCTATAATTCTTCCTGTAACAGTCAATTTTCCATCCCCTTGTATTTATTTATGTATAAACTTTATTATAAAATAAAAATATGGAAAATACCTACACCTTTATATCCAATAGCCCCGAAGATACCGATAAACTGGCCGAAAAGCTGGCTATAAATCTTAGCCCATCAGGGAATTTAATATGCCTGTATGGCGATATTGGCTCGGGCAAAACCACATTTGTTAAATCCCTGGCTAAACACCTCGGTATAACTGAAAAAGTTACCAGTCCCAGCTTTGTTATACTTAATGAATACCACTCCAACAACGTAAGCCTTTACCATTTCGACCTGTATCGGCTGGAAAAAGAAGGCGTGGAAACTATTATGGACGAGTTAAAAGAATATACAGAAAAGGAAAACTCAGTAACTGTAATAGAATGGGCAGAATTTTCTCCTGAGAGCTTGCCGGAAAATAGAATTGATATAGAAATAAAGTACCTGGGCGAAACCAGCAGGGAATTTGTCATAAAAAAAAGAGGGCAAAGCCCTCTTTCCACTCTCCACTAGTTTAGGGAAAATTCAATATTTGATTTTTTTGACCTCATCAGTTGAATAAACATAGAAATCGCCAGACAGCGTACATCTTCGCTCGTGAACTGAGTTTGAGTTTCTTTTAATTCTTCCTCAATCTCTTTAATACATTCTCCCAGCACTGTTGCGCTGACTTTAACCTGATCGATGTTAAGTTGTGCTGGTTGAGTTAGGTTTACGCCTGTTGCTGGGGAATCCCCATTAGCTTGTCTTATCATATAGCCATTGCCGGTTTGATTTGCTTCAAGGTAAACCTGGTCACCTTTTTTTAATTCTCTTATCCATTGTTTTTTCGGGTCACTGGCACTCACATACTGCTTGTAGTCACCAATATCGGCACTTTCAAATGTAATTGGCGCTGACTGGCCATAACCCATGTCTTTTTCCCATTCTTTTTTGTAGGGATACTTAACTTTCGCGAAAATCATACACGCATTCCTCCGTTTGATACATATTTTATTAACTACTTTTTAAATAAGCGTAATAAAATAGACGGAGAAAAAAAATTTTGTTTCCGGTTAAATAAAATTAACAAATAAAAATTAACATTTAAATTTTGCAATAAATGCTTTACTCAGTATTTCGATGTTTGTATACTACGCATACTGTAGTAATAAATTTAATTTTAAACAGGGATATAAAAGTGGGAAAATGTAAAAGAAGGTCTTTATTAAGGGCACGGTCCGACGTGTTCTCTACACAATTAACCAGAACTGACGCTTTAAATGTTGTAATGCAGGAAATGGCCAAAAATCCAGCAAGTATTCCAGCAAAAAAAATGATTGGCTTGTTTGGTTTAACAGCGGAGGAACTGTCAGAATCAGGCATGACGTATGAGGTGCTACGTTCCCTGGATGGAATTTTGACTTGAAAGCCATTGTATACAAAGAAAAAAACAAAGTAACCCTGGAAAATATACCTATACCCGAAATAAAAGAAAATGGGGCAATAATAAAAGTAAGAGGGTGCGGGCTTTGCGGTTCGGATATTGTTAAATTAAAACAGGGCCTTGTAAAAGAAGGTACAGTTCTTGGACACGAAGTAGTCGGAGAACTTAACGGGGAAAGGGTGGTATTGGGCCACCATGTGCCATGTTTTGACTGCGTGTACTGCAAGAATGAAAGCTACTCCATGTGCGCACAGTTTAAAGAAACTAACATAATCCCGGGTGGGTTTGCAGAATACATTTTTGTATCAGAAAAACATCTTAAAAATACAGTGTTCAAAGTGCCGGATGAGGTGTCTGACATTGAAGCATCATTTACAGAGCCTGCTGCGTGTTGCTTAAGGGCGGTAAAAAGAGCCGGAATTAAACCGGGTGATAATGTGCTGGTAGTCGGACTTGGTTCAATTGGCCTGATAATGGGGCAAATATTAAAATATTACGGCGCAAATGTAACCGGCTGTGATCTTATTGAAAAAAGACTGGAAATCGCAAAGGGGTTGGGATTTAGAACTGAAGCTATTAAAGAGGCAGATAAAGTGTTTCTCACGGCAGGAAGCAACACTACTGTGGATATTGCCATCTCTTCTGTTAGGGATGGGGGAACTATACTTGTGTTTGCGAGTGTGCTGTCAGATAAGGTGGGTTTCCCGAATAATGAGATTTATTACAGGGAATTGACGGTTATGGGTAGTTATTCGCCGAGCCCGTCGGATTTAAGAGAGGCTTTGGATTTAATTGCAAAAAAAATTATAAAAGTGGATAAATTATTTAATGTTTACGATATGATTGAAATAGAAAATGCAATTAACGATACAATTTCGAACAAAATCATTAAGGCGTACATAGTAATAAGTTAGCAAAAAAAGTTAGACTATTAAAATGAAAGCAGTTCTATTTTATAAACCAGGGCACATAAGTTATGAAGAGACACGCTTGCCGGAAATTAATTCGGGCGAAGTGCTTATTAAAATTGAAACAGCGCTGACTTGTGGAACTGATGTAAAGACTTATAAAAGAGGACACCCTGTTTTAATCAAGGAAGTGCCCTCGGGATTTGGGCATGAGTTCTCAGGCACAGTGTATAAAATAGGCGAAGGTGTACAGGGTTTCAAGCCTGGCGATAGGGTTGTTGCGGCGAATTCCGCGCCGTGTATGAATTGCTACTATTGCAATTTGGGAGAATACAATTTTTGCGAAAACCTTGACCTGTTAAATGGCGCTTTTGCTGATTATATCAGAATACCGGAACAAATTGTAAGGCAAAATTTACTGCAAATACCGGAACATCTTAGTTTTGAAGAAGCAGCTTTTACAGAACCACTTGCAAACGTAGTTCTGGGCATTGAAAAAACTGAAATTAAACCCGGGCAAACGGTTGGTATAATCGGATTAGGACCAATAGGTCTTATGTTCGTGAGGATAGCGAAATTAAAAGGCGCACGTGTTATAGCAGCAGGAAGAAATCCTCTTAAACTCAAACTCGCAAAGGAATTCGGCGGGGCAGACGAGGTAATAAACCTGCTAGAAGTGCCTGATCCTAAAAAAGCTTTTCTAGACCTCACGCCGGAAGGCAAGGGGCTTGACATAGTTATAGAAGCGGTTGGCCTGCCTGAATTATGGGAAAAAGTTATCGATTTAGTTAGAAAAGGCGGTACAATCAATCTTTTTGGCGGATGTAAATCCGGCACAACTGTTACACTCGATACAAGAAGAATTCATTATGACGGGATAAAAATAATCAGCCCGTTCCACCATACACCCCGGCATTTCCGGGAATCATTACAGCTTATTAGTAGTGGATTAGTGGATGTTAGAAAATTAATCAGCCACAGAATGCCTGTTTCCAAAATTAATGAGGCCATGCAGCTTCATAATGAAGGAAAAGCAATTAAAGTAGCACTAAAGCCGTAAATGAAAAGGGGAAGAAAGTTATGACAAAAGTTAAAACAGTATTCTTTGACGTAAAAGACTACGAAGAACAGTATCTTTTAGAAAACAAACCGGAAGAGTGCGATTTCTTGCTAATTAAAGATACATTTAGCGATGTGGTCAAGGATGCAGAGATAATTTCAGTGTTTACCAGCTCTAAAGTGCCCAGTGAAATGCTGAAAAATATGCCAAATTTAAAGCTTATAGCTACTCGTTCAACTGGTTTTAATAACGTTGACCTGGAGTATTGCAAAAATGCCGGCATTCAAGTGGTTAATGTGCCGAGATACGGAGAAGTAACGGTTGCGGAGTTTGCATTTGCGCTTTTATTGAATTTAACTAGAAAGGTCAGCCAGGCATACGAAGAGTTGAAAGAAGGCAAAATAAGCTTGCAGGGTTCAATCGGAATGGACCTTCTGGGAAAAACCATAGGAATAATCGGAACAGGTGCAATTGGCTGCTATGTAGCAAAAATAGCGCATGGGTTTGGAATGAAAATCCTGTCATATGATCCATTCCCACGTGAAGACATAAAAGAAAAATACGAAGTGCAATACACTACGCTTGACGAATTATTAAAAAATTCAGACATAATAAGCCTTCACGCCCCATCAACAAAAGAAAACTTCCATATGATTAATGATGATTCATTCTCCAAAATGAAAAACGGGGTTATTATTATAAACACAGCACGTGGCGAAATAATGGACACAGGCGCGTTATATAAGGCCTTAAAATCCGGCAAAGTCGCAGGCGCAGGGCTTGATGTTCTGGAATGCGAGGATATTATTGTGCGGGAAGAACTTTATTTGACTAAAATCGACTGTGTAAATAAAGAATGCCTGGAGAATACGCTGATTAACCATAAGCTTCTTGATATGCCGAATGTCATAGTTACCCCACATATCGCATTTGACTCAAAAGAAGCTATTACAAGAATTTTAAATACAACACTGGATAACATAAGAGGTTATTTAAAAGGAGAAATAATACACAATGTCTACTAAATCTACAAAAAAGGCATTTATAAGCGTGTTTAATAAGGAAGGTATTGTTGATTTCGCAAAAAAACTTCAGCAATGCCACGGATATGAACTGATTTCAACTGGTGGGACTTACGATAGACTTAAAGAAAATGGTATTCAGGTAAAAGAAATATCTGAAATTACCGGATTCAGGGAGCTTATACACGGCAAGGTTAAATCTTTACATCCAAAAATCCACGCAGGAATCCTTGTAAACCGCTCATTACAGGACGAGGTCGAGGAATTAAAGCAGAACAATATTGATTATATTGACATGGTGGTGGTTGACCTATACCCTGAGGAAATCGATATCGGCGGGGTAACTCTTTTAAGAGCTGCTTCCAAGAATTATGCGTACGTAACACCTGTGTATTCATCAAAATTGTATGAAAAAATCCTTGATGAACTTGACCAGAACAATGGAGAAACCACATTCGAGCTGAGAAAGCAGCTGGCAAAAGAAACATTCCAATACACAGCCTGGTATGATTCTAACATTGCAGACAGGCTTTTTGAGCAGGAATTGCTTCCTGAAAGGCTGGTAGTTGGTCTTGAAAAGGTTAAAGATTTGAGATATGGCGAAAACCCACACCAGGCAGCAGCTATATATAAGAAAAATTCCCAGGTGGATTATGAAGTGCTGCAGGGCAAGGAGTTATCGCACAACAATATGGTGGATATCACCAGCGCAGTCAATATTATTAGCGAGTTTGTCGATGTTCCGGCTGCCTGCATAATCAAGCATAACAACCCATGCGGAGTTGCGGTGGGCGATAACATTAATGATGCATATTTTAGGGCATTTGGATGTGACCCAATCAGCGCATTTGGTGGAATAATTGGTCTAAACGGAACTGTGACAGAAGAAATAGCTAAACAAGCAGCGCAGGTATTTCTGGAAGTTATAGTTGCACCTGAATTTTCTGAGGAAGCTCTTGAAATATTGAGTGCAAAGAAAAACTTGCGACTTGTTAAGCTTATAACAAGTTTAACAGACTTTAAAAACGTACAATCTTATGCCATAAAAGACTTGCCATTTGGCACTCTGGTGCAGTCAGTTGATAATGCAGAAATTTCTAGGGACAATTTCAACATTGCAACCGTCTGTAAACCAAGCCAGGAAAATATTGAAGATATGGTTTTCGCCTGGAAAGTCGCAAAGCACGTAAGTTCTAACGCTATAGTAGTAGCCAAAGGCTTAAAAACACTAGGAATCGGCACAGGGCAGACAAGTCGAATAGCATCAATGGAGATTGCGCTAAAGCAGGCCTGTGAGGAAACAAAGGGAGCAGTTATTGCAAGTGACGGGTTTTTTCCGGCAATAGATAATATACACGCCGCAGCCCATGCGAGAATTGCAGGAATAATCCAGCCGGGCGGCAGTATAAAAGACAAAGACGTGATAGCTGAATCTGAAAAATACTCTATAGCAATGGTTATGACTGGAATAAGGCACTTTAAACACTGATGGAGATAGTTTAGTATGGAAAATACAACTACTAAAGAAAAAATTTATAGATTACCCCCACAAAATATTGAAGCAGAGCAAGCAGTACTTGGAGCGTTACTTATTGATCCCGCAGCTATATTACGTGTATCGGATAATCTCGTTTCTAATAATTTTTATAAATTAGCACATAAGCATATTTATGAAGTAATGCTTCAACTTTTTAATAATAATGAACCTATTGACATTATTACTGTGTCGGAAAGTCTTAATAAAGCTGAAAAGCTAGAACTAGTTGGAGGCAGGGCATACATAAACGATCTTGCTCTTTCTGTTATTACATCTGCAAATATGGAGTATCATGCAAAAATAGTATCTGCAAAAGCTTTATTGAGAGAGCTTATTTCGGCAGGTAGTGAAATTGCTTCACTTGCTTATGAAGTTGAAGATATGGACCCTGAAAAAGCCATCGATGCAGCGGAGCAGCTTGTTTTTAATATTTCTCAGAGAAAAAATCCAGATAAAATTTCTGCTCTTGGAGAAATTGTACTAGATAGTTATAATCAAATTGAGAAAAGATGTGAGAATAAAGGTGAATATACTGGAGTACCAAGCGGCTTTTATGACCTTGATGATTTAACTGCAGGTTTTCAAAAATCCGACTTAATTATAGTAGCGGCAAGACCGTCAATGGGGAAAACTTCATTTTGTCTTAATATAGCTCAAGAAATTGGTATAAAACAACAAAAAACTGTTGCTTTTTTTAGTCTTGAAATGTCAAAAGAGCAACTTGTGCAGAGAATGCTGTGTTCCGAAGCCGAAGTTGATGCTCAACGTGTGAGAGTGGGAAACTTAGAGCAGAAAGATTGGGAAAAATTAGGAGTTGTTTTAGGCAAAATGGGTGATGCACCTATATTTATTGATGACTCACCTGGAATATCAGTTATGGATGTTCGTACAAAATGTAGAAAGCTATGTATGGAACAAAAAGATCTAGGTCTTATAATTATAGACTATTTACAGCTTATGGAAGGTTCTGATAGAAGGAAACAAGACAGGGTGCAAGAAATTTCCTCTATTTCAAGAGGACTTAAAAATCTTGCACGAGAATTAAAGGTTCCTATTATTGCTTTATCTCAGTTATCTAGAGCGGTAGAGTCCAGACAGAGTAAAATTCCTATGCTAAGTGACCTGCGTGAAAGTGGCAGTATTGAGCAGGATGCAGATATTGTAATGTTCATATACAGGGATGAATACTACAATCCTGATAATTTAGACAAGAAAGGAAAAGCGGAAATCATAATAGCCAAGCAGAGAAACGGCCCGACAGGGAGCGTTGAGTTATTGTTCCAGAATAACATTACCAGGTTCAAAAACCCTGCACGTAATAAAACAAATTTGTTTTAAGTAGTTAAGAGCACTACTGCCGAAGCAGCGATGGCTCTGCCTTCGCCAATAGGGCCTAAACCTTCCATTGTTGTTGCTTTTATTGAAACTTGTACACCAAGGATTTCCGCAAGTTTAGCCTGCATGGCAGGTATATAAGGCAGGAGTTTCGGGTTTTCAGCCATAATAACAGAATCGATATTAACAATAGTGTAATTTTCTTTGTTTATAAGGTTATTAACATGCTTAAGCAGTTCTAAACTACTTATGTCTTTATATTTTGGATCATTCGGAGGGAAATGCAAACCGATGTCGCCCAAGGCCAGAGCGCCCAGCATTGCGTCCATTATTGCGTGGGTTAACACATCAGCGTCTGAATGTCCAAATAAACCTTTTTCATAGTGGATTTCTACACCTCCGAGGATCAGTTTCCTGTTGGGTTCGAGGCGGTGTATGTCGTAACCGTTTCCGATTCTGAGTTGTGATTTCATAATATTTATTCTAACAAAAAGAACGATGCTTTAAAGCATCGTTCTTTTTTATATTTTTATCTGATTTATTATTCGTTGCCTTCGCCGCCTTCGCCGCCTTCGCCGCCTTCGCCGCTTTCACCGCCTTCAGCACCTTCAGCACCTTCAGCACCTTCGGAGCCTTCAGAACCTTCAGCACCTTCGGAGCCTTCGGAGCCCTCTGAGCCTTCAGCGCCCTCTGAACCTTCAGTGCCTTCTGTGCCTTCTGTATCACTATCATCAGAGCCTAACGCGTCACCTATAGCATCACCTAAAGCACCTATAGCATCACCTATAGCACCGCCAATTCCACCTATAGCACCACCTATTGCTCCGCCAATATCACCTATTGCTCCGCCAATACCTTCACCAATTGCAGCTCCAGTTTCACCAAAAGCGCCACCTAGGGCTCCAATTGCATCACCTATTGCGCCAGCTATTCCACTAATTCCTTCGCCAATTGCGCCTGCTGTACCACCAATTGCGCCACCTATTGCGCCTAGACCATCATCTGCGAAGCCACCAATAGCACCAGCTGTTGCTTCAGCTCCTTCTGCAAGTGCTCCACCGAATTCACCAAGACCGTCAAGAGTTGATTCTCCAAGTGAACTTAGTCCATCTAATACACTGTCTAATGTGTCTGATAAATCAACGGATTCACCTTCATAACCTCTTGGATCATTTCCTGTTGGATTTATAAATTGGTCGTAATTTACATTTCCTTTTTGATAAGAGCCACTTAATGTTTGGCTTAAAAGAAAAATTAACAATTCACTCTGGGTTATTTTACCTGAATGTGCACCACTAAATCCTGAATAATTTCCGCTTACATAATTTGCATACGGATTGACATTAAAACCACTCGACATACTCTTTTCTCCTCCAACTTATCAAATGCTCTCCCCAGCATTCATACCTATTTTTATAAAAACAAATATATTTAAATAATTGCCAAGTTAGAATATAAAAATTAATAGTATATTGGAGTGAAAAACAATAAATACGGTGATTTTCAGCCCTTAAAAATTAACTTAATAATTTGTAATAATTAACTTAAAACAAATTTTTCAATAGCCAGAGCAGCCCCGTCATTATCAACAGTGTCTGTCACGTAATCAGCAGCTTGCTTTAAGTCATTGTGGCTGTTGCCCATTGCAATGCCAAAACCTGCTATTTCTATCATTCCCCTGTCGTTGTCCTGATCGCCTACGGCCATAATTTCGTGTTGCTGAATCCCCCATCTTTCAGCCAGAAAAAGAATTGCGCCAGCTTTTGAGCATTTTATGTCCACAAATTCAAGGAAATAATCAGTTGATTTAGTTATATTTAGTTTGTCAGAATACTTTTCTTGCAATTTTTGCTTTATTGCATCTACTTTTGTAATATCAGGATCCATTGCCATAATCTTTGTTGGTAAGAAATTCTTAATATCTCCAAAGGATTCAAGTTCCTGAAATGGGATTTTTCGGCGGGTTACGTACTCCTGAAGCATAGGAGAATCGGATTCCGTGTATAGTTTATCATCGCAATACACATTTATCTGGATATTTTCTTTTCTCAAATCCTCAACAAGCTGATATGACAGCTCAGAATTTATCATGTGATGCAGGAGTATATCGTCCGATTTATAAAATTCCCTTACCATACTGCCTTGGTACACTACTAAAGGCGTTTTTAGTCCTAATTCCAGCCCAATAGGCACAGTGGCGCTGTACATCCTGCCAGTCGCAACAAGTACATACACTCCTTTTTTTATAGCCTTTTCAACAGCGTGCTTTATCCTATTGGAAATGCGGTAGTTTTTGTTCATTATTGTACCGTCAATGTCCAAGGCTATTAATTTTATGACTTTATTAGGCATTTTTTAATTATAATTTAATTATGGACAAAAAAGAATTCGAAATATTTCTAGATACTTATACTAACTTACCGAGGCAGGGGCCGGGCAACAATGAGTCAACAAAAAAAGCCCTGGAAAATATTAAAGATTTACCAGCACATCCATTAATCCTGGATTTAGGCTGCGGATCCGGGATGCAGACTCTTGAAATAGCTAGAAATATTGATTGTAACATTATAACCATTGATAACTTCCCGCAATTCATCACTGAATTAAATATCAGGGCAGTAAAGGAAAATCTTTCAAGTAAAATAACTACCTTTAATAAATCAATGTTTGAACTTGATTTTGAGCCTGAAAGTTTTGATATTTTATGGGCGGAGGGTTCTATTTATATTATTGGTTTAGAGAAAGGATTAATAGAATGGACGCAGTTTCTTAAAAATGGCGGATACTTCGCTTTTACAGAATGCAGTTGGTTAACAGACCAGATTTCACCTGAGCCAGAGCAATTTTGGGCTACAAATTATCCTGAAATGAAAACTGTAAGCGAAAATCTTGAAATTATTGAAAATCTTGGATTTGAAGTTATTAATCACTTTACTTTGCCTGAAAATGCGTGGTGGGACACCTATTATAACCCACTCAAAGCTAATCTTGAGAAAATCGCACAAAAATATGGACCCGAAGCTGATAGTGTAATTGCAGAAATATATTCTGAAATAAACCTTTATCAAAACTATTCGAATGAATATGGTTACGAATTTTTTATTATTAAAAAAGGGTAAGTCTGATAAATTACTTTATGGCATTCAGCAAGTTTACCATTTCAATTGCGCTTTTGGCTGCATCTGCGCCTTTGTTGCCGGACTTTGTGCCTGCACGCTCAATTGCCTGCTCGATGTTGTCCGTAGTTAATACTCCAAAAATAACCGGAACAGATGTACTCAGGCTAACCTGGGCAACTCCTTTCGCGATTTCAGACGCTACATAGTCAAAATGCGGGGTGCTTCCTCTGATAACAGCGCCAAGAGTGATTATTGCATCATACTTGCCGGATTCAGCGAATTTTTTTGCTACAAGCGGTATTTCAAATGAACCCGGAACCCAGGCCATTTCTATATTTTCTTCAACTACACCGTGTCTTTTAAGTGCATCTATACAGCCGCTTAAGAGTTTTGAGCCGATAAATTCGTTAAAACGGCCTATGACTATTGCAAATTTGCCTTTTTCCGCTGTTAAATTGCCTTCGTATACTTTCACCATAGTTACAACTCCTTGATCTTTAGTCCATCAAATGTTCCATTTTATCACGTTTTGTATTTAAATACTTCTCATTATGTTTGTTTTTGCAAACCGGTAGCTCGACTCTGTCCACTATTTCAAGGTCATAGCCTTCGAGCCCGATGATTTTTTTAGGATTATTTGTTATTAACCTGAATTTTTTAATGCCTAAATCAAGCAGTATCTGCGCACCTACGCCATAATCCCGCAAATCAGGTTCAAAACCAAGAGATAAGTTAGCTTCAACAGTATCCTGCCCCTGTTCCTGAAGAACGTAGGCTTTTAATTTGTTTAAAATACCAATTCCCCTGCCTTCATGGGTTTTTATATAAACAAGCGCTCCTTTGCCTTCTTTTTGAATGAATTCAAGTGCATTACAAAGCTGGTCGCCGCAGTCACATCTTAAACTATGGAAAATGTCACCTGTTAGGCACTCGCTGTGCATCCTCACTAGCGGGGTATCATTGCTAAATTCTTCAGGGTCACCTTTAACCAATGCAACGTGCTCGGAATTATCGAGCAGATTTAAGTATCCGTAGATGTCAAAATCACCAAATGCAGTCGGGAGCTGGGCTTTTATTACTCTTTTTACAAATCTTTCTTTTCTGAGTCTGTATTTTATGAGTTGTGCAACTGTAATAAACTTAAGATCATGCTTTTTTGCAAATTTAACAAGGTCATCACGCCGTGCCATGGTGCCGTCTTCTTTAATAATTTCGCAAATCACGCCTGCCGGATACAATCCTGCCAGTCTTGCAAGGTCAACACTAGCTTCTGTCTGGCCAACCCGATTTAATACACCACCCTTTTTGGCTTCTAATGGGAATATATGCCCGGGCCTCCTTAAATCGCTAGGCCTTGAATTTGCATCAACCAGCACTTTTATAGTCATTGCCCTGTCATGAGCAGATATTCCGGTTGTTACTCCGAATATTGCAGATGCATCCACGCTTACTGTAAATGCTGTACCGTGGCTTTCCGTGTTCTCATGTACCATTTGGTTCAGATTAAGTTCTTTTGCTCTTTCTGAGGTCAGTGGTACGCATATAAGCCCACGTGCTTCCTTTATCATGAAGTTTATTATCTCGGGAGTGATCTTTTCTGCTGCGCAGACGAGGTCGCCTTCATTTTCGCGATCCTCATTGTCTGCGACTATGACCATTTTGCCGTCTTTTATATCCTGTATTGCTTCTTCTACTGTGTTCATAATTACATTATTTCATAAAATATGGAGGTTTTGTAAAGTAATTTTCATAGTTTTTGGTAAATTCGTCCAGCGGGGTGACTAGTGCCTCTAAATCAGGAGCTATCCCTTTTTTCCAGGGCGATACCTGAATATTTAATGATTCATAAATTGTTTTTGTTAAGACATCAGTGATGCCTGCACTTCCATTTCTATAAGGCATTAACTGAGTAAAATACCAGTGAATTTCTGCTATGTCTTTATTTATTTTATGTAAGGTTTTTTCGTCTTTAGGCGCGTCTTTTTGTGAATTAAGGCCATTATAAATCTTTTTAATATGTTTCATTACAGGGAGTGTACTTTCTGGCGGTGCATGATGCCAGGCAAGATTATAACCTTCCCAATTCAAATCTGTAGTAATTAACTCAATATCAGGATTAAATTTTGCATATTGAGTATGGGATAATCCGTCATTATAATCTTTTGTATAATGCTTTAATACTAAATATTCAGCCCTGTCAAAATACCCTTCATAACGTCCGGCAACAGACAAATTTTCTCTGTTAGTTCTTATGGTCGCGACTCTTGCATTATTTTTAAAACAATCGCGATATTTTTCTTTAATTTTTTGCAAAAGCTGCTCAAAAGGAAGATTTTGTGATTTTGAATTATCAATCACCTTTATCATACTATTCGCCCAGTTATAATCTTTCCCAAAGCCGTCTATATCACTAAAAAGCATTTCAGGCTTAATCTGTCCAAAAGAAGGACTTTTGGTATTTTTATACGGAATAACCGGGTTAAAATTTATGTTATTTACTCTACCTATCATAATCATATGAAAAATAAACATAAAAAAAATTGCCCTGACTTCAGAGCAATTTTTAAGGTTTAAATTCTATCCAGCTTTTTAATCTTTTACAGATTCTCCGTATATCGCAGAAACTAGCATACCTTTTAATGGAAGAACTACAAGTGCCCATATTGTCCAATAAACAACGACAACATTAGCCACTGTCATAAAACCTGCTGTTGCAAACATTCCAGGTAATGTTCCTACACCCCACACGGCTAGTCCATATACCAGGCCTTTAACATATTTATTGAAGCCGGGAATTCCTCTGTAGAAAAGGGCATATACATAGACAAAAATAATGTTTAAGAATAGCTCGCCAAGGAGGTAACCTAAGCCAAATGTTTCTTCTGTAACAGGTTTCCAGACGTTAGTGGGTTCAACTTGATAAACCCAATTAAAAACACCGCCACATGTGAGCATACCTATAATGATATTGAATATAGCCGCAGCGACACCCGCAATAAGAATTTTTTTTAGACTCATACCTTTACTTCCTCTTTTTCTTCCTGATTGCTCATATATTTTTCAATGAAATTCGTGCTGAATTCGCCTTTAATGAACTGTTTATGTTTCAGCACCTTGGCATGGAAGGGAATAGTAGTCTTAATACCTGTTATAGCATATTCATCCAATGCCCTGAGCATTCTTGCTATAGCTTCATCCCTATTCTTACCCCAGCAGATTATTTTACTGATAAGTGAGTCATAGAATGGGGGAATTTTGTAGTTTGTATACATATGGCTGTCAATCCTTACACCAGGGCCGCCTGGTGGCACATAGCCATCTATTAAGCCGGGACAAGGCATGAAGTTCTTGTCGCTGTCTTCCGCGTTTATGCGGCATTCAATTGCGTGGCCGTGTATTTTTATATCATCTTGAGTAAAGGATAATTTTGCTCCTGATGCTACTCGTATCTGTTCTTTTACAAGGTCAGTACTGGTTATCATTTCAGTTACACAGTGTTCAACCTGAATTCTTGTGTTCATTTCCATAAAGTAGAAGTTTTTATCGCCATCCAGCAAGAATTCGATCGTGCCTGCGCCCTCGTAATTTATTCCTTTCGCTGCGTTAATTGCTGCCTGTCCCATTTTCTCCCTGATCTCCGGGGTGATTACAGGTGATGGAGCTTCTTCAATAAGCTTCTGGTGTCTTCTTTGAATACTGCAATCTCTTTCTCCAAGGTGCACAACATTACCGTACTGGTCGGCCATAATCTGGACTTCAATGTGGCGTGGATTTTCAAGATATTTTTCTATATATACGCCGTTATTTCCAAAACAGGTACCTGCTTCGGTTTGTGCCATTTTCATCTGGGATTCAAGTTCGCCTTCATGGCGTACTATTCTCATTCCACGTCCACCGCCGCCTGCGGTAGCTTTAATTATCACAGGGAAGCCGACCTGTTTTACCCATGGTCTTACTTCTTCAATGTCGGATATTAATCCTGCGGTGCCGGGGACTGTTGGCACGTTGTTATTTATCATGGTCTTTTTAGCAGAGGCTTTATCGCCCATTGCTCTAATGCTTTCCGGCGAGGGGCCAACAAATTTTATATTATGATCCCGGCAAATCTCAGCAAAATCAGCGTTTTCAGCAAGAAAGCCATAGCCGGGGTGTATTGCGTCAACACCTGCCATGAGCGCTGTACTTATAATATGAGGTATATTGAGATAGCTTTTTGAGGATTGTGCTGGGCCTATGCAGTAGGCTTCGTCTGCAAGGCTAACATGCAGTGAATCTTCATCCGCCTGTGAATACACTGCAACTGTGGAAATTCCTAACTCCTTGCACGCCCGTATAATTCTTACGGCAATTTCTCCCCGGTTCGCTATCAAAAGTTTATTTATCATTGAATTTTTTTCCCTTTGTCTAAAAAATATCTTAAATAATTCTATCTTAAAAATACATTTTTGCTTATTTTTCCTTTGTCACACCACTGTCATTGCGAGGAGGAGCTTTAGCTCCGACGTGGCAATCTGTCCAGTGTTTCTATTATACTTTTTAACTCTATAACTTCAATAGGGCATTCCTGCCAATCATGCAACCAGCATACAATAACATCGCATTTATTAGGATCGTGCCCGTGTTCAAGAAAATTTTTTGAACGGTATTCAAATTCAATTAATACTCTTTCCCAATGATTTTTGTTTTTATCTATTAATCTTTTATCTTCACAATCAGGAAAACCCGTTTTTACAGCTTCAACTGTAATTCCAAGTTTTTCGTGGATTTTTCCAAATAAAAATACAACACCTTGTTCGTTTATAGGTTCGTGTCGCAATCCTTCAAAATCCATTGGTGCACCGTAAAATACATCTTTCGTACGCTGCCATGCAATGTCATTGGATTTTCTTATAGGTTCGTCCTTTGTTATTTGTACAGATGATTTATCTTCAATTAAATTAATAAATTCAGACGTAGGATAATTTTCTAAAAGCCATTTTTTAAATTCTGCTAAAGTACTGGGCCAGGAGCTAAATCTTTTTTGAAAAACAGTTCTATCAAGTTCAAAAGTGGTTGGAATTTTTTTGTATTTTTTACATGAAATTAATAGCTTTTCAAAGATTTCATCATTTGATTTTTTCTTCGTAGAATTATCTGGGTTTAACCCGCTTGCTTCAACAGCTGTATTCCAAGACCCAAATATTTTACAAACTTGCTTTTCTGAAATACAACTAACCTTTTTAAAAGTTCTTTTAGGTAGCGTGTCTAAATTTTGCTCCTTCGCTACCCTTTGTATTTCTTTAATTATTTGTTCTTTTAATTCTTCACTCATATACAAAAAGCCTATAGTTTACATGCATCGTTGGACAGATTGCCACGTCGGGCGTTTTGCGCCCTCCTCGCAATGACAGAGAGCATTATACCGGTTCTAAAATAAATTTGTGATTTTTTTATCAAAATGTTCCAAAATATAAATATGGGACAAGTAAAATTAATAGATAGCGAAAGAAGTATATTAAGAGGCCTGCACAAAAAGAATATGC
>Ga0209417_1000652_pt1 | contig 76785 bp, 79 predicted proteins | sample RifGroF2_FD_184002 | JGI IMG/M metagenome (GOLD analysis project Ga0209417, IMG submission 184002) | Groundwater microbial communities from Rifle, Colorado, USA - Groundwater F2 (SPAdes) (version 2) | ecosystem: Environmental > Aquatic > Deep subsurface > Groundwater | place: Rifle, Colorado... | reverse complement strand
TATTCGCTACATAATAATCTTCATATATTTAATTATTAACTTTTTATTAACAATATCTGTTTGCTACATTTTTGAATTATTTCTACTGTATGTATTGATAATACTAAGATTTTTGATTTAAAATCCGGTGTATGGGAACGTAAAATGAAAATGAAAGTTATTGAGCCGAAAAAAGGAAAATCTACCTTGTCTGCTACTCGTAAATGTGATAAAGAAGGCGGATTTGGATCTATTTCAATTAATGTGAAAGCTTAATTTTATTATAGAATATTTCTCATGTATCGAATCCTTTTTTCTTTTCTGTTATTATCTTTCTTTTTTTTAATTGTTATTCCTTCTTCTGCCCAAGATGAATTCAAAGAATGGAATGGAGATAAAACCGAAGAAAAATCTAATGATAACGATGAATTCAAGCCTTTAGAACAAGATAGCATTTCCTCTTCAGACGATGAGTTCAAAGAATTTAATGAAAAAGAAGGAGGCTGCTCCAAAACTTGTTCAAGTCCTTGTGGTTTTAATGCAGATGATGCCGAGAGCGAAAAGAAATTTCAGGAAGCCCGAATGAATGCTTTTTGGTGGGTAATTGGTATTCTTGGATTTGTTATTATCACTGGATTTCTGGTTCGTTGGGCAAAAACACGCAAACTACGCTTATTCATATTATTAGCATCCCTTATTGTTTTAGGATTTTATAAAGGCGCTTGTCCTTGTCCTATTTCAAGTGTTATTGAGGTTTTCTTTGCGGGGTTCGGATTGGAATTTGACTGGACAAAAATGGTCTGGTTTCTCGGATTGTTACCAATTACTTATATTTTTGGAAAGGTCTGGTGCGGTTGGGTTTGTCATTTGGGAGCTTTACAGGAATTTTTATACAGACCGGGTTTATTTAAAATATTCACAAGTGCGAGAGCGCAAATAATAATGAGGTATATAAGAATCGTTCTATTTATTACCCTCGCGGTACAGATTTTTATGACCCAATCGAATTTGTGGTGCAAGATTGACCCCTTTAAAACAGCTTTTAATCTCTTTACAACAAGCACCACTTCTCTTGTTTTACTTGGATTACTTTTATTCTTTTCAGTGTTTATGTACCGCCCTTTTTGCAAGGCTGCTTGTCCTATCGGTCTTGTATTAGGCTGGATTTCAAAATTACCCGGAGCTTCTGTTATGGGTATTAAAGGAGAATGTAAAAGTTGTAAATTTTGCGATGAAGCTTGTAATATCAATGCAATAACAAGAGATGGTAAACACAGCATTCTTGATAATCAGGAATGTATTGTTTGTGGCGATTGTATGAATGCATGCCGACAAAAGGGATTGGGTTTTTTTAGAAAATCAAAAACACATAAAGACATTATAAATTGCAACAATGAGTGTTCGTTATAGAATAGTTTTTTTTCTGTTCATTTTTATTTTCATTTTCTTTCATTTTAACACATTCTCTCAACCTGATTGTCGGAGCGTTTTAGGCAGTCATCTTAAGCCTTTTTCAGAAAAATTTCCTTTGCAGTGGGCGCTTGAAGGTACCGGATCTTTTGGTCTTTCAGATAATAGAAATATTTCCAATGCAATGCTTTTTGCCGGGCTTGATTACACAAAGGGCAAACATCAGCTTTATCTTGAAGGAGGCTATAAAGGTTTTCGTGATTCGTGGAGTTATCCCGGAAAAGATAATTTAGGCGATAATTATATCGGGTTTGGATTATTTCAGCAGAACAAACCCGGCTTACGTGAAGCTTTTTATAAGTACAAAGAAAATGATAAGTTAACACTGACGGTCGGTTTGCACTCAATGAAATCTGCCGATTATTTTTTAATCAATGAGCGGGTGATTGGTATTAGCGGAACTTCTTATAAAGATGCTTTTTCAATAAATTTTAATGCAGGTTCTGTTGTGCGCCGTTTTTCGAGAATGGGAGAATTTTGTAGTGTAAAATATATATATAATGTTTTTCCTGTTAAAGATGAAATACAGGCAGCCAAAGATTTAGGAAAGACAAATCTTGCGAATGTGGTTGTTCTATGGGATCCGCATTATAAAAAAATAATTAAAAAAGAAGATACTCCTGATAGTAATCCTGATGAATTTAAACCATTGGAGGGAACAGTCGAAAATTCAGAAGATGAGTTTAAGCCAATGGAAGACGAATTCAAATCTGCTGATGACGAATTCAAAACGAATGAAGAAGAATTTAAAGCTTTTGGTTCTAATGATGAAGGTAAAGAGAAAGAAAAATCTCAAATAAAAATAATAAAACATGTTGGACTTATTTTACACAATGAATTTACTCTTTCAGAAAATAGTTCAGTAAAGTGGTATGCAGGGGCTTTAACTCATTTAAACCTGCCTTATCAAATGGAATTAAAAATTGAAGTGTTGCAGCAGTTTCAGCAAGATCATAATTGTACCGGATATTACACAACAATAGCAAGGGATTTTAACTGGGGAAAACAAAAATCAGAATTAGGCGCAGGAATGATGGGTAAAATAAATTTATCCGATAGTGCTGTTTTTTCTCCGGCTTACAGTAATTTATGGATTGGTGAAGTAGTGCGGCTTGATACTTGGAATGCTCCTCTTGTTTTTTCTCATGTCAAGCATGTTTTTCCCGGGAAAAATAAATTATTTGTTAAGTTAAAAGGCGCAGCTCAATTACAGGGAAACTATACTAAAATTTTAGATTTAGAATCGGGAATAAAACTTTACAAAAATTTTAAGATATCAGGAATTTTTAGTGTTGTTGATGCAGACCCGATAAATTCGCCTTATTTTATGGGGCGGATAGAAATAAGAATTACAATTTAAATATGGATTTCAACGAAAATAAAAATAGAAGGGATTTTATAAAAGGGCTTTCTTTGCTTGCAATGGGCGGAATGGTTTCTTCAGCATTACCTTTTCTTGTTTCATGTAAAAAAAACGGGTTTTATGGCGCTTTTAAAGTAATACCATCATTGTGTAAAGGTTGTGGGGATTGCTTGCCTGCCTGTTATTACGGAGCGATTGATTTACCGGAACTTTCAAAATATTTTATTGAACAAAACAAATGTGTAGAGTGCGGAGAATGTCGTTCTACCTGTCTTGATAATGCTATCAAAATTTCCATCCCTCAATATCTTATTAACAGAGATGTATGCCGTGAATGTGGGCAATGCGTTCCAGTGTGCGAAGTACAGGCAATTGTTATTCCCGATATTTCTTATACTATTGATGATGTTAATTGCAGAAATTGCGGTCAGTGCGTTCCGGTATGTCCCGAGAGTGCAATAGATATTTCCGTAAAAACATATTCCATAGATCAACAGACGTGTATTGAATGTGGGCGTTGTGTTCCCTTCTGTTCTCATGATGCTTTAAAAATTGCAGTAACGAATTATTCTATTTCTCAGCCTGTTTGTATTGAGTGTGGAAAATGTGTTCCTGTTTGTCCGGAAGGAGCAATTTCTGTTTCTCCTAAACAATATACATTAATACCTGCTGATTGCGTTGGTTGTGGAGAGTGTATTCCGGTTTGTGAAGGGAATTGTTTTTCTTATGCTGTTTCGCAATATTCTGTTAACTCTGTTGTCTGTTCTCCCAGCTCTTGTGGCAGACCGTGTGAGACAATTTGTCCCGTAAATGCAATAACTATTTCATCCGGTGATGCGCATATTAATTCTTCACTTTGTACAAAATGTGGTTTATGTGTGAAGGTTTGCCCCAACACTGCAATTACACCTGCCAGAGTGCAACAGAATGTTTCAACCTGCACCCATTGTGGCAAATGCTTTATGGTATGTACTGATATTCATCAACCATTGCTTCCACAGATTCCATGCGCTATTGATAAACATAATCTTCCCGGCTGGACTGCTCCTGTTATCAATCAGGATTTGTGTACACATTGTGGTACTTGTACGGATGATTTTACCTGCCCCGATGCAGCAATTATAGCAACGCCTCCATCTCCTTATTATTTGCCTTATATTGATACAGCGAATTGTGTTAATTGTGGCGATTGTGTTACGCTGTTTCATTGCCAGGATAATGCCATTATTCAATACGTACCTTCAGATTTTCACAATCCTCTGATTAATCAATCAAAATGTATAAAATGCGGAGATTGTTTTACTACAAATTCCTGCCCTTATGAACATATTGATAAAAACCTGCCTTCTAATTATCAACCTGCGGTTATAGACACCCATTTGTGTACGAATTGCAGCAAATGTGTAACGCAAAATTCTTGTCAATATGGCGCTATTTACAAAGAAGAGCCTTCCGGTCATTTTGTTCCTTTTATTGATTTGAATGCATGTACCCGTTGCGGCAAGTGTATTGATCAGCATGCCTGTATTGAGTACAATGCTATTGCTGCAGAACTTCATGTGGCAACAATTGATCAGAATGATTGTACGAATTGCGGAAAATGTCTGTATGTGTGCACTTACGTTGCTATTGTTAAAAAATAAAATAGTATTTTACAATTTATAGCCAGCCAAAACTTATAATTTTTATATAGTTTTGGCTACTTATAATTCAACAAATAAATCATCTAAGGTAAGATTATTTTGAACTAATTGCATACAGTATTTATTATTAACAAGCCCGTATGTAGTAATAAATATTAGTTGCACACTTTTTCTCGTTTTTGTTTCTTCTGTAAAAAAATTAATCTTTTTTATCAGTTCATCAGCATATTTTTTATCAATGGTAAAAGGGCTGTTATAAAATTTAATTTCACAAATGTTTATTACATTATCGTCTCTGTCTATCAGTAAATCTATTTGTGCCCCGTTTTTTTTATTTTTATGCGTCCAGCTTCCATGAAACGAATTTATGCCGGCAATTTTTAACTTTTCTTTGATTTCGTCTACGTGTTTAATGCATAAGGTCTCAAAACAATAGCCTGACCATATTTTAAAAGATTGTTGTGAAAACAGCTTATTCAAAATAGCGCCTTTTGAGGGCTTTGTATTAGCAATAAATCGTATATAAAACATTGTGTATTCATCAGTAAGCCGATACAATGTATCTTTAGTTCCTTTGTATGGCAGATAACTTTCAATGAATCCCGATTCTTCAAGTTCCGTCAATGTTTTTGTAAGTGTCCCTCCTGATGAAATTTTACTTTTTGCGACAATTTCATTTCTTGTCAGCCCTTTTCTCACAGATGACAGAACTTTAATTATTGCTTCATGATTTTCAAACTGATCAAATAATGAAGCAAAAATACTTTCAAATTCATTTCTGAGAGCTCCCTCTTTTCTGAAACATAAACGATCTACTGCCTGTGTAAGGCTTTCTCCAACTTTTATTTTCTCAAGGTAATGGGGTATTCCTCCCAATATTAAATATAATTGAACGATATCATATCTGGTAAATTTTATTTTATTATTTCGTAGCATCTGTTCTGTTTCAAAAAGTGTAAAAGGTTGCAACCGTATATTATTTGTAAGACGATTATAAAGTCCACCTTTATTTTTAATTATTTTTTGTATCATGTAGGATGCTGCTGAACCACAAATAACAATTACAAGGTCATCTCTTTTTGAGGCATAACTGTTCCAGAAGTTGTCAAATGCTGCAAGAAAGTTTGATTTGGGAGTATCAAACCAGGGAAACTCGTCAAAAAATATTACTTTTTTCTTCTTTGATCGAATCGTATTAATATATAATGATAGAGCATAAAACGCCTCAAGCCAGTTTGTCGGTTTAAATGCCCTTTTTTTCTTTAACAAAAGCGTGTGATGAAAATTTATCAGTTGTTCTTTTAGTCCTCCTTTATGTATCCCCGATATTTCAAAAACAATTTCATTTTTATAAATATTTCTGACTAAAAATGTCTTACCAACTCTTCTTCTTCCATAAATAGCTATTAGTTCTGAATATTTGCTTTGAAGAGCTTCTTTTAATATTTCAATTTCAATATTTCGTCCAATTATTTTCATATATTTTTTTTATACCCAGCCAAATCTTATGCAAATATAATACTTTTGGCTGAATATAATCAAATAATAAATATAAATAATTTTATAAATTAATTTATAGTCAGCCAAAACTTATTCTTTTAATATAGTTTTGGCTGACTATAGATATTATATATAATTCAAATACAAGTTTTTAATATTTTTCATCTTCAAATAATTTATATATTATAAATGGATAAAAATATTATTAATATCTGAATCTGAAAGTAGAGATATAGGAGACTGGAGTTCGAATAGAGGAGTCAGAAAGTCGGCAATCGAAATAGTCAGGTAGTCGGCAGGACTGAAGACTGAAGGCTTGAGAACAAAGCATCTTCCGACTTCTGACTTTGGTCTCCCGACATTTTACCATTTCCGTAACATAAGCTAAAAATTTATATTTGTTTTTAATCCCTCCAATGGACAATGATTATACTTTCTGTCTTTAACCACAAGTACAGTTATATCACAATTTATTTCTCGGTGAAAGAGTATATCGTGTCCAAGACATAATGCAATTTCAACAATCAAATCTACATTATCTTTTTTTAATTGTAATGCCTGACCAATCGGATTACAGGATATTGAAGTGTTTATTTTTTCTGAATTTATTTCAGCTTCTCTTATTCCATCTGTAATGCAACATATTATTGAATGCTTAATTTTATTTGCATTGAAAAGCAGTGAAAGATTTTTTGCGTAATTTTCAAATCCGATACAATACGCAACGCCTATTTTTTTATATTTTCTGCTTTTAATAAATTCAATAAGTTCTTCAACCCTGCTGAGTGAACCTGCACGTCCGTTATCAACAAGTTGAGATGCATCTTTTATTAAGGCTTGTGTTTCCTTATTTTTATATAAATGAATAATTTCCTGTTTGTTCCCATTACAATCAGTTCCATTTTTACATTCTTTACTTTTACATGTTGTGCAATTCATAATTTTAAATTTTTCTCAAAAATAATGAACTTATGTTCAAAATAAAATTATATTTGCAAAATGAACATAAGTTCATAATCTTTATATGCCAAGACCAAAAATTAATAGAAAAATGGTTACTCCTCCCAAATTTAAAGGGTTTAAACCATATGGGTATTATGCTGAAGAGCAAGCACCGGTTTCTATGTTATTTGAAGAATATGAAACGATAAGACTCTGCGACTATGAATTACTTTCCCAATCCGAGGTTGCTCAATTTATGGGCGTTTCAAGACCTACTGTTACCCGTATTTACGAAAGTGCAAGGCGTAAAGTTGCTATTGCTTTTTCTGAAGCACGGTCTATTGTTATTGAAGGAGGCAATGTCTTTTTTGATTCAAATTGGTTTCATTGCAAGAATTGTAAAAGTCATTTTAATAATCCTGAAAATCATAAGAAATTAATATGCCCGGTATGCGATTCTAAATCTGTTTTACCAGTAAATCATGCACAAAATAATTTAACAACATAATGAATACATATCCTCTGCCAAAAATTTTAAAAGCATAATCTAATCAAATATAAACAATATAAATTCGTGAAATATGATTGCAATTACTTCTACAGGTAACACTTTATTGGCTGGTATAGATAAATATTTTGCGCGTTGTTCTTATTTTTTGCTTTTTAACGAGACTGATGGTTCGCATATATTCATTGAAAATAATTGCAGAACAGCTAAAGAAAATGCAGGATTATTAGCTGTAGATATGCTCTTGAAAAAAGGTGTCCGTAAAGTTATTTCAGGAGAATTCGGGATGAAAGTAAAATCAGTGCTGGATGAAAAAAAAATTCAGATGATTCTGATTTCAGATATAAATAAAACTATCAACGACATAATCACATTACTAAAAGGAAAATAATATGCCAAATTTAAATGGAACAGGCCCTGAAAAAGAAGGTTCAGGAACTGGACGAAAATTAGGAAAGTGTAAAAAAGAGGACTTGAAAAATGAGACTGGAAATAATTCTACGCTTGGTAAAGGTATGGGTGAAAAAAGAAAATCAGGACGAGGTAAAGGTAAAGGTAAAGGTAAAGAAAAAGGTAAAGGGAAACGCCTGAAAACTGATAGGAGGTAATTTTTTTGGGTTTATTCTCCTGTTTCCGCAATGCTGGCGCAGTTATTTATATCTGTGCCGGCATTGTTTTAATTTATGACTCATAAATGAAAAAGAATATTGAATATAATAGTATCGGAACCATTTTTACTTCGTTCTCTACTCTAGAGGGAATGCCTGTGCAGTCGCTTGCAGGAAAAGATTTTACCGGAACAATTGTAATACATGAAGATTTTGAAAATGGTCTCATGGATTTAAACGGATTTTCTCATATAATTTTAATTTATCATTTGCATCGTGTAGAAAATTTTAAATTGAAAGTTACACCCTTTATGGATGATAAGCAGCACGGTATTTTTGCTACTCGTTCGCCTTTAAGACCGAACCCGATTGGTATATCAATTGTACGCTTGCTTAAAATTGAAAAAAATATAATTTTTTTTGAAGGTGTTGATATGGTAAATGAAACTCCATTGTTAGATGTCAAGCCTTTTTTTCCGCTATTTGATAATCGTCTGAATGCAACTTCCGGTTGGCTTGAAGGAAAAAATAATCTTGAAAATGTTCGTTCAGATGATAGATTTGTAAATTCAAATAATTTTAAAAATATATAAAATGAAAGTAGCTATTCCTTCAAGAAACGGACAGGTTGATGAACATTTTGGTCATTGTGCGTATTATACTATTTTTACAATCGAAAACAACAAAGTAATTAAAGAGGATATTTTTGAGTCTCCTGAAGGCTGTGGTTGTAAATCGAATATAGCTCCTTTACTAGCGCAAAATGGTGTAAAAACAATGCTTGCCGGTAATATGGGTATGGGAGCTTTAAATATTCTGAATTATCACGGAATAGAGGTTTTTCGCAGTTGCAGCGGAAATGTTCAGGATGTTATTTCAGGATATTTGTCCGGAAATGTTTCTGACAGTGGTAAGGGTTGTGATAGCCATGAAGGTTGTGATAATCATTAGTAGATATGATAGAGCATTCTTTGAATATAAGAGTTCCTTATGCTGATACCGACCCAATGGGTTTCGTGCATCATGCAAATTATGTTCGTTATTTTGAGAATGGCAGGGCTGAGCTTTTTCGTGCATTTGGACTTAATTATAAAGATATTGAAGAAAGTGGAATTCAGATGCCGGTGCTTTCCATGCAGGTTAAATTTTTAAATCCTGCTTTTTATGATGACTTGTTAACTGTAAAAACTTTTATACGTGAAGAACCACGGGTTAGAGTGAAGTTTGAATACGAAACTTATAATCAGCACGGATTGTTACTGAATACGGCTGAAATAGTTTTATGCTTCATGAAAAAAGAAACAAAAAAAGCTTGTTTTCCACCGGAAAATGTAAGAAAAATTATAAGTGAATTATTTCAAAAATAAAAATTAATTTAAGACAAAGATGAAAACAGAAAATTTAGGTTTTAACACAAAACTCATTCATGCAGGAGTATTTGAAGATGAATTCGGAAGCGCAACAGTTCCTATTTATCAGACATCAACTTTTAAATTTAAAAATGCACAGCATGGTGCTGATTGCTTTGCCGGTAAGAGCGATGGATATATTTACACACGTATCGGTAATCCTACTATTCGCGCTTTTGAAAAAAATATTGCCGAGTTAGAAAATGGATTTGATGGTATTGCTACAAGTTCAGGTATGGGTGCTATATCTACAGTTTACATGGCTTTACTTGGAGCTGGATCTCATATCGTAAGCTCTGATGCTGTTTATGGTCCTGCACGCGGAGTTCTTGAACAGGATTTTTCTAGGTTTGGAGTGGAAGCAAGTTTTGTAAATACATCAAATATTGAAAATATTGAAAAGGCAATTAAATCGAATACGAAAGTATTGTACATTGAAACACCGGCGAACCCTACAATGGACATTACTGATATTGCTGCTTGTGCTGAAATCGCAAAACAACACAATTTAATTTTAGTTGTTGATAATACTTTTTCTTCTCCTTATTTGCAGAAACCTCTTGATTTGGGTGCTGATGTTGTGCTTCATTCTATTACCAAATTTATTAACGGTCATGCTGATATTGTAGGTGGAGTAATTGTTACAAAAAATCCTGATATTTATAAAAAAATCCGTCATTGCATGGTTTACCTGGGTTGTAATATGGATCCTACTCAATCTTTCATGGTTTTACGCGGTGTGAAAACATTAGCAATTCGTATAGAACGCGCTCAAGAAAACGCGATGAAAGTTGCAAAATTTTTACAGTCACATCCTAAAATTGAATGGTTGAGATATCCAGGCTTAGAAACGCATCCGCAATATGAACTTGCAAAAAAACAAATGAAAGGTCCCGGATCAATGATGAGTTTTGGTCTTAAAGGTGGTTTTGAAGCCGGAAAAAAATTAATGGATAATGTACATCTCGCTTTATTAGCTGTATCACTCGGTGGCGTAGAAACGCTTATTCAGCATCCGGCTTCTATGACGCATGCTGCCGTTAGTAAAGAAAATAAATTAGCTGCCGGAATAACAGACGATCTCGTTCGTTTTTCTGTAGGAATCGAAGATGTTGAAGATATTATTGCTGATTTAAAACACGGACTGGATAAAATATAAAAAAATGAAAAATCAATCCTGTGAGGTATTGTGGGGAATCTCGTGCGTAGGGTATCCTCACAGGTTTGAGGGAAGAAAAGGATGTAAATAATATTTAGATTAAGGATTAAGGAGTAGGAGCACTTCGGCAAGTTCACTTCGGCAGGCTCTGTGCATCGCAGCGCATCGCAGTGTGGCAGAGTAGGAGTTTGAGTAGAAGTAGGAGTAAGCAATCCTGTAAGGTATTGTGTTTAGGCAAGTGCGAAGGTTATCCATACAGGTTTGCAGAAACGGGATAAAATATAATAAAAAGTGCGGTATCGCGTAAACACCCTGCGTGTTGAATCTCCTCACAGGTTCGCATGAATAAAAAATTAATGTATGAGAAATTTAAAATTATTAAAGTATGAGAAAATTTAATTTACTACTTCGAAATTACATTTTGAGATACATGCTTGTTGCTGTTCTGATTTTATTTTTTAAAATACTGCCAGCGCAAGTGCATTATACGATTCCCGTTTCTCAAGCTCCTGAATTGATAGCAAATGCAGGGGTTGATGCGCAGATTAATTCAGGACAAAGTATTCAGATTGGTGCTTTTCAAACCGCTACAGGCGGATGTTTTCCCTATAATTATTTTTGGACTCCTTCTGTAAATATTGATAATGCAATTATTGCAAATCCCATTGCAAGTCCTGTAATATCTACTATCTTTACTGTTAAAGTGACAGATTCATTAGGTTGTGAAGCTTTAGATTCTGTATTGATTACGATTCTTCCAAGCGGAATGAATTTTCAGATTAATAATAGCGATTTTTATTTTACTAATTCCAATAATTTATTGACTTTGCATACAGATTTTTTTAATTCCAAAAGAATTGAAATCGGTATTTTTTCTATTACCGGAAAAAAAAATATTTCTGAATGTCTAAATATACAAGAAGGTAAAACAAGCTACAGTATTGATATTAATAAACTGTCAAGCGGTATGTATATCGCATTTTGTAAATCAGCAGATGGAATGTATTTTCAAAAAATTATAATATCTAGATAAGTATGAAATCAATTAAGTTAGTATTATTTGGAGTTTTGGTGCTGTATACAATTTCTTCTTTTTGTCAGATAAATGTAAATGAAAACGGACAGGTTGTGCTTCATTTGCAAGCTCACAGAGGAACTGTTCAGTGGCAACAATCTGCGGACAGTATTTCTTGGAGTGATATTGCCGGTGCGAACGATTCGGTTTTAATATTTATTGCAGCTGCAACTGCTTATTACAGGGCAGTGATAACTGAAAATACTTGTCAGCCGTATATTACAATTCCTGTAAAAGTAACTGTTCAGGCGCAATCTTTTGTTTGCGGAGATCTGTTAATTGATTCGCGGGACGGTAAAGAATATCCAACAGTTCTTATCGGAAATCAATGCTGGATGGCAAAAAATATGGATATAGGTGAAATGCTGACAGGTACAACAAGTTCTTCAAATAACAGTATTATAGAAAAATATTGTTATGCCGATAATGCTGCTAATTGTGCTACTTATGGAGGAATGTATATGTGGGATGAAGCCATGAATTACAATGAAACGGAAAGCAGTCAGGGAATTTGTCCTGATGGCTGGCATATTCCAGGCGATTATGAATGGAAAATTCTGGAAATATCTTTAGGCATGACTCCTGCTGATGCCGATTTAGCAAATACCTGGAGAGGAACCGATCAGGGAACTCAATTAAAAGCAGGTGGTACTTCCGGTTATAATGCTTTGTTATCAGGAGGTCGAACCAGTAGTGGTTCATTTATGGTTTTAAATTCTTATGAGTATATGTGGAGTTCGAATGCAAGCGGTTCAAACGCATGGCGCAGATGCCTTCGTTCCGAAGATGCACAGGTGGGTCGCTGGGATACTTTTCCTAAAACGTACAGCTTTTCCGTGAGATGTGTTAAGAATAATTGAGGGATATATAATTAGTGGATTAAGGAGTACGAGCAGGCAATCCTGTGAGGTATGAGGGTTGGCTATAGCGCAGAATATCCTCACAGGTTTGCGAGATGTAGAAACGGATTAAGGATTAAGTAGGAGTAGAAGTAGGAGTAGGCAATCCTGTGAGGTATTGTGGGAAGGCTTGTGCGAAAGCTGTCCTCACAGGTTTGCGTGAGTTTGGAATTCAAATTAATTTAATAGTTCCAATTATGAAAAAATATTTTTTATTCGGCTTTTTGATTGTTATCATAATGTTTGCTTGCAAGAAAGAAAAAACAGAAGAACCCGTTACAATTCAACTAAATTTTACCAGTCTTGTTGCAGATAATGATACAATTTTGCCCGGCACAACAACGAACATTACGGCTAATGCCACAGGCGAAGGATTGGTATACACATGGACATCTACCGGAGGTGGTAACATAATTGGTAGTGGTACTAAAATAAGTTATGCCACCACACCCTGTATGTACGGCAATTATGAAGTACAATGCGAAGTAAAAGACAAGGCAGGAAGCAGCCAGTCTAAAGCTATTACGATTCGTGTACAGTAATGTTGAAAGTAATATTCATATATATATTTTTATTTTTAATTTCTTCGGATATTTTAGCGCAATGCTTTTCTTCGCCCGGCAATCCGATTGGAGGAACTGCAAATCTCGGCAGTGTTGAGAAAAAATTATTACGTATTTCTGCATTTCATAAGTATAGTTTGTCTGATTATTATCTTGAAGGTCACAAAAATTCTGATTTTATTTTATATGATTGTGCTGATATGAATTTTATTGGTAGCATAATAGCTTATGGTCTTACTGATAAATTTACTTTAGAAACAGAGCTCGGATATTTTATTAATAAAACAATTTATTACGACAAGCGTCTTGTTTTGCCTGAATATAAATCTAAAGGAAATGGTTTCTCAAACAGTGTTATTTCTGCTAAGTACAGTTTGTATTTCAATCCTGATAAAAGAATAAAATATACCCTGAGTGCGGGGGTAAAAATTCCTTTTTCAACCGAACCTCAATATGTAAACAATGCTTTGCTTCCAATGGATGTTCAGCCGTCTACCGGTACTTATGGCACTGTAATCCAATCCTATCTCTTGAAAGAAAATTCGTTGAAAGGCATGCGGTATTTTTTAATAAACAGAGTGGAGATTAATACGGAAAATAAACAGGAATATCAGTTTGGAAATGTATTTATTACCTCGTTGTTTGTTTCAAAACATTTACATTTTCGCTGGCAGTGGCTCACTGAAAACTGGACTGCTATTCTTCAGGTGCGACATGAATACAGAACGAAAAGTAAAAACAGGGATATTGAAGTTGGTTCTTCCGGAAGTAATTTGCTTTATTTGAGTCCTCAATTAAATTATACAATCAAAGAAAAATGGAATGTTTCCGTAATTGCAGATATCCCATTATATCAATACTACTATGGTACGCAATTAGCCAATAAATTTGCAATCGGCTTTAATCTTACAAGGGATATTCTTTTTAAATAATTTCTCAGAATCTTAATAGTTGAATATTCGATTCGCTTTTCTTTCATTGATTTACAGGGATTAAAAAAAACATTAAAAAAAACAATGAGAATAATTTGGAAATTGAACTATGGTTCATTATCTTTGCAGTGAACATTTGCTCAAAATAATTTATGTCGCCGAGAATAAAAACAATAAGAAAAGTCATAAATCCTCCTATAGTAAAGGGCTTCAAGCCTTATGGACCGGATTCGGGTAAGTTTATAAAAGAACCTGTTAATCTTTTATATGAAGAGTATGAAGCATTGCGGTTATGCGATTATGATACGTATAATCATCTTCAGGCTTCTCAGATTATGTGTGTATCAAGACCGACTTTTACGCGAATTTATTCATCGGCAAGAATAAAAATAGCACTCGCTTTTGTAGAGGGAAGGCAAATTGTTATTGAAGGGGGAAAAATTTATTTCGACAGCGATTGGTATGCTTGCAGCAAGTGTAATTGTTTTTTTAATAATCCTGAAAAAGATAAGGAAATAAAAGCTTGTCCACTCTGCGGGAGTAATAAAATACAAATGTATGATTACGAATTTACAGATATAACCGAACCTGAAATAAATGATAATGATTTATGTGTATGTCCACGCTGTGCTAATAAACAAATGCATGAGCATGGAAAACCATGCAAAGATCAATACTGTATTAAATGTAATACACGGATGGTTCGAAAAAGAAATAATCAATAAATTTAATATATGAAAGTTGCAATAACATCAACAGGAAACACTTTAAAGTCAACGATTGATCAGCGATTTGGTCGTTGCGCGTATTTTGTTATTTATGATACAGAAACGAAATCAATAGAATTTATTCCTAATCCGAATAAAGATGCGGAAGAAGGAGCCGGTCCCGCCTCTGTACAATTAGTTGCGGCAAAGAACGTGAATAAAATAATTTCCGGAGAGTTTGGTATGAAAATTAAATCGTTGCTTGACAGTTTAAAAATACAGATGATTATTCTTAAAGAAAAAGAAAAAACGATTACAGATATCATTAATCTTCTTGACCATGAAAAATAATTTACCTGAAAAAGTTAGCGAGGCATGGGAACAGAGGATGGGCTCTGCTGTTTTTTCAACAACAGATAAATATGGGAATCCAAATGCAATTTATGTAAATAGTATCAGAAAATTTAATGAGTCTTTATTTATTATCGCTGATAATTATTTTGATAAAACACGAAAAAATATTCAGGACGGTTCAAAAGGAAGTATTCTTTTTCAGGCTGGAGAGGTTGAATCGTATCAGATAAAGGGCTCTCTGCAATATCATACAGATGGAATTTTTTATGATAATATGAAGCAATGGAATAAAACAAAACATCCGGGGCATGCAGCTGTTGTATTAGAAGTTGAGGATGTGTATGAAGGGGGCGTAAAATTAATGTAATCATATTCCATTTTATTTTAACTGATGTAACGTGAATTGGAAGAAATATTGTTGAAGAGAAGAGTCGGAAGCCGAAGTCAGAAGTAGGGAGGCTTGAAAACAAAGCCACTTCCAACTTCCAACTTCCAACTTCCAGCTTCCAGCTTCCAGCTTCCAGCTTCGAGCTTCGAGCTTCGAGCTTCCAACTGCAAAAAAAAATCTTAATGTAAGTGATAACTAAAAAAGGAGGTAAAAATGCCAGGTATGGATCAAACAGGCCCAATGGGACAAGGTTCTATGACAGGTCGTAGGGTGGGACGCTGCACGAATAATGGAGCGAATTTTTCTCAAAAACAAAATGCTGAAAGCATAACGAATGCACAGCAAAAAGGAAATTTTGGACAAGGCTCAGGAATGGGCTTTGGAAGAAGAAATCGAGGAGGTTTTGGTAGCGGTTTCGGAGGAGGAAACAACGGTTCCGGATTTGGAATGGGACGAAGAAATCGTTTCTGCGGTGGATTTTAAAAATAGGCGGGAGGGATAACCTCTCGCTTATATTTTTCTTAAATTAAACATTAAAATATATAAAAATGAAAATGCAAAAAGGTGCTTATACCTTATTAATAACTCCATTTAAAGACAATGGGAGTTTAGATGAAGATGGTCTACGAATATTAGTTGAGAGGCAGCTTGTTTCAGGGATACATGGAATTGCACCTTTAGGTGTTACCGGTGAGAATACATTATTAACAGAAAAAGAAGAATTAAAAGTTCTTGAAATTATTGTTAAAACTGTAAACGGTAAATGCAAAGTTGTTCCTGACACTTGCAGTTCAAGCTTGTGGAGAGCGAAAGAAAAAGTAAAATTATTTGCGGATTTAGGAGCGGATTATATTTCTGTATTTTCTCCTTATTTTGTATTACCTAAAAAAGAGGGTTTGATTCTTTTTTACGAACAACTCGCTGACGCATCTCCGGTACCAATTTTATTACATAATTCTAAAGACAGGACAGGAGTGGAATTAGATCCGGCATTGTCTGCCCATCTGGCGAAACATTCAAATATAGTCGGAATTAAAGATGGAAATAAAGGTTTGGATCATTTAGCAAAGCTGTTATCATTAACAAAAGATGATGATTTTTGTGTTTTTACGGGCAAAGATACAACCGCTTATCCTCTTATATGTTTTGGTGGTTCTGGCTCATTCACTGTAGCTGGAAATGTTATTCCCGAAATTATGAAAAAAATTGTAGACCTTGGTTTAAGCGGAAATTTGAAAGAAGCTGAAAAAGTACATCTGGAATATTATACCTTATTTGAAGCGCTGCGATGGGAAACAAATCCTATGGCTGCAAAAATGGCTTTAAATTTGATGCAATTACCTGCAGGTGGCTTGCGATTACCATTGACTGCACTCAGTGAAGAAAAAACCTCAAAATTGTCAGACTTACTTAAAGAAAAAAAACTCATTTAATTTAAATTTTATATGAAAAAGAAAATTGCCATACCCTTGGAAAATGGCTTGCTTTGTGAGCATTTCGGACATTGTCAGCAGTTTGCAATTGTTGAAGTTGAGAATAATGTTATAACAAATATTCATCAGGAAACACCACCGGAACATGTACCGGGATTATATCCAAGATGGGTTGCTCAATTTGGCGTTACAGACGTAATTGCGGGAGGAATGGGGCAACAAGCCATTACGTTATTTAATCAGCAAAATATTAATGCTTTTGTGGGTGCGCCAAAAAAATCGGCTAAAGAACTCGTGCAGGATTTTATTGACAATAAATTAGTTCTTACTGCTAATTATTGCAACCATGATGGTGGTCATGAACATGGAAGCTGTGGTCATTAATATGGCAAAAGGTATTGATACGAGATGCATTGAATGTTTTCAGAAAACCTATTTGCGCTTACGTAAAAAATATTTTTTTACAAAACAACAATCAAAGGAGTTTTCTGAATTCATGCAAAAGCTGATGGAGGATAAGGATGTCCTTTCAAGCCCTGAAATACAACGAGAGTTGCATCATAAGCTTTATGAGCTGAGTGGTGTTACGGATCCTTTTTATGAAGAAAAGAAACAAAGCAATCATATTGCATTGAATCTTTATAAATATTGGAAACAGAAATTAAGTGTTTCTGAAAATCCGTTCAACATGGCTTTACGTCTTTCTATTGCAGGAAATATAATGGATTTTGGAGCAAATCATTCCTTCAATATTTTTAAAACAATAGAGGATGTTTTTGTTACAAAATTTGCTATTGATCATTCTGAATTGCTAAAGGAGCGGATTTCAAAAGCTAAAAATATTTTGTATCTTGGAGATAATGCAGGGGAAATTGTTTTCGATAAATTATTTATTGAAACAATACATAACAGAAATGTATGCTTTGTGGTTAAAGGAAGTCCCATTATTAATGATGTTACAATGGATGATGCTTATGAAGTAAATATGCATGATGTAGCAGATGTAATTTCAAACGGATATGATGCTCCTTCTACTGTATTGAAAAAATCAAGTTTATTATTTCAGGAAATGTTTAAGTCGGCAGATCTGATTATTTCTAAAGGTCAAGGCAATCTTGAGGGTTTGTTAAATGAAAATGATTCAAGAATATTTTTTCTACTTACTGTAAAATGTGAGGTTATTGCAGAATCAATAGGTGTTCAAAAAGGAAGTTTTGTTGTTTACAATCAGAGTAAACTATAATGGAAAGCTGAATGTTTTTTTAAAATTTTTGCAAAGTTTTACTATGTGCATCTGCTGCGGTGGAGTGCTTAAAAAAATATTAACAGATGAAAAAAATTAAAATAGGAATTATTATTTGCAACAGATACCAAAACTGCGCAGGAGGTAAATGTTTTCGGTCGTTCTCTAACAGAGAAGGTGCTTTTGAAATATACAAAAACAAAGATGCTGAAATTGCTGCTTACACAACTTGTGGCGGTTGTCCCGGAGGGAATGTGGAGTACGCACCTGATGAAATGAAAAAAAACGGAGTAACGCATGTGCATTTTGCAACTGGTCTTATTGTCGGATATCCCCCTTGTCCGAATATGAAATATTTTGAAAAATATCTTACAGAAAAGTATAGCATGACCGTAATTTACGGAACACATCCCATTCCTCAGAAATATTTTATTACTCACAGTAAATTAAAAACGTGGAATACTGATTTTATGAAAAAAGTAATTCAGAATACACTTTGCAATGAGCAAATAAGATTAAATTACGACTAATTTTTATTATGAAAATAGCTATAGCCAGCGGAAAAGGTGGAACCGGAAAAACATTTGTTGCCACGAATCTTTTTTATTCTTTAAGCACTTTTGGAAATCATCCAGCTCTTGTTGATTGTGATGCTGAAGCACCCAACGCGCTTGCTTTTTTTAAGACCGAACTGTTGAATGTTTCGGAGGTAATGCAAGATGTTCCTGTTATTAATAAAGACGCTTGTGTGTTATGTGGAAAATGTGCGGAGTGGTGCAATTATAATGCAATTTTTATTTTACCGCCGGCTAAATTTATTCGTGTTATAGAAGATTTATGTCATGGCTGTGGCGCTTGTACTATCGCGTGTGAATATAATGCAATAACAGAGAAAAAAGTAATAGTAGGAAAAGTGTCTAAATCACTTTTTAATGATAAATATTTAATGCTTGAAGCTAAAACAGAAATTGGTGTCATGTCGCCTGTGCCGGTTATAAAAGAAGCATTAAAAACAGTAAGAGATAACTCCGAAATTGTGCAAACACTAATTATTGATGCGCCTCCCGGAACCTCATGCCCTTTTATTCAAACTGTAAACGAAGCAGATTTTGTTGTGCTTGTTACGGAACCAACTCCATTTGGTTTAAGTGATTTAAAGCAATCGGTTGAGACGCTAAATTCGATGAAAAAACCTTATGGTGTTGTAATTAATCGTGCCGGTTTAGGAAATAATGATATTTTTAATTATGTGGAAAAAGAAAAAATTTTAATGGAGATTCCATTTAGTAAAGACATTGCGTCAATTTATTCTAAAGGAAAAATATTATCTGAAGAAGATTCTGTTTATGCTGAAAAATTTATTGAATTGTATAATAAAATTATTAAAGTGTATGAAAATGTTTAAAAAGATTCTTGGAATTATCACAAGTGCTTTTGTTGGAATTGTTTTTGTTTTCTCGGGCTTTGTAAAAGCTGTGGATCCTCTTGGTTCAACTTATAAATTTATTGATTATTTTGAAGCTTTTAACTTGCCCTCACTTGATGTAACTGCATTCCCTCTTTCTATTATTTTAAGCGGACTGGAATTTACAATTGGTTTATGTCTTTTAATTTTTATTCAGCGCAAATGGGCGCTATGGGGAGCATTGTTGTTTATGATATTTTTCACGCCGCTCACGCTTTGGCTTGCATTAACAGACCCCGTGAGTGATTGTGGTTGTTTTGGCGATGCATGGATTCTAACAAACTGGGAAACATTTTATAAAAATCTGATTATTTTAAGCGCGGTAATTATTGCTTTTGTTTTAAAGAAAAATATCCCTGTATGGCTCTCTGTGCGTAAAGAATGGATTTTTACCGGGGGTATTGCTTTTTTAATTACTCTTTTTTCATGGTACAATTATCAACATCTTCCTGTAATAGATTTTCGCCCATATAAAGTTGGAAATTATTTACCCGAAAAAATGGTTATTCCTGATGACGCTCCACGTGATATTTATGAGACTTTTTTAACAATTCGCGATACAGTGAGTGGAAAGGAAATTAAAATTGAAATGGCGCAATATTCAGATGATTCAACCTATTGGTGTGAAGGATCACGCTGGAAATATATTTCTTCTTCAACTCCGAAGTTGATAAAAAAAGGATACCAGGCGCCTATTCATGATTTTAATATCGTGGCTGAAAATGGTGATGAAATTACAAAAGAAGTTTTAGCTGATTCTGTTTATTATTTTTTATTGGTAGCTTATGATTTGAAAAAATCAGATACGGATCGTATGGCAGACATAAATAAATTATACAAACAGGCTTTGGCAGAAGGCAATAAATTTATATCCCTGACAGCTGTTTCCAATGATGTAATTGAAGAATTTAAAAAGAAAAACAATCCTGCATACGATTTTTATATAACAGATGGTATTACTTTAAAAACAGTTGTAAGATCAAATCCGGGTCTGGTCTTATTAAAAAAAGGTACCGTACTGGCTAAATGGCACAACAATGATATTCCCGATTATGAGAGTATCAAAAAACAATATTTTAAATAATGAAAGAAATTGCTGTTATAAGCGGAAAAGGGGGTACCGGGAAATCCAGTATCAGCGCGGCATTTGCAAGCATCGGAGGAAATGTGGTGTTGGCAGATTGTGATGTGGATGCAGCAAATTTATATCTTATTTTTTATCCTGATAACGATGAGGAAGAAGTGTACATTGGTGGTGAAAAGGCAGTAATAGATTATTCTTTGTGTACTAATTGCGGAATTTGTACTGAAAAATGTCGTTTTGATGCAATTCTTTTTCAAAATGGAAAAACGGTAATATCTGACATTTCCTGCGATGGATGCAGACTGTGTGAACGGATATGTCCGGTTCAGGCAATTCACATGGAAAAGCAGGACAAGAGCCGTATGTATTCAGGATCATTCAGAAATGGAAAAATGGTTTACGGTCGTTTAGCACCGGGTAAAGAAAATTCAGGGAAACTTGTAAATAAAGTTCGTGAAAAAGCGAAACAAATTGCAAGCAAAGAAAATATTCATGTCATTATTATTGATGGGCCTCCTGGTATTGGTTGCCCTGTAATTTCAAGCATAACAGGTGTTGATGCAGCGGTTATTGTAACAGAACCTACGATTTCAGGCATATCTGATCTTAAACGAACATTAGATGTAACAAGTAAATTTCAGTTAAAAACCTGGGTGCTTATAAATAAATCCGATTTGAATAAGGATATGAGCAGTAGAATTGAAAGGCTTTGTGAAGACTTGGGTGTTGCGGTTGCCGGAAAATTGCCCTTCGACATTCAGATAGTTGAAGCTATGGTTAATAAAAAGAGCATTGTTGAATTTAATAAAGATTCTGAAATTGTAAAAATTCTTGAAAAAGTATATAAAAAAATCATTGTTGTCTGATAAAAATTTGATAGATAGCTTAAACCTATTATTAGGACTCATTTTATAAACAGGGCGCTCCTACGGAGCTTCAAGATTTATTTATATGATTTTTTTTATAAGCAGTATGTCACTATGTGACTATATAATAAAGAAACTCCGTAGGAGTGAACTGTTTATAAAAAGAACAGAATCAAACAATTTAAGCTCCGTAGGAGCGCCCTGTTTTTTATCGGACAATAATATAAAAAAATATTGAATGATTAATTCAGTTAAACATATTGGAATTTGTGTGAAAGAAATAGATATTGAGAATTTTTATAAGAAAATTTTTAATGGTTCTGTGGAAAAAACTTTTGAATTAAAGGAAGAGCAGGCATATTCTATTTTTAGAATAAAAAAACAAATAAAAATCATGCAGCTTATCTGCGAAGGTGTAAGTTTTGAATTGTTTATTCATGATAATCATTCGGACCAAGGTTTTACGCATACATGTATTCTTTCAGAACGCGCAGTGGAGATAGCAGAAAAGTCCAGGGATATGGGATATGATGTATATTCGCATAACAATCATCCTCCGGAAACTTTCTTTATTAAAGACAGTAATTTTAATTTATTTGAAATCAAAGCTGCAGAAAATGTTTGAAAGAGGAAAAAATAAAGGAAATGGAAGGAATAAAAACAGAGGCAATGGGGAAAGCCGTTTTTGTGTATGTCCTCAATGTGGAAAAACTGTGCCTCATACTAGAGGTGTTCCTTGCTCCACGATTACTTGTCCGGTTTGTAAGGTTTTTATGGTGCGATCCGATTTAAAAAAAAGTTATAATCAAAAACAAATATTTTCAGATAATACAAATAAAAATGTCTTTCCGGAAATTAACTATAGTATATGCAAAGTCTGTGGAATTTGTGTTAAGGCTTGCACTGTAGGTGCAATAACTTTGTTAAATAAAAAGGTGGTAATAAATAAAGAAAAATGTACAAAATGTAGTAATTGTGTTGAGGCTTGTCCAAAAAATGCAATTATTTTAAATTAATATCTGTTGTTATGTTTATTATGAAAGAAGCACGGAGCACGAAGTCTGAAGAATGGAGGCTGGAGAGCAAAGCCACTTCCGACTTCGAGCTTCGTGCTTCCAACTGATTAATTAAAAAAAGCATTTTGAATATTATAAATTAACATGAACGATATTCCTTACAATATTAAATTTTTTGATGATAATGTATTATCTTATGAAAAGTGGTTTGCTGAGAATTCTTTTGTTTTTTTATCTGAGATAAAGACTATACGGGAAGTTTTGCCTTTAGAGGGAAGAGGATTAGATATAGGAATGGGGTCGGGTTTATTTTCAAGTGCCCTGCAAATTAAAGAAGGAATTGAGCCTGCAAAAGCAATGCGGGATAAGGCAATTGAGAGAGGTTTGGCTCCCCTTGATGCTGTGGCTGAAAATTTACCTTACAGAAATAATTCTTTTGATTTTGTTTTAATGACAACTGTAATTTGTTTTCTGCATAATATAGAGCAAGCTTTTCATGAAGTTTTCAGGGTTTTGAAGACAAATGGGATTTTTATTCTCGCCTTTATTGATAAAAATAGTGTTGAAGGGAAAAATATTCTTAAGAAAAAAAACAAAAACGGATTTTACAAAGAAGCACAATTATATTCTTATTCTGAAGTGCAAACGCTTTTAGTAAAATCAAATTTTGAAGTTGATAAAACGATGCAGACACTATTTGGAAATTTAGATGAAATAAAAAATGTTCAGATACCTGAATATGGCTCTGGCGAAGGTAGTTTTGTAGTAATAAAAGCAAAAAAAAATAAATGAAATTAACTGTATTAATTGATAATGTAGCCGGAGGAAAATTACTGGCAGAGCATGGCCTCTCGTATCTTATTGAACATGATGAAAAAGCAGTACTGTTTGATACAGGACACAGCATGGCATTTCTGAAAAATGCATTTTCATTGGGCATTGATATTCCCTCTGATATTGATACCGTTGTTCTGAGTCATGGTCATTGGGATCACGGGGATGGATTAAGGTATATTCATAATAAAACATTGATTACTCATCCTTCTGCATTTATAAAAAGATATAGAAGGAATACAGACGTAAGCATTGGCCTTTCTTTGACCAAAGAAGAAGTTGAAAAGAAATTTCGATTAATTGAAACCGCCGATCCTTATTTTATTACAGAAAAAATAATTTTTTTAGGCGGTATTCCGAGATTAAATTCTTTTGAATCAAAACAGACAACTTTTGTAGATGAAAATGGGAATGATGATTTTGTTCCTGATGATTCTGCATTGGTATTGATAAATGATAATGCGTTAATTATTGTTGCAGGTTGTTCTCATGCCGGAATATGTAACATTATTGAATATGCAAAAAAAATTACAGGAATTGGAAAGATTAAAGCAGTAATCGGAGGATTTCATTTAAAAGGAAAAGATGAACAAACTCAAAATACAATTAATTATTTAAAAGGCATTAATTCTGAATATCTATTTCCTTCTCATTGTACCGAATTTGCAGCTTTGGTTGAGTTTTATAATGCTTTCGGATTGCAGCAGGTAAAGACTGGGAGAGTGATTGGGTTATAAAGATTTATTTTCAATGTTGAATTCCTAATTTGGAATTACGAATTAGGAATTGCAATTGTTAAGTTAAAAAAGTAAAATAATTCACAAAATATAAATAAATAAACATTAAAGTTATGGCTGGTCTTTTTGAAAAAATCAAGATGAAGGGAGTGAAACATTGTATTGTTGTTGCATCGGGAAAGGGTGGAGTAGGGAAGTCTACTGTTTCCGCAAATCTTGCAGTAGCGCTTGCAAGGGAAGGTAAAAAAGTTGCATTGGTAGATGCTGATTTATACGGACCATCTATTCCTGTTCTTTTCGGATTAAAAAATGTTCTTCCTTTAATGGAAACTGTTGACGGAAAAGAAAAAGTTTTGCCTGTTGAAAAGAATGGGGTAAAAATTATTTCCATTGGATTTTTTGTAGATCCGTCGCAAAGCTTGATATGGAGAGGTCCTATGGCTTCTAATGCCTTGCAGCAACTTTTTGAAAATGCGCATTGGGGCGATGTTGATTATATGATAATTGATTTTCCACCCGGAACCGGCGACATTCAACTCACAACGGTGCAAAAATTAGTTTTAGCAGGTGCTTTAATTGTTACAACTCCTCAAGAAGTTGCACTTGCAGATGCACGAAAAGCCGTTTCCATGTTTTCAAATAAAAGCTTAACAGTCCCTGTTTTAGGAGTCATTGAGAATATGTCGTGGTTTACTCCTGTTAATCATCCTGAAGAAAAATATTTTATTTTCGGACAAGGTGGTGGGGCAAGACTGGCTGCTGAATTTGAAACAGAACTTATAGGGCAGATACCTTTAGTTATGGAAGTAGGAGAAGCTGCTGATAAAGGCAAATGCGTTTTTGATATTTCAACTCCTCTTATTAGTGGTGTATTTGAAAAAATAGCAAAACAACTGATTGAAAAACTCAAATAATTGAAATTTGGACGAATTGGAACTTCTTATTTTGTGAAAAATAAACACACCCACAGTTATTTGTCGAATAACAAATAATTTTATTCATAACATTTTAATTGCTGAATGATTTTATCTGCATAAAATTCAATATTTTTCTCATCGTTTTTTATTTCATTTATTACCAAACTTGCCTGTATTCCCCATTTTCTCTGAACTTCATGAAGCAAGGATGTTCTTACAATCCAGATCATGGGTATTTTTGTACTTGTTAAGATTGTCGTAATTGTGTTCGCCCATCCATTATTATTTAACTCCAATGGACCGATTTCATCAATTATTAAAATATCTGACAGTTTGCTATCTTCCAGTAAAATTTTGTTCCCGATATTTATGGTTTCACTATTGAAATAATAGCTTCCTAAAGAAAGATCATTTTCAGAAAAACATTTTTCCCGAATCAGTGGAACGTATTTATTTTGCTTAATAGAAAACAAATCATATCCTTCAAGTTTTTCATTTTGATAAATACGTTTACTTAAAAGCCCACCAGTTTTTATGTTTTGCTCTTCAAACCTGACAATAAGTTTTTTCAGAAAACTTGTTTTGCCTGTCCCAACTTCTCCTGTAATAATAATAACAACATTTTTTTTATTTTTTATTTTATTATCTATAAACTGAAGCCAGTATTCTGATTGGTTTACTGTTTCCACAATTGCAGAAGAGAAATTTTTGAAAAGATATTTCGGATTTGGAAAGCTTGATATTATATAGGGAAGTGTGAACACAGAGGTATCTACAATAATAGATAACTGTCTGAAGCGCGACCTGAAAAAAATATTTTCAATAACCGGATTTTTAAGTTCTGCGCTAAGTGCTGCAAAGCTGAAGATAAGACAGGCAGCGCGTACATTCATATCTATTCCTGCCAGCAAGCCGAATATTATATTGTTTTGAACGCCCAGCCAGCCTAGTAAAACGGAAGAGAACAACGTAATAATAATAATTGAAAGCCAGAATTTAATTTTTTTCAGCCGTTGCATTACAAATTTATAGCGCCAAATAAGTATCACTAAACCAGAAATACAAAAAGGCATCCAGAAGTATCTTGGGCTATAAACAGACAGCGTCAGGCTGCTAATTATAAAAATGAAAATTAAAAACAAATTGAAAATCGAATAAGACATTTCGTTTCTTTTTTGAAAAAAAGGAACAACTTTTACAAGGTTAGGTGAAAAAATATCTTTTTTCAAAATACTTTTTTTTCCGATTATTATTCCTGCAATTGCTGCTATTAATCCCATCACTACATGTATCAGAAGATAAATCAGCAATGGATTGAGCGCAATTTTAGCGGCTGTTCCCAATAGCGATTCAATATAGATAAGGTAATTAGAATACATATCAAATATTTTGCCACCGAAAGTAATCAGGTAGCTAAGGATGGACTGTGCAAAATTCCAGGACATGGCTAACAGAGCGCCAAAGATAAATCCAAAATAATTTCGGCCAAAAGTTCTTGTGGCGGTTTCAAATAAAATTCCTTCTGTAATAATCGCGATCATCGGACCTAAAATAACAGCGCTTGGAGATAAAGGTTTCATCAGTGCGCATACGATTCCAGCCCTCCAGAATAGTCCTTTTTCACGCCAGGTATGAGCTATTGTTATCATAAGAATAATAGCAATACCTGTTAAGATGCTTCCACGAAAGGGAATTTTTAAATTATGAAGAAAACTGCCAATGAGAATTTCTGATGATGCCCAAAGGCAACCGATAACAGCAGCCTTCATCCATTTAACAGGCATGGTATTATTATCCTTCATAAAATTCTGGATTGAGAATACAGATTTTTTCAGCGCATTCGTGAATAAGATTGTAAGCGCTTCCGCCTTCAGCTATAATGGTAAAAATTCGCTCTGCATCATACAGACGGGTTGCTCCAAGTATGTGAACATTCCTTTTAAATAAAGGGTCTGGAACAATATTGCAACTTGGACCGACTATAATAATTTTCTGATTTTTATTTGTTAATGCTAGTAGTTCATCCAAAGTATTGTTTGCAAGCGTGGCTCCTGTAATAATCAATGTATCTGCCTGTGGAATTACTTTTTTTGCATCATTCACGGGAACATACAAATCCTGATGTTCGAGTGGCAGTGCTTTCTTTTCCAGTTCGAGCACTTTTAGTGTTTTTCTCTGAGAAAGGATTTTATCTATGTACGTACAAAAAGCCCCCACCATACAAATAGTATGGCTTTCTTTAATGTTAATTAATGAAAAGGGGTCGGTATTTTTTTTGATAATATATTTTTTTTCTTCTATAATTTTTGATGACAAAGCATTAATTGCAGCAATTTTCAAGACATGCGTCAATATATTTTTACTGTTTGATTTAAGCAGAAGAGATATATTTTGACCTGCTATTTTTCCCGGAGAAAAAATGTCTGTACTCTCATTAATTCTCGCACTAGCATTGTGAATTTCGTTGGATGGGGAAAAAGCCATACCTATTGATTTATCAGACAACTCAATTGCAGTAAAACGTATCCCTGCCATTACTTTATTTATAGTAATTGTTTCGAGTCTTTCTTTATAATGTGATTCAATAATTTTTATCGTTTCCTGGAGAATCATTATTTGAATATTTAAATTAGGATGTTGTACAAAATGTTTTTTTTACCAACATTTATTGTTTTTTTAATAGTGCATCCAACGCATCAAAGCTCATGGCGCCATCGTTTCTCCAGACTTGCTTTTCTTTTTTGAACAGAAGAAGAGTAGGAACTGTTAATACTTTCAGTGCTTTGGCAAGTTCATCATTTGCTTCAATTTCTGCTTTAATGATTTCAATTTTGCCTTTGTATTTTTCAATGAGTTTATTTATATCCGGTTCCATTTTTTTGCATGGAGCGCACCATGGGGCATAAAAAGATACAAGAACAACTTTTTTCGATTTTAATATTTTGTTAAAGTCATCATTTGTGTATTTAGTAGCAGTATTTGCAACAGCATCTTCACTTTTTTCAACCGGGTATCCATTTCGGTTCCAGTCTAAAATTCCTTTTTGCAGATTGTAAACTTTTTTAAATCCGTTTTGAACCATCCATTGCCCTGCTTTAGCACTTCGGCTTCCAGTAAGACAGTAAACATAAATGGGTTTTTCTTTAGGAAGCAATCCTGCTTTTTTTGTGAAACCCGGGTCTGCAATATTAATAGCAGATGTCCCTGCAATGTGACCATTTGCAACTTCTTTGGGTGTTCTTACATCAAGAATAATTCCTTCCCCTGATTCTATTAAGCTTTTAAATTTTATAGCATCCACATGTTCTAATTGCTGTGAGAAAACTGTATAGGGTATAAATAAAAAAAAGAATAAAATTTTCTGTTTCATAAATTTTCGTTTAATAATCTGCAAATGTAAAATAAATATCAAATTGTAAAATTGAATCCTCTCCGAAAAGTATCATTTCGTCACGAAAGCACAAAATCACAAAACCTGCCTTCCGCAGGCAGGTTTCACAAAAAAAACATTATTGATTATTAATGTTTTGTGGGTTTTTGAGTTCCTGCCTGTCCGGCAGACAGGTTCGTGTCCCTGCCTGCCGAAACGACAGTACAGGCAGGTTAGTGGCATTTTTAATTTATGGGGTTTTCGGAGGAGACTCATATAATGAATTTTGATAATAAAAGTAATAAAATTATATTTGTAAAATTATGAAACCAAATACTAATTTATAAAAAACATGACTATGAAAAAACTAATCCTACCATTGATTTTACAAGTATTAATTGTTACAATTACATATTCTCAAAATTGTAGTAAGTATGAAAAGGGCATGAAATTAAAACTTTCAGTAAAGCCGTTTGTAGCCGCAATTCAATTTCAACCAGATTTTTCCAAAATGAAAGATAAAAAGAAAGCAAAAATAATTGAAGAATATAATCTGCGGGTACTTGCTAACCAAGAAAAGCAATCTTATGGCGGAGATTTCGTATATGAAGTTGCTTCTGTTGACAAGGATAATGAAGGAGAGCGCGTTTTACTTAAATCTGAAATATCTGGAAAAACATATTTTTCTGTTATTGCATGCAAAAATGATACAATGTTAATTTATCGAAATGCTGATATTGTTTGGTCTATAGAAAAAGGAGATACGCTTGGTTATACGATTCAAGGTCCGCAGATTATTCCGAACAAACTTGCTGTAGGCGATAAATTACCTATTTATGAAGACGTGTCATTTTCTTTACCAATAAAAAATGAAATAACAGCCAAATGGCCAGAATTTCAGGGATATCATAAAAGTTATAGTTATAGCACTGGTATGGGTTATGATAGTAAATCAGGAAATTTTGCATCTGGAAAATGGAAGACAACTACGACAAAAGCTATTTACAAAAGTATTGATGTAAAAGGCAAACAAATTTTAAAGCCTAAGTTTAATTCTTTGCATTATATTAATGCTGTTGTTGAGAGAACTGAAGATGTTCAAATTGATGAGAAAAAATATACTGCTTATGTAATAGAAAGCGAGCACTGGACTAAGTTTAAAATAGATGTAAGCTATGAAATGGAAAGCGCAAATTGTGAAGCTTATTATAACAAAGCGATTGAAAAAATGGACAAAAAAATATCCAAGAATAATGTTAAAGCAAAAATTGAAAATGAACAAGGTTATAGTGTAACATACTTAACCGAATGGTTTGTTCCTGGAATTGGTATTGTGAAATCATTAGGCTATGATATGAATGGATTTATTAATTTAATGAATATTACAACAGCTCTGAAATAAGCAAATAATTTTATCGTTAATCCTACGGCAGTATATTTTTAAGAAACCCTCAGCTATAAAATTATTTTTTTCAAAAGGAACTATTACCCACGCCTGCTTATTTCTTCAAGACTTTGCCGCTTTAAAATGATAATGTTTTTATCATCTAATTTTATCAGCTTATCTTTTTCAAAGCTTTTCAGTAGCTTCACTGTGCTTTCTGTTGATAAACCGGCAAAGTCTGCAATATCTTTTCTCGATAAATGAGTGAAGAGATTCAGCCCTGTATAATCATCAGAACTTAAATAGAGTAATGCATCAGCCAATCTTCCATTCATTTGTTTGTACATGAGATTTGTTATAGATGCATACAAGCCCGAATTATGCTCACAGTAACGCTTTATGATGTTAAATGCAAATAATCCATTTTGTTTTACAATTGTTTCAATGGCAGATTTTTCAACTAAAAAGACTCTTGTCTCCGTAAGTGCTATTGTAGAATAAGAAAAAGTATTCTTGTTGAAAACTGCCGATAGTCCAATAAATTCACCGGATTTTATTATTCGTAAATTATAATTATGAGAGCCATCTCCTTCGACATATTGTTTTACAATACCATCCATAAGAAATAAAACATACGATGCAAAAGTGCCTTGTTTCGTAAGGTTCTCTCCTTTGCGAAAAAGTACTTGCGTCTTGCTGGCTCTTATTAATTCAACTTCATCGTTTGTTAACTGTTGAAAGCAGGGAGCTTGTATATCGCATACAAATTCTTTATCGGTTTCTGAAATGGGTTTCATGTATTGTAAATAAATTGTTATTCAAAAGTACAATATTTTTTTAAGAACATTTGTCAATATTTTTTTAGCACAAAAATTTACAAAGTATAAATTCTTTTTTACAAAAAAATATTCCATATAAAATAGCAAATAATCTGATACAAAAAAGGCTGCTAAAAAAATTAACAGCCTCTTTTCATAGAATTAGATTCTAATGCACCACATAGACTCGTACATTGACTGTCCCAAGATTTTTAACACTTCCTGTTCCGTTAAATATTGAAACCCTGATAACATTTTGCTGAGATACATAAGCTGTGAGCATACATCCTTGTAAATCTACATCAATTGATCCTATTATTATATCTCCAAAATTAACAGCAAACGAGTTGATTGCATTTGATGTATAGGTAGTACCATTAGCTAAATTTCCAATATTAAATGTTCCTGCCGGATCACTATTTATTTCTGTAGCAGAAAATGAAGAACTGATAATTATTGAATCTGCTGTTTGAGAAATTTGAATACTGGAGTCTCGGCTTGCAAGAATTTTTGCTTTTACGGGGTTTGTTCCGTCTCCAACTAAAATATTATCTGTAAAGAAAGAAGATGCTCCTGTTCCACCATTTGCTACAGGTAAAATACCTGTTACTTTCGTGGTAAGATTTATAGTGCTGTTGGCAATATCTTCATTAAGTATTGTACTGTTCAATATTTCAGAAGTAGTAATTGCTCCTGTGTTAATATCTTCGGATAAAATTGTTTCATTGAGAATAGTCCGGGAATCAACAGTTCCGGTGTGTATATCCTGATTAATAATTGTAGAATCAAGAATTTCAGATGTTGTAACTGCTCCTGTGTTGATATCCTCAGCAAGAATTGTTTCATTTAATATTGTTCGTGAATCTATTGCACTGGTATGTACATCCTCATTAATAATTGTAGAATCCAAAATTTCTGATGTCGTAACTGCTCCTGTGTTGATATCCTCAGCAAGAATTGTTTCATTTAATAATGTTCGTGAATCAACTGCGCTTGTATGTATGTCTTCATTAATAATTGTAGAATCCAAAATTTCTGATGTCGTAACTGCTCCTGTGTTGATATCCTCAGCAAGAATTGTTTCATTTAATAATGTTCGTGAATCAACTGCGCTTGTATGTATGTCTTCATTAATAATTGTAGAATCAAGAATTTCAGATGTAGTAACTGCTCCTGTGTTGATATCCTCAGCAAGAATTGTTTCATTCAGGATAGTCCGTGAATCTACAGCACTTGTATGAATATCCTCATTAATAATTGTAGAATCAAGAATTTCAGATGTAGTAACTGCTCCTGTGTTGATATCCTCAGCAAGAATTGTTTCATTTAATATTGTTCGTGAATCTATTGCGCTTGTATGTACATCCTCATTAATAATTGTAGAATCCAAAATTTCAGATGTAGTAACTGCTCCTGTGTTGATATCCTCAGCAAGAATTGTTTCATTTAATATTGTTCGTGAATCTATTGCGCTTGGATGTACATCCTCATTAATAATTGTAGAATCCAAAATTTCAGATGTAGTAACTGCTCCTGTGTTGATATCCTCAGCAAGAATTGTTTCATTTAATATTGTTCGTGAATCTATTGCGCTTGTATGTACATCCTCATTAATAATTGTAGAATCAAGAATTTCAGATGTAGTAACTGCTCCTGTGTTGATATCCTCAGCAAGAATTGTTTCATTTAATATTGTTCGTGAATCTATTGCGCTGGTGTGTATGTCTTGATTGATAATTGCCGAATCAAGAATTTTTGCTGAGGTTATAGCATTATCAGCAATATCATCTGTATAATATGAATATGGAACTGACATGAATTGCTGGTTACTTACCATTTTGAAATTTCCATCATTTTTTGTTGATATTTCAACTTTTAAAAACTGGTCTGCATCAATCCAGGGAATATCAAGCATTCTTGTGTACATTGCATTTCCGGTTGGCTGACCCAGTCCTATTGTTAGTGAAAACAAACCGTATTTATCTGTATTTGTTGTATGAATTTCTTCCCACTGTGTTGTTCCGTTTAACCCTTTAGTTATTGAGAATTTTACTGCAATTGTTTTTTCATAAAGTGGCTTTCCTTCAATATCCATACCTACAATTTCTTTTCCGTTTTCATCAATAGCAACTGCCTGGTAATATATACCTTTTAAATCGCCTATATTTTGCGAAAAAGAAAACTGATTTATAAAACAAATTATGATTACAAACCAAAATATATATAATTTTTTCATAATAAACTTTTTTATAATTATTAATTATTTTTTAATTGAAAAACAAAGACCAAGGGTAACTCCGTATGCTAAGTTTTGAGATTTCTGACCTTCATCTTTTTCAAGATTTTGCAAACCCATCAAATAACTGAATTCAGCATACGTGGAAATTGCATCTGAAATTTTATACTGCACACCCGGCGTTGCAATAATTCCATAATCAATCTCGTTTAGAGATTTTGTTTTTAATAAATTAAAGTCCTCATTATTCACAATCTGAAATCCACGCAGCATATATCCAAAATAGCCAGCTACTGTTATATATGGACTAAATCGAAGCTTTTTATACATATATCCGATTCCAAGTTTTGACTGAAAATATTGAAGATCCCATGTGTAATTCATTGCGTCGTAATCAAGATTGGCTCCTGCTTTTCGCATTCCAATAGTTCCATTTGCCATAATTCCTTTTTCAGAAATATAGCGGTATCCCAGACTGTATGCTCCGGTAAAAACCCCTGTGTATTCTGTGTTTAAACTGGTACCGGAAGCGTCAGTGAATTTGAAGGATGAATATTGCTGAGACGCATCAATTGTCAGATTTGATTGCGCATTTATTGTTGTTGCTAGGCCCAAAAAGCATAGCAAAATCCATATTTTATTTATTTTTTTCATCTTTATTATTATTTGTTGATTATTAATTTGAGCGATTTTTTGTTATTGTATTTATCTGTAACAGTTATGAAGTATATCCCATTATTCCAGGAATCGCAGTTTATATCATAAGTTTGTAATTGTGCAATCAGTTCATGAAAAATTAATTTGCCATTTATGTCTGTTATGCTAATTTGAGAGTTTTCAATTAATTCTTCACTGAAAATTTTTATTACGTATGTGGCTGGGTTTGGGAAAACATTCAGATGAAGATTTTTTCCTTCCCCTGTTTCAATATTTTCAATGTGGAATACTGAAGGTTGCTGAAACCCATGTAAAACTGCCGCTTTGTTTTCAATATACGATGTTGTGGAATAAACCTGCCCAATAGTTTGTCCGAAATAAATATTGTCTGTTTTGACAGAGGTGCCGATACTAGAGATACACTGTCGTTTTACAGTCTGAGCATAATTGATTTTTGGTAACCCGATAAATAATATCAGGGCTCCATAAAAAATCCATTTTTTTTGAAAAATTTTTTCTTTCATTTCATTCGTTTTTTAGTTCATAAAATCAGAAAATAATTTTAGTTTTTTTTGTTTCTAATCTTTAACACATCGTACAGAGAAACCTGTATTTTTCCCCTCATAGTTTCTGTAATCATTTGCGTGATTGTAGTTAACATTCAGGCTCCATGCATTAGTGGCATCAGACTCTGTAGAAGACCACCAATAGCCATGATTAAACATATTGCTAAAACTACCGCTACTGTTACGCATTCCCGCTGGAAGTGCTGTAAATCCCTTTTCATTTGTTGCTCCTGTGTTTGGACTGAGCCAATGAGCCGTTCCTGTTTCTTTCATCTTTCCTCCTGCGGCACTTTCACCTCCTAAATAACTGGTCAATGTTGCCCATTCTGCATCAGTTGGAATGTGCCAACCTGTGGGACATATCTTCCTGCTGTCATTAACTGCCTGCCAGTTGTACAAGCGACCATAAGTATCAGCGTTGGTGGTACTGTTATCGTAGTTGCTATATGCGCCCGTCGTTGAACCTGCCCATTGTGTGTCATCAGTTGGATTTGAAATCTGATCTCCGTTTCTGTACTTTTTCACTTTAAGATTTTCAACCATCCACACCTGTGTTCCGATAGTAACAAAATGGTAAACATTCCCATCAATGTCTGTTACCGTACTTGGGGCTGGTGTTGTATCGGATGTTGTGTCATCATCTTTTTTACAGCTACCAGTAAATAATAAAAACCCTACAATTATTAATAGCGTTCCGTTTAAAAATACTTGTTTCATCGTTTTCATCAAATTAAATATTAAATAATAATTATCATTTTTTATTTCAATATAAATTTTCTTGATACATTGGGAAATCTTTTTAGTAAAAGACTTAGGCATGCAAAAGTCGTTGAAAACTAAATTTTAGTTGCATGGAAAAGTCTTAAATTTGCTCATTAATACATTAATTTAGTGAAACACTAAATTTCAGAATCGTGTTCACGAAGATTTCTTTTAATAATAAGATTTAGATAAATTCATTAAATTTGACTAAATTTTGTTTAATACTTTAACTCAAGTGGATTCTAAATCGTGGTTTAACAGTAAATTGTATAGAATTATTTACCTGTTTGTAATTATGGTGATTGTAATCAGTGGTGTATATTTTTCCTGGGTTAGCTTTTATAACCAGAGAAAAATATTATTTACCCAAATTGAAAAGCAATTATTTCTTGCTGTAGATTTTCTTGAGCACGATATTCATTCATTTTTCGGGAACCTTGAGAATAGTGTCAGAACACTGACAGCAAATAAGCATGTTCAGGAATGGGCTTATGAAAACGATACTGATGATTGCGATACTTCTACCTGTCCTTTAAATAATTTATACCAGATACATAAAAATGAAGTTGATGCAATTTTGTTAATGAATAAATCAGGTAACATACTAGAACGATTTCCAAAGTATGAGGGAAATAATTTAAATAAAAGTAGTTGTTGCCAAAACAAGTGCGTACTTTATGATAAAAATGATACAATTTATTCAAAAGTACCTGAAATCAGTAATATTTTTATAAATAAACAAGGGCATAAATGTATATCTGTTTCATGTAATGTTTTTTATAAAAGCGTATATTATGGCACTGTTAGGTGGATTGTCAAGATTTCAACATTTTCAAAGTTATTATTCGAACCAGTAGAAATTGGAGAAAGAGGAGATTTGTTTATTTTGGATTCATCCAACATCATATTGTTTCATAGCGATAAAAAGTGGAATAATATTAAACTTGATTCTCTCAATGATACTTTAGATAACAATGTAAGGAGTAATATTCTTGAACTTTTAAATAAGATTAAAACAGGAGAGAAGGGACATTTCTCATTGATTGACTTTTCAACAAATCAGGCAAGTGAATTTTTTTATAAAAAAATATACGTTGGTGCTCAGCCTTGGATAATTGTTTTGCGTGTACCTGAAGAGGAAATGACCAGCCCAATTAAGATGAATACCTTAACTATTTTGTTTCATGCTTTTTTATTGATTTTGTTTATACTCTTATTAGGATTTAAGTTGTACACTTCTCAAAAGAAAAAAATTAAATTAGAATACGAAAAAAATTACTTGATGCAAGTTGCAGATACTTCAAAGCAAATACAAATTGAGAGAGATAAAAGACTTGGGGCAATTATGGAGGGACAGGAAAAAGAACGTCACCGGATCTCAAAAGAAATTCATGACGGATTAGGTCAATTAGTTCTCGCTACAAAATTAAAAATAGATGCTTATAGTAAAAGTATTGAATCTGAACAAAAGATTTTAATGGAATCTATCAGCAAAGAGATGGAAAATATTATTGATGAAATTCATGTTATTTCTCACGATCTGGTACCTTCCATGCTATATGATATTGGACTGGAGCCAAGCCTGAGAAATTTAATTAAAGGGATTTCACAGCATACAATCATTAACATTAATTTTACTAGTTATAAATACAACGAAGAGTTAAGCATTGATGAAAAACTTTCTGTATACAGAATTGTTCAGGAGGCTTTAAACAATATTGTCAATCATTCTGTGGCGCATGAGGCTAACATACAAATACTAAAGAATCCTGATTTTGTAACATTAATAATACAGGATGATGGTATTGGCTTTGATGTTGAAAATAAAAATAAAATTGGAAAGGGGCTTTCTAATATTTATGAAAGAGCTACTGCTTTGCATGCAAATATTGAAATAAAAAGTCAAACAGGAAAAGGTACAACTATTACAATGAAAATACCAATCTGAAGATGAAAGCAATTGATATTATAATTGTAGATGATCATAAAATTTTCAGGGATGGGATTAATTCTTTATTAGCCAATGTTCCCCAAATTAAAATTAAGGCTGTTGCAAATGATGCAGATGAAGCCTTGTTGAAAATTTTTGAATGTGAACCTGAAATAGTATTGTTGGATATTTCATTACCAAAATTAAACGGTATGGAATTTATACCAATTCTTAAAAATAAATTTCCTGGAATAAAAATAATTATTCTATCTATGCATAATAATCCTGAATATATTTATAAAGCATACAAACTTGGTGCAAAAGGCTATCTGACAAAGCAACATACTGATAAAGATGAATTAATTAATGCTATTACTCTGGTATCAAAAGGAGAAAATTATTTTAATAAAATTATTTCAGAAACAATTGTTGAACAATTTGTTGCAGAGAAAGACTTAGAGGCAAAATTCCATTCTCTGGGTATGCGCGAAAAGGAAATATTAAAATTAATTATTGAAGGTTATTCCAATAAAGAAATAGCTGATAAGCTTTTTGTAAATATACGAACCGTAGAAACACATAAAACAAATATGTTGGGAAAACTTGAACTGAAAAATTTTATTGAAGTTGTTAAGTATGTAATTAAATATAATATTTTTGAATAAGGGTTAATTCAATTTAAATTAAAAACACGAGAGGCTTTTCATCCAGAAAAGCCTCTCGTGTTTTATAGAATCGTTTATTCTTCGCTTTGGCCGTGTCTGTAGCCATATCCAAATCCGTAGCCGTGTCCTGTTCCATGGTTATTCCCCTGCTTATAACCATGCCCGTTTCCATGGGAATGACCCTTTCCATATCCTTTCCCATTTCCGTACTTTCCATGGTTATCGCACACCCCGTCTTTGTTTTCATCAACAAAGTTTTTTCCTGCATTTTTTCCTTTTCCAATGCTTGCATCGAAATTATCACACACACCATCTTTGTTGTTATCAATAAAAACGCCGGGGGTGTATGTTCCGGTTGTTTCTTTTTTTACTTTTTCTTCTTTAACGGTTTGCGCCTGCGCTGCCGTTAGGCTGAAGAACATTCCTGCTGCTGCTAAAACTAAGGTTTTCATAATTACTCCTTTTTTAAATTTAATTAATAAAATATTTAACTATTTAAACATATCGATATGTTGTTTTGTGTATAAGACAGGTAAAATTGAAAAAGGTTTAAAAATAAATGTCTGGAAATACCTCAAGAAAAAACTTGTTCTATTTCAATTGAAAGACGGTTTTCGTAGAAGGGTGTTTTTACAGATTTTAATTTTTACTGCTGTATTTTTGTATCGTAATTTTAAATATAAAAAGCTATGAAAAATAAAATGATGAAAACCGGAAAATTTATTGCAAGAGGAATTTTTACTGCTTTGTTTATTTCAGTAATATTTGCATTTAGTCCTTCAAAAGAAAAAGGTGGGGAGAATAAGAATAATACAAATAAAACAACAAGTACGATTGTCCATCTTTCAGATTTTAATTTTAAAAATGAGATAAGTAAAGGAGTCGTACTTGTTGATTTCTGGGCTCCATGGTGTGCTCCCTGCAAAAGAATTGCTCCCATTCTTGAGGATATTGCGACAGAAATGAAATCTTTTGTAAAAGTGTGCAAATTAAATGTAGATGAACATCAGAAATATGCGCAGCAATATTCCATTCAGGGAATTCCAACCATGATCCTTTTTAAAAATGGCAAAGAAGTAAAGCGCATAGTTGGATTGCAGACGAAAGAAAATATTGTATCTGAAATTAAAAATGTAAAATAATTATAGAAAATGAAACACAGCGTAAACACACAGTGGATAGATAACATGAAGTTTGATTCAGTCGTGAACGGACATCATGTTATTATAGATGCCGTACCTGAAGTAGGCGGCGAAAATTCCGGTCCCTGACCTAAGGAATTAATGCTTACGGCACTTGCAGGATGTACCGCCATGGATGTAATATCTATTCTAAAGAAAATGAAAATAACACCTGCAAAATTTGAAGTAAAAATTGAAGCAAATCTTACTGAAGAACATCCCAAACATTATGAGAAAATTCATATAATTTATGAGTTTACCGGAAATGATTTACCTCTTGAAAAGTTGCAACATGCAGTAAATCTCTCGCAAGATAAATATTGCGGAGTCTCATTCATGTACAAAAAAATAATGGAAGTAACACATGAAATTATTGTTAAGGCGATGTAACCACGCTCCATGGAGCATGGCATAGCCGAAAAAATAAAATAATTCTTAATTCTTATAATTATGTTATACACAAATTTAAAACACATCGAAAGTGCAGATGAACACTCAAAAATTATCAGCGAAAATGAAAATGTTATGGTTATCTGCGGACGTATGGGGTCCATGTGTATTCCTGTATATGGAATAGCAGAAGAACTGGAAGAAGAGTACAAACATGTTAAATTTTACGACATGGAGTTTGACAATCCGCAATCATCTGTAATTCGCGATCTTCTTGAAGTTCGTGGTTTTATGGGAATACCTTTTACTATTTATTATAAAAAAGGAAAAGTAGTAAAAGCAACATCAAGTATACAGAGTATGGTGCAGGTAAAATCTATCCTTGATGAACATTTTGCTGTACACGTAAATGCATAAATTATGAAACAGGAAAATCATTATCAGGCAATAGTTTTAGGGGCAGGGCCCGCAGGTTTAACAGCAGGTATTTACCTGTCCCGTTCGAGAATTAAAACATTAATATTAGATACCGGAACTCCCGGTGGTCAAATGGTTTTAACGCATGAAATTGCAAATTATCCGGGCGTTGAAAACATGAGTGGTTATCAACTTGCAAGTGTTATGAAAAGACAGGCCGCTGCATTTGGATGTAAAATAAAATCCAATGTTAGTCTTGAGAATATTTCATTAGATGCTGGCGTAAAAAAAGTAAAACTTCAGGATGGAACCGAGTTTACTTCCGATGTTGTTATTCTTGCGCCGAGAGGAAGGTCGCGAACATTGAATGTCCCCAGTGAAAACAAATTCAAAGGTCATGGTATTTCTTATTGCGCAACTTGTGATGGTGATTTTTTCACTGGAAAAGAAATTGTTGTAGTAGGAGGTGGAAATTCGGCACTTGAAGAAGCTGTTTCATTAACGAAATATGCCAGTAAAGTAACAATAGTGCATCAATTTGACCATTTTCAGGCTTTTGATTATGCTGTTGAAGAAGCGAGGAATCATCCCAAAATAAATTTTATAATGGAATCAACAATCACAGGTTTTTTTGGAAATGAAAAGTTGGATTATGTTGAAATAAAAAATCTGAAAAATAATACAATTACACAATTTACAACAGACGGTGTATTTGTATTCATAGGGTATGTCGCAAATACTGAATATTTCAAAGATAAAATTGCTTTAAATCAGTGGGGCGAAATCATTGTTAATGTAGATATGGCGACAAATATTGAGGGGGTCTATGCCGCCGGTGATGCTATCTCTAAAAAAATCAGACAGGTTACAACTGCAGTAGCAGAGGGAACAATTGCGGCATTATCCGCATCTTCATATCTTCATACAATAAAATCAAAAAAAGAAAACTTAGCTTTTGCATAAATTGAAATATACTTTTATCGGTCATATTTTCTCAATCGGAGAAACCTTTGAGGTCTTACCGTGCCTATCCAATGGAGCCCTCAATGGTTATCTAAAAACGCAAATAATGACCGAGCTTGGTATAGAATACAAAATGTTATTTTTTACAAGAGATCAATTAAAGCATAGTAGAAACGAAGAAATATAATTTTTATGAGAGAGATAGATAAAAAAATAACGATAAAAGAATTGATTGAGCAATATCCTTTTTTTATCGAATATTTACTTAAAAGAGGAATTCATTGTATTCGATGCGGAGAGCCTGTAGAGGATATGCTTGAGGATTCTTTTAAAGAAAAAGGATTTGGAGAAGCGGGCATTGAATTTCTCATTAAAGAGATGAATAATATTGTCAAAGAAAATAAAAGTACAATTAAGAATTAGGAATTAAGAATTAGGAATTAAGAATTAGGAATTAAGAATTAAGAATTAAGAATTTACATTTACTCTTTAATCTAAAAACTTATAAATTTAATTATATAAATATGTCAACAGCAACCATAATAGTAGTAAGCATCACAGGAGTGTTAATTCTTTTTTTGTATTTTAATTACAGGAAAATTAAAAATATGCCTGTTGCAGCAGATCATGAAAAAATAAAAATTCTTACCACACAGAATTTTCAGAGTCAGATAAAATCGGGGGTAGTTTTAGTAGATTTTTGGGCAGATTGGTGTATGCCATGCAAAATGATGGCTCCGGTTTTAAATAGTGTGGCAAACGACCTCCCATCCAATGCCGCAGTGGGAAAAATAAATATTGAACAATATCAGGAAATGGCAGCTAAATACAATGTTCGTAGTATCCCCACATTTATCCTGTTTAAAAATGGTAAAGAAATAAATCGTATAACAGGAGGGAAATCCAAAGATTTTCTTGTAAATTTGATTCAAAAAAATTTATAATATGGATGTCAATGGGGGTTGTGTTGTATGCGGAAATGAATTAGTGTATTTTGAATTTAATAAAAGACTTACCTGTTTTTTTTGCGGGAATGAATTTTTAGCAAATGTATCCTGTACGGATGGGCACTATGTTTGCGACAATTGTCATCAGGATTCCGGAATGGATCTGATAGAATCTTTCTGTAAAATTACCTCTCTTACCGATCCGCTTGAAATGGCGATTAAAATGATGGAGCATCCGGGTATTCATCTGCATGGACCGGAACATCATTTTTTACCTGCGGCAGTTCTCATTACTGCATATTACAAAGCAAGGGGCGAAACAGACCTGCCTGCCCGCTTCGCATCAGGCGGGTCTGCTGACAAGGCAGGTAAAATTGAAAAAGCGCTGCAAATTGCAAAACAAAGATGTGAAATTATTCCAGGAGGAATGTGTGGCACTCATGGCTCGTGTGGAGCAGCATTATCTGCCGGGGTTTTTATCAGTATTATTACAGGTGCAACACCATTAGCAAAAAAAGAATGGGGTCTAACAAACAAAATGACTTCTTTAGCCTTAAGTCGTATTGCTGAAAGTGGTGGTCCCCGATGTTGTAAAAGGGTAACGTATCAATCCATTCTCGAAGCAATTAAATTTATCAAAGAAAATTTTTATGTGGATATAATATGCTCAAATATTTCCGGATGCCGATTTTATAAATTCAATAAAGAATGTCTTTTTAAAAACTGTGAATTTTATAATCCTAAAGTTCAAATTACGACTATGCAATCTGAAATAAATGCTGCCACGTGTTGCTCAGGGGAAACAAATGAGTTTAAAAATTTTTTCGGCTTCATTGAAAAAAAAATATCAAATTAAGGACAATTCAGCTTAGATGACATTCGTCATGATGGTTTAAATATTCTGCTGCAAATATTTTTCTTTTATCAATTATTCTTAATTTTAAAATTTGATTTTAATTTGAAATATGAAAAATATTTTTGAGATGCTTTCTGAAGATATACGTTTTATAGAAGGTTTGAATGCCTGTATTAATTGTGGAACCTGCACCGCAATCTGTCCTGCTGCCGGTTTTTATGATTATAATCCCAAGACAATAATGAATATTGTTCAGAGCCGCGATGAAGAACAATTAATCGAATTATTAAAGGCTGACTCTATATGGTATTGTGGAGAGTGTTTATCATGTAAAACTAGATGTCCGCGGAACAACACACCAGGTTATGTTATTCAGGCATTACGCGCACTTTCAACGGAGCTTGGTTATTTTGTAGAATCAGAAAAAGGTCGCCAGCAGCTTGCTTTGAAGCGAATGATTGGTGATGATATTCTCAAATATGGTTATTGCGTTCATACGGATGAAATCAACACAGAAATGTTTCCGGAACAAGGTCCTGTCTGGAATTGGCTTAAGAAAAATATTGCATCTTTATCTGAAAAATTTGGAACCAATTACAATAAAAAAGGAGCAGGAGGGATGCGAATAATTTCTGATTCCTCATTGCAGGATTTGAAAAAGATTTTTGATGAAACAGGCGCAACAGAAAGGTTTGAAAAAATTGAAAGATTTTCTAAACAAAAAGCCAGTGAGATGAATCTGAAATCTGGAGAAGGAAAGCAGAATGAATATTTTAAATTTATTTATGACGGGAATCAAAAAGAAAAATAGCGGTGTACTTCCTTCTTATATTTATCCCAATCTTTTTGAAAACGATTTTTAAGAAATTTTTCTTCAGCAAGAATTATTGTATGATGGACATATATAACAAATATAGCACAAATAAAATTTATTACATGGGGAGTAAAGATGCATGATGCGGTAACAATTGCAAAAAGACCAAGATACATTGGGTTTCTGCTGTATTTGTAGAGTCCTATTGTGATTAGTTTTGTCTTTGCTCCGGGTAGTCCCATGCTTAAAGAATTACCAATGTTAAGAACAGAGCCGAGTGTGATTATTATACCGATAAAAAAAAGAAACATTGCGATAGTATCACCCACTTGGTTTTTCCATAATAAGTGTTGCGGCCAATAGATGCGAACAGTAAAAAAGAAAATACTAACAAACAAGCAGAGTTTGCCGGGTATAAATATAAACCCTGAAATTGGAGGTTTTCCGAAAATGCGCATTGTGTATTTATAAAATTGTAAAGATAATTTTTGAATTTATTTATTTATGACAAATATTAAAAAATCAAATCTCTGGCTTTCCTATCAGAAAGAAATTGCTGATGATCATTATTATTTTGCGCGCAGTTGTATTCGCCAGAATTTTTTTCCTGCTGCTGAAGAAATATTATTGAAAATTTTAAAAGACGAGCTTCATAAAGACGTATACGACGATCCTCTGCAAACAACATGTACGGGCATTGCTTATCATTCCGGAATCGTTCCAATGGAAACAACCATGACTGTTGTTGCGCGGCAGTTTGCGCTTATGAATGAAGCAGGTTATGAGAATTTTATTTGTTCCTGTGTTACTTCTTTTGGTATTTACACAGAAATATTAGAAACATGGAAGCATTTTCCAGAAACCCTTGAGAAGACAAAAACAGCTCTGAAAAATGCTACAGGAAAAGAATTTATTCCACCCAAAAATCTTGTTCATACCAGCGATATTATTTTTAAATATAGAAAAGAAATCGCGCAAAAAGCAACGTATAAACTTGTGAATGCATCTACAGGAGAACCTTTGAAAATAGTTGAGCACATTGGTTGTCATTATGCGAAAATTTTTCCATCAAAGGGAATTGGTGGCGCAGAATATCCTTATGTTTTAGGAGGTATGATAGACGAATGGGGCGGGGAACGTTTGGATTATCCCGAGCGTAGGCATTGTTGTGGATTTGGTTTCAGGCAATATTTAATAAAAGCGAATCGCGGATATTCTGTTGCGAACACAAAAAAGAAATTTGAATCCATGAAAGATTATAAGCCGGATTTGATTATTGCGAATTGTCCGGGTTGCACTTTTTTTATGGATCGCTGGCAATATGTAATTGCAGAAATGGATGGAATTACGTATGATGACGCAGGCTATGGAATACCGGTTCTGACTTTTGAAGAACTTGCTGCGCTTGTGTTGGGTTATGACCCTTGGGATTCCGGCTTGCAGGTACATCAGGTATCTGTAGATTCTTTATTGAAAAAAATGAACATAAAATATAATCCGGAAGATAAATTTATAGGTAAAAATGGTAAGGATTTGGGAAGACCTGAAAGCCCTGGTGTGTTGAAGGTTTTTTAGGATTGGAATTGTTGAAACGTTAAACTCATACTCAAATTGCTAAATTCGTTACTTATCAGGTTGCAAGTTGCAGGTTGCATGTTGCAGAAAAAGTGAAAAAGTTAAGTTTTATACGTTTACAAAAGAACTCCATTTTTTGTTTAACAACTCTTTAACATTGGAATGTTGTTTTTTATTTACTTTTGCAACATTATTTCTTAAAAAAAATTATGTTTTTTAAATACATTTTACTGACTTTTTTTATTGTTGCTTTCACTTGCTACAGCATTGCTCAAACTACAGTAAAGGGTACTATTTCTACAAAAAAAAAAGAGACGCTTATCGGAGTTAATATTAAGGTTAAGGGAAAAACAATTGGCACAGCTAGTGATCAGAATGGTTATTATTCCTTAATTATTAATGAGCAGGATTCATTTGTCCTTGTGTATTCTATGGTGGGGCATGAGCCTGTAGAAAAGAAATTCAGTCCTGATGCCGGAGAGCAAATAGCCAATGTTGTATTACGTGTAAAATATACAGAACTTAATACGGTAAATATTTCAGCCGGTTCTTTTGAGGCAGTGAGCTCTAAAAAATTAGTTACGGTGAAACCCCGCGACATAGTTCAGGCAACTGGTGCTATGGGTGATCTTGCATCTGCTTTAAGTGTTTTGCCCGGCTCGCAGCAAACAGGAGTAGAAGAAGGTTTGTTTGTTAGAGGAGGCGCAAATTTTGAAGCCAAAACTCTGATTGATGGTATTGTTGCGCCGAATCCCTATTTTTCAAGTGTTCCGGATGTTTCGCAAAAAAGCCGATATCTTCCATTTCTTTTTAATGATATTAATTTTTCTACAGGCGGCTACTCTGCGCAGTACGGGCAGGCATTATCTTCTGTGTTGCTTCTTGATATTAAACCTATGCCTGATACTACCTGGAACATTTTCAGAATAAATAACAACAATATTATGTACACACACTTTCACCGTTTGGAAAAATCTGCTGTGGGCATATCTGGAAATTATACGAATCAGGCTTTAAATTATAGTATCAACAAGCAATATCAGGATTGGAACGGAACGCCCTACAATATGGGTTCTGATATTATTTTATATTATAAGACATCCAAAACAGGAATGCTGAAGGCTTATGTTAATTTGAATCAGTCCTACAGCTCTTTGAATAAACCTGATCCTGCTACTAATTTTTCTGATACATATTTATATGAAATGAAAAATAAAAATGTGTTTTCCAATATAAATATTAAAGAGGTTTTATCTGATAAGTTATCAATGTTTTCAGCATTTTCATTTTCTTTTAATGAAGATAATATTATGAATGATACGATTTCTATGAAGATGGCAAACAATATTTTTCAGGGTCGTTCTACTATGACATATTTTTATGGAGACTTGTCGAAACTTAGGTTTGGTGCAGAGTTTAATAACTCACAATATATCTCTGATTTAAGCGGAACTAATTTTGACAGGAATGGATTTTATTATGCACCTTATGTTGAATCGGATATTTATCTGACTCAGAAATTGGCTCTGCGTGCGGGTTTACGGTTTGAAAACAGTAATATTGTAGATAATTACAACATTGCTCCGCGCGCTTCACTTTCTTACAAAACAGGAAAATTCAGTCAGTTTGCTTTTAGTTATGGGGATTTTTATCAGCTACCCGAAGAGAATGATATGCTCTATAAAAATTACAACATGAAAGATTTGGGATATGAAAAATCTTCTCATTATATATTGAATTTCGAGCATATTTCTGATTCGTTAATTGTACGTTGTGAATTGTATTATAAAAATTATGCAGATTTATTAAAGTCGGGAGCAAATGTTTTTTCAAATAACGGGAGTGGCTATGCCGGAGGTCTGGATGTGTTTGTCAGAGATAAAAAAACATTCAGAAATGTTGAATACTGGGTATCGTATTCTTATCTGAAAACGGAAAGGAATTTTTTGGATTATCCTTATCCTGTTATGCCTTCATTTGCTGCAAGCAATAATGTTTATCTTGTTTTCAGATATCATTTAAAAAGGTTTAAAACCTATCCGGGAATCACTTACAATTATACTTCAGGAAGACCGTATTACAATCCGAATAACCCCGATTTTCTGAACGACCATACACCCGATGTCCATGATTTGAGTCTGAATTTTATTATTGAACCAAAATTATTTGCAAAGGGATTAACAACCATTATGCTGAATTTCGGCAATCTATTAGGCTTTGAACATGTTTATTCATACCGATACTCTAATGATGGCAGTGTGCGAATTCCGGTGAAGGGAAGCTCCTTACGAAATATTTCGATGTTGTTTCGGGTATTTTTTTAATTCATGTAATGAAAAATAATTAGCAATGATTAATGTTTCACAAAATATATACAAGCTACTTTCGAATGATTTTTTCTTCGATAAATCCTCAACAATGCAATAATTGTTAAAATAAATACCCTATAGATAAATTAAAGCGACAAGTAGGATATATTTTTTTCCACACACCCTGTGCTTCAATTTTGCTAACTTCCGATACATTAATTTTCCCAAGGAAATCGGGAATAACATCAAGCTCATTTTTTACAAAATCTGTGATGGATTCTTCCGGAGGAAATTCAGGAGCTACAACATTTGCTTTAGAAAAACCATAGATTAATCCCGGTGCGGCAATACACCAGTCTACAACAAATTTTTCTTCAATTATCCACTTATATCCTAAAGACAAACCTGCCCCTAGTGTATGAAATTTACCGGATAAGGTAAACACAACATCTTTTTTTGTTTGCGATTGACCGGAACTGTTTGAGTAATTAACATCCGAAGTATATTGTGAAGTGTAACAGTAGTTTGCATATTTTGCATATCCTCCAAAATATAGTCCTTTGCAGCCACTTTTTTCAAAATAATAACGCAGTTCGGGTGTAAAACTAACTGCACTAAATTTCATATTCCGCAAAGCATCCTCAACATACCCTTCAGTATCTGCATCGGTTAAAATATCAAGTACCGTATTTACATGTGGAGGCGCTCCGGGCAGTAGATATCCAAAGCCCATGTTGGCAGAAGCATAATCAGTTAATTTTCGTTCATAATTAAAATTCAGGTTACGGTTGATCAATCCGAACAATCCAAATTCTACTGAATTGTCTTGTGAAAAAACAGGGATTGCAAAAATAACGAATATAAGTGCAACTAAAATTCGATTCATAATGATAAAATTTAGGATATTATGATATTAAAATACATTTGGTTTATGGAATTGTAACAGGAATAGGTTCACAAATACGGGTCATGTTGTAAGTCGTTCCATCCGTAGTAATATTCCATGTTTTTCTGAGGCTGAAATAATAAGTTTTTCCGGATGTTATGGAATAACCCTGACCATTCAGATAGGCTACTATTTGAGAATAATTAAAAGTTTCATCAGCACGCACATCTGTTTCACCTGTTGCAGAAATTGTGTTTGGGGTTAGTGGGTTTGAATTTACTGCCATCGTTTCGGCATCAACTAACAGGTTGCCATTTTCGCCCCTAAAAACGTGTTGAGATGTATGCGAATTAATAGTGCCGCCTTTTTGTTTGAAATCGTAAAATGTATGAAGTCCATAATAATTTACAGAAGCACCCGATGTGATAGAAATTCCAAGTGGAGGGGAGTGTTTAATTTGCTGGATACCTTCTTCAAGAATAACCCCAACATTGGGAATTGAATTAATCCCTGCAAAGTTCCACGTGTATGTCTGATATGTATAAGGTACTAAATATGTTGAAGCAATGGCATCAAATTGCAGCCGAATATTTTCAATATCACTGGCGCTATAAAGTGTAAATGCTAATGGCAATTCAAATAAAATTTCACCACTGCTGAATGCATTAGGAACACCCTGTGTAACGGTCATTGAAATATTTGAAAGTGTAACTGATGCAGTAGTTGTTGTTGATGCAGTGTAATTATTTCCATCGTAGGTTGTGCTTGCACCGGATACTGCAACTTTAACTGCGGTATAACTGCCAATTGGAATGTTTACAGATAATAAACTTGTAACTGTTCCCTGAAAATTTCTCAGGTCAACAGTAGCAGGTGCTGATAAAATGTCTTCATAGGTACCATCGCTCTTTTTTAATTTAATGGAGGACAATTTAATTTCGCACTTTGTTAATTTTGATGGGTCAACAACTGCTCCATTTATATCTTTACTTGTTCGTGAAATACGGGCATCACCGATTTTCATACTGACAGTACCCTTTGTCGTTGTATCGGAATTGTCCTTGTCTTTTTTACATCCTGTAAATAGTTGAATTGTTAAAAATACAATTACCATCAGAGAGCCTATTGTTTTCAGTTTCATAATTTATAGATTTTTAATTAAATTTTTAGTATTCGTAAAATTTTTATTTACAAAAATAGACTTTAAATGTAAATATATGACACGTAAAAATACTTGTTTTGATACAGGTATAATATTTTTTTATTGAATGCAAATTTACCAAGTAAAATTTAACAAAGATGAGTTTTTTAATATTTAAAATAGAATTTCATTAACGATAGCTCCATATCTTTTCCTAAGCTTATTTTATATATGATTTTTTTTCAAAATTAATTATTGGTAATAGAATAATTTTGTATATTTGTTCTAAATTACTTAACCATGAAAAAAATATACACACTAATTTTATCTGTTATTGCATTCTCTGCTTTTTCTCAAAACAATGAATGGAGAATGGGTATTCAGGTTGGAGGACACGGATCGCATATCCAACTAACTGGTGGAATGCCGGAAGCCAATGCTCGTTTCGATTGCAATAATTTTGGTGCAGGTCAGATTGATATTTCAGGTAGATATGATCTGAATGATAAGTTTATGTTCCAGTCAGGTCTTGGTTTTACAGAAACAGGTTTTCAATTTACTATTCTTGAGAATTATTCCCTTATTGGAAAAATCGGTCAACGCAAAAATACAACTCTCCGTTATCAACTGCCAGTTGTTCAGATACCTTTTATGGCTGCATACAAAACACCTCTTAATTGCAGGAATATTCGGTATTTTATTGGGTGTGGAGTTGTGCTGAATTTTCAGTCCGATTCTGTGAATATTACAAACAACGGAAAAGGAGATGCATTTTCGGTTGCAGATACTTCTTACCTCGGCGGATCTGCGCTTTTTTCGAGCCAAACTAGTATTGACCCTCGTTTTACAGCAGGTATTGAAAAAGCATTTAAGAAAGGCGGCATGCTAAGTTTTAGTTTTGTCGCTCATCTGCATACAGGAAATCCAATGCGTTCCACAGCGCATTATACCATTGACGGAACCCGCTATTATCATGAATTTAAAAGCACTGGTAGTTACTGTGGGTTTATGATTTCCTACTGGTTTCGTAATTTCGGCTGGAAAAATAAGCAGGTTGAAACCGAATTGATAAAACTGAAGTAAAATCGGTTTATTTTTTTATTTTTCAAATTTAACCCAAAGCTGCAATGTAGGTTAATGTTGCTTCTTAAATCATTACTACTCATTAAAATGTTACTCTTTTCAAGTATGTAATTATTTGATGATTTTAAATATTTTCTACCCTTTGTTCGATTTAAGTATGATATGATAATACAAGCGCATCGCACTATGTTTCGTTCACCCGACCGCTATGGATATCTCACTGCAACGTATGAGCCTGTTAAGCGGTTTTTAGTATCTTTGTCAGGAACATATACAGGCAGTATGCTTGTTCAGCATTTTTCAGGATATATACAAGAAGATACAGAAAGAAAAACTCCCGATTTTTATGATATCGGTATGAAGTTTCAATATGAGTTTTTAGTGAATGGACAAATGAAAATTAATGTAAATTGCGGAATTCAAAACATGCTCAATAGTTATCAGAATGATTTTGATAAGGGACAATTCAGAGATGCAGGTTATATTTACGGACCGTCTTTACCGAGAAGTTTTTTTATGGGAGTGAAGATTAGTTATTAAAATGACAATGGAACATATACATAAACATGAAACAAAGACCCTTTGGGTAGTTTTGTTGACTGCCCTGACCATGTTTGTTGAAATATTTTATGGTATTTCTACGAATTCATTGGCTCTTTTAAGTGATGGGATACACATGGGCTCACATGTTTTGGCTATTGGTCTCAGTTGGCTCGCGTATGTGTTTTTTAGAAAAGTTTCAGCAAATAAAAATTTTAAAGGTAAGCCTGAAAAAATACTTCCGCTCGCCGGTTATACAAGTGGTTTTATTTTGTTATTTTTTACATTTTACATTATAAAGGAAGCTGTAGTTCGTTTTTTTAATCCTGTTGAAATATCATATAAAGAAGCTATCGCCGTATCTTTAATTGGTTTGATTGTTAATATTATCAGTGCTTTCATTCTTCATCATAAGCATGAAGATACTGATCAAAACATAAAAGCCGCATATTTGCATGTTTTAGCAGATGCTTTGACAAGTTTATCTGCAATAATTGGCTTAACCGTTGCAATGATATGGAATTTAGTATGGGTTGATGCTTTATGTTCGATGGCTGCTGCAATTGTAATTATCAGATGGTCGTATAAATTATTAAAAAATTCGGGTACGAAATTGTTGGATATTAAAACTGATTAAAATATTTTCCAGCATTTTTTTATATGATAAATTGCAGTGTTTTTTGGTTTGCGGTTTTGATTTTTATATATAATTTTGAAAATAATAAAATTGCTTATGATAAATATAAATTAAAATTAAATACTATGAAAAAATCGTTAAAAGGAACAAAAACAGAACAGAATTTATTGAAATCATTTGCCGGAGAAAGTCAGGCAAGAAACCGTTATGAATTTTTTGCTAAAGTAGCAAAGAAAGAAGGCTACGAGCAAATAGCAGCTATTTTTATGGAGACAGCTCATCAGGAGCAAGAACATGCAAAACGTTTCTTTAAATTTTTAGAAGGTGGCATGGTTGAAATTACAGCAATGTATCCAGCCGGTGTTATCGGAACAACTATGGAAAACCTCAAAGCAGCAGCAGAGGGTGAAAATGAAGAGTGGACTGATTTGTATCCGCACTTTGCCGAAGTTGCAAAAGAAGAAGGTTTTACAGAGATAGCAACAGCTTACAAAATGATTGCAAAAGTTGAAGCAGAACACGAACGCCGTTATCTGAAACTATTGCAGAATATTTCAGAAGATAAAGTATTTATTAAAGACGGAAAAGTATGGTGGAAATGTATCAATTGCGGCTATGTTTATGAATCACAAAAAGCACTCGAAAACTGCCCGGCATGTTTGCATTCAAAAGCTTATATGCAGGTTAGAGAGCAGAATTATTAGTTGTTTATATTTTTGGGAGTAGGAGTAGTAGTAGCAATCCTGTGAGGTATTGCGGGTTGGCTTGTGGGTTGGCTATCCTCACAGGTTTGCGACACGAAATAAAAGGATTTAGGAGTAGGAGTAGCAATCCTGTGAGGTATTGAGGGAAAGATTGTGCGAAAGGTATCCTCACAGGTTTGCGCTTATGGGAGATGAAAAGAAATGGATTAAGGACCTGCCTGCTTGACGCAGCTTGCCTGATGCAAGCAGGTCTGGCAGGTTAAGAAGTAAGATTTAGAAAAAAAAATTAAGCCGGTATAGAAAAATTTTCTATATTGGCTTTTTAATTTTTAAATTATGAGAACAATTTTTATTACATTATTATTGTTTTGTGCAGCTACAAGTAGCATTGCTCAAAATTCAAAAATTAAAGTTTATTTTACACGTCCTGTTGATAATACAATATCTGCTGTAGCTGATGGAATTCATGTTTCCAATATGGATGACACCATTTGCGCTTACATTAATAAAGCACAACAAACGCTTGATATGGCGATTTATGATAACACATCATCAAAAATTGTATCATGTATAAATGCTGCTTATCAGAGAGGGGTTCGTGTTCGGTATATCACTTCAAGCGCATCGCTGAATACCGCTCTGTCAGGACTGAATGCAGGAATAAATAAACTTGTGCGGTCCAGTTATGTTGATATTATGCACAATAAATTTACCTTGATTGATGTTGGTAGCGCAACGAATAGTTATGTGTTAAGCGGCTCTATGAATTACACATCGGGTAATATGTTTGAAGATCCGAATAACTTTATCATCATTCAGGATCAGGCTTTAGTTCAGGCATACACAACCGAGTTTGAAGAAATGTGGGGATCTTCCACTGCAATGTATGATTTGAATAATTCAAAATTTGGTGATGCAAAATCAGACAACACACCACATTCTTTTAATATTAACGGTACATCTGTTAATTTGTATTTCTCGCCCAGCGACGGCACTACTGCTCATATTGAAAGCGCAATAAATTCATGCAATGCAGATTTTTATTTTGCCATGTTTACGTTTAATCAAAATGATCTTGGTGATGCTACTATTGCTTTAAAAAATTCCGGAAAAATTGTAAAAGGTATCATGGAAAATATTGATTATTTAGGGTCTGAATACCCTGGGTTTATCAGTGCTGGTGTTGATGTGTTGTCTCATAATACTATTGCAGGATCTTTTCATCATAAATATGGACTTGTTGACCCAAATAATATTTCATCAGATCCACTTGTTATTGCAGGTTCTCATAACTGGACCAACAGCGCAGAAACCGATTATGACGAGAATACACTTATTATTCATGATGCTTATATTGCAAACCAGTATTATGAGGAATTCATGACAAGGTATAATGAAATTATTACGGGAATCAATACTAAAAATTCAGTAGAAAAGACTCTTAGAATAATTTCAAATCCGGTTCATGAATATTTAACATGGAATTTCCCTGAAGCTCTATTTTTATACATGAGTGATGTGTCAGGCAGAAAAATAAATATTGAGAGCAAGGCATCTTATGGTCAAAGCCTTGATGTAAGAAGCCTTCCCAAAGGAGTTTATTTTGCATATTTTCAAATGGGAAATTCACATCAAGTTCTAAAAGTCGTGAAGATGTAACAGGGAGTGATTACGACGGGATAGCTCCCGGTTTATACGAAAGAAAAAAGCCACAAGTGCGGCTTTTTTTTTAACCCGTTTAATAAGGAAGGAATTTTGAGGTAGGAGACACAAAAGTAGTGTGGCAAACCTTGCAATACAAACTTTTCAACCCTAAATGAACAAATTAATGGTTTCACATAACAAACTGTATAATTCAACCTACATTTGAATTTATAAAATCTAACTTGCAAAATTTTTAATAATATTTTTAATTTCATCTTTTTTGAGTTTTGAAACATTAAGTGATACGCCATTGCTCATAATGACTTGTGACGCATCCCCCTTGATGTATTTCACAATATGATTTATATTAATCAAAAAAGACTGATGTATTCGGAAAAAATTTGATACGGATAAAAGATCTTCATATATTTTTATGTTTTTACTTACTAATTTAACCTGATTTTCTTTTAAATGAAATTTTGTATATCCCCCGTCTGCCTCGCAATATATAAGGTCTTCCGTATTAATTATTTCATAGCCTTGCATCGTAGGCAATGCTATTTTGGTTGGTCTATCGTTTTGATTTACATAACGGTCAAATAAGACAGATAGTTGCCTAGAAAAATCAAATGGATTATTATGCTTTTTTTTATACTTCTCAACGGCTACAGCTAATTCTTTAGGGTCAATTGGTTTTAGCAAATAGTCGAGCGCGCTTACCTTTAGAGCTTTTAGCGCAAACTCATCATGCGCTGTAGTGAAAATAATTTCAAATTTGATTTCATTAAAATTTCGAAGAAGTTCAAATGCATTGTTATTTGAAAGCATAATATCCAGAAAAACCAAATCAGGAGTTTCTCGTTCTAATAAAACCAATCCTGTTTCTATTGAATCTGCTATTCCTATAATTTCAATATCCTCAAAATTTTTAGATAATAAAAGACTTAAATATTCTGAACAATTTTGTTCGTCTTCAATAATCGCTGCTTTAATCATAATTCATTAATATTAATTTTCAATATTACTTTTGTTCCTGTTGCGTTGCCATCAGAATCAGTTAAATCTTCTACATTTACACTTGAGTCATATAAAAGGGCAATCCTTTGTTGAATATTTTTCATCCCAATGCTGTTATGGAGGTACGATTTATTTTCTCTTTGTAATCCTGCTTTTTTTCTTCCGATACCATTATCTTCAACAATACATATCAAATATTTATTTTCAACAATTGATAAATCAATATTTATATGCCCTGTACTTGTTTCTTTATTATTAATACCATGCCAAATAGAGTTTTCGACATAGGGCTGAATCAAAAAAATTGGTATTTCTATGCTTTCTGCATTTTTTAAATTATTTAAATTTATAATGTAATTCATTTTATTTCCAAGTCTTAATTTTTCGAGTTCAAGGTAAAGGTTCAGCATTTGTATTTCATCAGATAATAATATTTTTGTTTCCTTACTCGTGTTTAAAATATAACGAACCAATTGAGAAAATTTTATCAGATACAAAGTAGCTTTTTCTGTATCGTTTTTTAATATAAAATTTTGAATAGAACTTAAAATATTAAAAATAAAATGAGGATTCATTTGTGAGCGAAGTGCTTTGTTCTCTAATTCTACCAATTGCTGTTTGATAAAATTCTTTTTTTTAATAGCTGCTAATTTTAAATAAATGAACAACCATAGTCCCGAAACAGTAATAATAATACAGAAAGCAATAAACCACCAGGTTTGCCAGAAAGGAGGAGAAATAGTAAAAGACAAAACCGCAGGTTTATCGCTCCAAACCCCATTTGAACTCTGAGCATATACTTGAAAAAAATAGCTCCCTGGCTTCAGATTCATAAAATCAACATACTGGTTGTTTGTTAAGTACCAGTTTGCATCCATTCCAATTAGTTTATATTTGTATTTAAGGTTTCGTTGACTTCTTATACTTATACCCGAAAAGCTAATGGAAACTCTATTCTCTTTGTAATGTAAATTCCGTTGTAGGGGAATATCTCTGTTTTGGCCATTAATTTGAATCCCTGAAATATTAATCAGAGGGGCAGAAAAAATTGGTGATACTTTTTTATAATTAAAAAAAGTTATTCCATTATCTGTTGCTATATAAACAGTATCTTTTATTATTGATATAGCGCTTATCTGATTCGAGACTAAACCATTATTCGTAGTATAGCTTTCAATTTCATATTTTAATATATCTTTTTCTTGATATGTTATTTTATTTAAACCTTTATTTGTCCCAATCCAAACAATTTTATTTTTTTCATCAATAAGTAAGCTGGTACAATTATTACTTAAAAGTCCATTTGCGGTTGTAATTGAATAAAACCTGTTGTTTTTAAATGCAACCAAGCCATGTCCATTTGTTATTACCCATAAAAGCCCCTCTTTGCTTTTATTAATTCCTATAATATTTTTTCTCAAAGCCCAAAAATGATTACCATAATACGAAAGTTTGCCATTCATTAAAAGCCATAAACCGTCAAAATTACCAATCCATATTTTTCCGGAATCTGAATAAACAGCATTAATTCTTATGCTTTTTAAAAGTGTATCTGCTTTTAGGTTCTTACTGTATTCAAATAACCTGAGCCTTGTTCCAATTAATATTTTTTCATTTTTTTTATCAAAATAGAAAGATTTTATTCGGTCTTTAAGTTTGAATAAACTTACAATTTTATTTTTTTCAACAACTAATATATCATCCCAAAAATTATCTGTTGAATGTGCAATAATAAAAGTATTTTTAAAAGTGTTTTTTATTAAAAGAATGGTTTTTGAGTTTAAACCAAGTAAATTGATATTATAAATTTTCTGATTATATAAAAATTTTGTTTGTCCATTATTAAAACCAATCAAAAGTGTATCGCCCACAGCCTCCAGGCAAGTTATTAAGTTGTTTCCAAGTTGTTCCTCTTTCGTATAAGACATATATTCAATTGAGGACAATAAATAAACACCGTTTTCCTTAGTAGCAAGCCAGATATTTTGCTCTCTATCTTCATAAACGGAAACTGTCATTCCTGCAAAATAGTGTACCGGGTTTGGATTTTGCAAATTTCCATTTTGGTAAAAATAAACTCCATTCGCATACGTTCCAATCCAAATATTTCCGTTACTATCCTCCAAAACACTATATATTCTGCTCTTGTATGATATTTTGTTTAGGACAATTGAATTATTAAATAGAATAAGTCTTTTATCGTTTCCCAGTAAATAATTGCCATTTTTCAATTCAATACAAACGGGTCTGATACTTCGTTTCGCTAAAATAGTATCATATAAAAGAATAGAAGACCCTGTAGGCAAATAGGCTATGAATTTATTCCCAATACATTTAAACCAAAATAATTCATTTTTATTTGGATAAAAAAACGACATCTGCAACGATGTAACTTTTTTGCCGGCAATACAAATCGCTGTTCCTGATGTAAAGCCGACAAAGAGCGTATCCTTCGTATTATGAACAGAAGAGATTACACTATACTCCTGATTTTTTATTTGCAACAAATCATTGCCGGGATATTCAATGATTTTTTCATTTTCTAAATAACATAGCTGCTTTGCCATATTACGAAACCAAATTCTTCCTGCATAATCTTCATAAACCTGAAACACGATATCATCTACAAGTCCATCTTCCGAATTGTATATTTTGAAATTAAACCCATCATATCGTGCCACACCCATTTCTGTAGAAAACCACAAATAGCCCTTTGAATCCTGAAAAGTATTATAGACAATTGAAGAAGGTAATCCTTGGTCTATTCCAAAATGCTTAAAAACTAATTTCTGAGCAAACAAAAATGAGCTTACAAAAAATAACAGGGAGAAAAAATAAACTCTTTTGAAATAGAACATACTAAATGGGCCAATTCGTGTAGCAATAATGAATATACGAATATACGTAAAATTTTAACAAGAGTTTATTTATATATTTATTTAAACAGGTCATTTGTCCATTCATTCATGCTATATATAAAATAGAGGTAAGAGAAAACTTTTTTACAAGCTACATTTGTAACTATTTAAATAAAAAAATATAATAAAAAAACTTGAAGCTATGAAAAAAAACTACAGTTTTAGAAAAGTAACTTTTCGAGGAAAAAGAAAATACATATCAGGCTTAATTGGGTTTCTTTTTTTAATAAGCTTTTTTAACGTCAGTGCACAGACCGGGAGCAGTTGCAGTACCCCTCACGTCATACCGGGATACCCGTTTGCAGCAACAAATGTATCAATGGCAAATGCTGGCTCTCATATTGACGGATCCTGCCTTTTAGATAGTTTATTTACAGATCAGATTGACAGTTGCTCTGGATACTTAAACCAGGATTATGTGTTTTCATTTACGAGTAATAGTAACGGTTTTTACAATCTTGATATTAGTTTTTCGCATCCCTATTATGGCATTTTTGTTACGGATAATTGCCCTGAAAGCAATTCTAACTGTTTGTTTGAAGCAATTGATACTTCCACGACCACAGGACAAATTAGTGGGGCATTCTTCATCCCCGCAGGAGAGACTATTTTTATTAAGCTCACTGCCCGTTACCTTGTTGGCTGTGATTCTACTGTTCTGTGCGACTCTGTAATTGTAGGGAATGACACAATATGGCTTTGCGATACGGCTACTCTGGGATTTAATATTTATTTTGACGGACCTCCACCACTTGAAGGTTTTATTCAAAGTTCAAACTGTACATGTAGTGAATTGTGTGATGGCTCTGCTATTGCTTGGCCATCAGGAGGACAGCCCCCCTATACTTTTTTGTGGAACACCGGTGAAGCAACACCTGAAATATTAAATTTATGCGCTGGTCCATATACTGTAACAATTATAGATGCAATGGGACAGACAGTATGGTTGAGTCAGACTATAACAGAGCCACTTCCGCTACAGGCTACCTATGTTGTTACAGATTGCTCTTCTCCCGATTCTGCAGACGGAGCCATTGCTCTTTATGCTACTGGTGGAGTGTACCCGTATTCGTACTTATGGTCAAACGAGGCAACTGTTAGTAGTCCCGGCAATCTTGTAGAAGGTTTGTATAGAGTTACAATTACAGATAATTCTTATTGTACTTACGTATCACCTGAAATACAGGTAAAAGCCAGCAATACCAACGTTGATATTCAGTTTACAGACCAAATTGATATTTTTCCGAATCCATCTAATGGTGTATTTTATATTTCCACAGTTGGGCAGTCAACTATCGAAATCTTTTCAATCATCGGGGAAAGGATATATTATTTGAAAGATGCTGAAAATATAAATGTCATTGATTTAAGAAAATTTTCACAGGGACAATATATTGTCAGAATCACGAACAACAGGCAAATATTTACTAAACAAATAAGCTTAATCGTTAACGAATAACCGACTCGGTTTTCATTGGTTAAAAAGTTCCTGTACTGATAAAGACAGGAACTTTTTTACTTATAAAGGATTGTGATGCTCAACAATGGAAAACAATTCGGCTATATATTTATTTAAACAGGTCATTTATCAATTCATTCAGGCTATATATAAAATACAGGTTGAGAATAAGCTTTATTCAGGTTATTTTTACAATTAAATTAAAAAAATCTATCAGAAATGCCTTATAAAAAAAGAAATAAAATTAAATATTTGGTTTGGCTTTGTTTTATAATAATACAAAGCAGCCATCTGGTTTTTTCCCAGGGAACAGCTATAAACAACACAGGGGCTGCTGCAGATAATTCTGCCATACTCGATATTTCTGCAACAGGTCAGGGATTTTTATTGCCCCGCATGACTACTACAGAAAGGGACAATATTGCTTCCCCTGCTGAAGCTTTAATGATTTTCAATTTAACAACTCAATGTTTTGAAGCCTTCAATACATCCCTTACACAGTGGATTAGTGTATGGTGTCCCGCCTGTCAGTTACCGGGTTCGTTTTCAGCATTGGCCGCTTCCAATATTGTTTCAACAGGTTTTTCTGCCAACTGGAGTGCTTCTGCTGGCGCTACTGCCTATTATCTTGATGTTTCAACAAACAGCAGTTTTTCTTCATTTGTAAGTGGTTATCAGAATTTGCCCGTGGGCAATGTTACCACTTACAATGTAACAGGGCTGACTTGTGGGGGAGTTGCTTATTACTATAGAATCAGAGCGAATAATACATGCGGGACAAGTATTAATTCTAATACAATTACCCTAAATACTACAAATTGTTGCACGCCAAGTTCAGGGTGCGGTGGTTTTACAACTATGACAGATGCTCGCGACGCTCAGGTATATAATATAAAACAAATTGGAACTCAATGCTGGATGGCACAAAATCTTAATCATGGAACGTATGTAACAGGTGCAACAGGACAAGGCGCTGTCGGATTTCAAAAGTTCTGTTATGGTGATAATTCAGCCAATTGCACCACCTATGGTGGTTTGTACGAATGGGCAGAGATGATGAATGGAGCATCAGCATGTAACGGTGATGCAACTTGTACACCGTGTACCCCTCCTGTTCAGGGTATTTGTCCTGCGGGATGGCACGTGCCATCCCACTATGAATGGACATTGTTAGAGAAAAATGTTGGCAGCAATCCCGGTGCATTTCCTTATGATAATACTACAACTGGTTTATTGGGTACAAATGAAGGTGGTAATCTTAAATCAACAGGCACAACCCAATGGACTACACCAAATACAGGGGCTACGAATAGCTCTGGATTTACTGCAAGACCAGGTGGTTACTATAATTATACGCCATCGCAGTTCATAAATACGGATGCAGTTTTTTGGTCTTCATCCGAAGAGAGTGCTCCTAATGTTTGGGTTAGAAATCTCACTTATAATAGTGCACAGATTAATAGATTCAAACCTTCTAAAGTTTCTTACGCAATGAACTTACGTTGTGTAAAAGACTAAGTGTTTGATGTAAAAGATTATTAAATATTAATAATTGCAAAGCGTTGTTAAAATTAATTTAAAATATAGTAACATATATTTCAAATAAAGAAAAGACACAATAATGACTATCTATACTAAAATACTATTTATGTTTTTATTAGCTCTGTTTGCTAGTCCCTGCTCAAATGCTCAGGAAATAGTAAATGATGGCAATGCAATAAAAATTTCTGCTAATTCATATTTTGTTACCGGTAATTATACGAACATAACCACTGGTGCACTATCCATTGCTTCTACCGGTGTTTTAAAAATTGCAGGAAATTTGCTTAATAATTCACCTTCATCAACAATAGATTTTGGAAATGGACTTGTTCAGTTTTTCGGGACAAGTTCTGTTCAGATTATTGGAGGAACAACAACTGCATCCGATGCTTTTATTTTTTACAATCTGTCTATAAACCCTAATGGTATTAAATTAGCGAAAAATATCATCATTAATAACAACCTTAACATTACAAATGGCATTCTTTATACAGGTGCGAATATCGTTTCCCTTTCTTCTGCTGCAACTTTAACCGGTGGCTCAGCAAGCTGTTTTATAGACGGAAAATTAAAAAAGACAGGAAATGGCTCGTCCTTTACCTTTCAAACAGGAGATGTGCGGTCAGGCATTCCTGTTTGGGCTCCTTTGCAAATTGCTTCCTGGAGTAATACAAATGATTTCACTGTGCATTACTCTTATAAACACATCAATGATTCCTTAGGAATACACACATGGGCAGATGGAAGCAGCATGGGCACCGGAATAGATCATGTAAGTGGTAAAGAATTCTGGTTAGTTGACAGAACCGGGGCAGGTACTCAAACACCGACTGTAACGCTCTACTGGAAAGATGCAACGAAAAGCGAAATTGAAAAGCAAGCTCCTTATGATGGAGATACTTTAAGTGATCTTGCTCTTGTTCATTGGAACGGCTCACAATGGGATAACATGGGCGGAACAGCAAGCGGAACATGGCCGAGTGGTCAGATAACGAATTCTGTCGCTTTTTCAGGTTACAGTCCTATTACGTTCGGTTCTAAAACAGGTAAAAACCCGTTGCCTGTTGAATTGCTTGATTTTTCGGGAATTTGCAACAATACATCTATTGATTTATTTTGGAATACAGCCTCTGAAACAAATAATAATTTTTTCACGCTTGAATATACAGATGATTTGCAAAATTGGTCTTTTGCATCCAATATAAGCGGTGCAGGTAATAGCAATGTTTTTATTCCATATCATTATTCATTTTATCAACAAGTGGCAGAAACTATATTTTTCAGATTGAAGCAAACAGACTTTGACGGGAACTTTTCTTACTCTGAAATTATCAGTGTTTCATGCGACAGGCAGCCATTTGAGTATTTACAACTGTATCCTAATCCCGCGAACAACTCATTTAATATTGTTTTTAAATCAAATGAAGAAACGTTTCTGTTTTTTGAAATAACAGATATTCTAGGACAGATATTATATGAAGATAAAAAACAAGTAAGCGAAGGAATCAATAATATTCCTATTAATGTATCTTTTCTTGCACCGGCACTCTATTTTTTTATGATTAAAACAGACACGGGACAAAATTTAGGCAGTAAACAGATATTAATAAAATGAAAATGAAAAATTTCAAAAATACAGGAAAGTGGATACTGTTTTTAACAAGTATCATTCTCTTTTCATCAAGAATGACTTATTCCCAGGGTGTTTCAATAAATTCAACAGGGGCTGACCCTGACGTTTCTGCTGGTTTGGATATATCCTATACGAACAGAGGCTTATTACTGCCACGCATCAACCTGCTATCGCTAACAGATGCTGCAACAATTACCAGTCCTGCAAACAGTCTGATTTTATATAATATAAATGCATCTTTATCTGAAGGCTTGGGATTTTATTACAATGCAGGTACATCGGTTTTACCCTCATGGGTAAGAATAGGTTCTGGAAATGGAACTGTTACATCCATAGCCACTGGAACAGGCTTAACCGGTGGTACAATTACCGGAACAGGAACTATTAGCATGGCAAATATGGCTGCAAATACCATTAAAGGAAACAATACAGGAATTGCCGCTGCGCCCACTGATTTTACAATTGGGGCAAACAGTGTACTGGGACAATTATCGGGCAACTTCGTGGGAATTCCTTTTGGTACTGCGATAAACACGGTTGCATGGGGAGATCACACACACGCGACAGATCATACCCGTTTGCATACAATGACATCAACAAGTGACCATTCTGCAACGAATTGGATGGTGTTTTATTCAAATGGTTCAGGACAAATAATTGAATTAGGATTAGGAGGCTCTGGAACTGTTTTAAAATCAAATGGTGTTGCAGATGCTCCAACATGGCAGACCGATAATAATACAGGGGGCACAGTTACTTCTGTAGGACTTTCTATGCCCGGGCAATTCACTGTCTCTAATTCGCCTGTTACCGGAAGCGGTACATTAACAGCGGCATGGAACAGCCAGCCTGCTAATTATGTTTTTGCTGCTCCTAATGGTGTTGCAGGTATTCCGACATTCAGGGCTTTGGTTGCTGCTGATATTCCTGTTTTGGCTTATGATAATTACAGCTCATGGACATTACAAGGCTCAGGAGCAAATGGCTCAAACGTAACAAGTGGTACTATTATAAATTTTACTGGAACAGGGGCAACAACAGTTACAAAAGCAGGAAATACTGTAACAATATCATCAACAGATAATAATTCAGGGGGCACTGTTACTTCTGTTGCTACAGGAACAGGCTTAACCGGTGGTACAATTACCGGAACAGGCACTATCAGTATGGCAAATATGGCTGCTTTGTCGGTAAAAGGAAATGCAACAAATGCAGTTGCAGCACCAACAGACATTGAAGCTACATCTGACTTTCAGGTTTTTCGCAGAAGTGGAACAGCTTTAGGTTTTGGTACTATAAACCTTGCATCTTCCAATGCTGTTACAGGTACTCTATCTATTGCAAACGGTGGTACAAATGCAACAACAATCGGGGCAGCCGGAACAATTTGTTTCAGCAATGGCACTGCTTATGATTTTACAGCAGCAGGAACAACAGGTCAAGTGTTAACTAGTAACGGAACAGGAACACCTGTCTGGTCAACACCAACGTCAGGAACGATTACAGGTACATGTGGTTCCGGCGCAAATTATATTCCTAAAATGTCGGGTACTACAGCCATAACTTGCAGTCAGATTTTTGATGATGGAACAAGTGTTGGCATAGGTACTTCAACTCCATCTGCGTCCTGTAAATTGCAGGTAGCTGGCAGGGTAATAACTTCTAATATGAACGAAACATCTGATATCAGATATAAAAAAGACATAGTAACGATTCAAAATGCACTAAATAAAGTACAACAATTACGGGGTGTATATTACAACTGGAAAACAGAAGAATTTGCGAATCAATTTGATTCTTCAAAACAAATGGGATTAATAGCCCAGGAAATTGAAAGCATTATTCCTGAGGTTGTGCATACTGACAATAACGGGTATAAATCTGTTGAATACTCTAAAATTGTTGCCTTGCTCATTGAAGCTATTAAAGAATTAAAAAATGAAAATTCATTGTTAAAAACAGATATGAAAAAAGAAAATACATTACTAAAAGCAGATATGAAAATTTTAAAAACAGAAATGAATAATTACAATCAATCGAAAACAAACATGGTTATTAATAAATAATAATCACAATTGTCCGATAAATAAACAGGGCGCTCCTATGGAGCTTTAGTTTTGGAGATTTTTCATTGTTATAAACAGGTCACTCCTACTTGCCGACCAGTAGGTGGGTGGAGTTCCTTAATTTTAAGTCCCTGAGGGACGAACTGTTTATGGGAAAATTAATTTATTAATAAAAAGAAGCTCCATAGGAGCGCCCTGTCATCAAAATGAGTTATAGTGACATGTTTAACTTGAATTATAAATTTTTATCGGACAACAATGAATAGTAATAAATATTTCTCACTTTAAAATAATATGGTAAGAGATTCTTTATTAACGGATGCCTGAGCGATGGCTTGCCATATTAATAAAGCTTGATGAAGTATTTATCAAGTGAGATAAGATATAATATAAATAAAAACATTATTGTCTGACAAAAAACAGGGCGCTCCTACGGAGCTTATTTGTTTGATTGTGTACGTTTTTATAAACAGTTCACTCCTACGGAGTTCCTTTGTTATTAAGTCACGCCAGCCTGTTGTCTGGCAGGTAGTGACGTACTGTTTATAAAACGTGTTGTAATAACAAGCTTGACCTAAATGATAAAATTTTTCCGGACAATAGTGAAATAAAAACAGAATTCTAAATAAATAAATTTTATATGAAAAATTATTTTTTAATATTTATTATGCTGGTTATCCTTCCTTATTTTTTAGCAGCACAAGGAACCAGTATAAGTTCAACCGGAGCTAATCCAGATAATTCTTCCATGCTGGATATTATAAGTACAACAAAGGGGCTTTTGTTCCCGCGTATGACCACAGCACAACGAGATGGAATAGCCGCACCCGCTAATTCTCTTTTTATTTTTAACACTACCACCCAATGCTTTGAAGCTTTTAGTACATCTACAAGCCAATGGCATAGCCTTAATTGTCTGGGATGCCAGCTTCCAGGCGCTTTTATCGCAACTGCCGCAACTAGTGTAACAGGAACTTCTTTTTCTGCCAACTGGAATGCCTCCGCCGGTGCTACTACCTATTATCTCGATGTTTCTACAAGCTCAACTTTTGCTTCGTTTGTAACTGGTTTTAATAACCTGCCTGTGGGAAATGTTATTACTTACAATGTAACAGGACTGCCATGCGGGGGAACTTATTATTATAGAGTAAGAGCTAATAATGTATGCGGTACAAGTTCAAATTCCAACCCCATTACAGTTGTTGTAGGTTCTTGTGACTGTGCCACACCACAAGTATGGATGGCAGCCAATATGAATACAGGGACACAGGTAACTCAGGCAACAACACAGGCTGCAGGGCAAAAATGGTGTTATAACAATGTAGTGGCTAATTGTACCACTTACGGTGGTTTATACCAATGGGCATCTGCCATGAATTTACCGAGTACTGCTAATTCAACTTTGCAAGGTGGTGCTTGGCAAACTTGCGACCCTTGTGGCTCTGGAGGTATTCAAGGTATTTGCCCTGCCGGTTACCACATACCTACCGATTTGGAGTGGAGTCGTTATGAATATTGTATAGAAAACAATATTGCACCCACCGGAAACACTACGCTTGCAACTTTTCAAACAACATCGGGTAGTTGGCGAGGTTCTACTATTGCAGGTGTTGGTCCCGGAGCAAAGATGAAAGTAACGAGCAGTAACAGCCCTGCTTGGGATGGCACAAATACCAGCGGCTTTTCAGCTTTACCTACGGGTTATATCTCCAGTAGCACGTCTTTCGACATGGGCACGTACACATACTTCAGGACAACTACTGAATTTGATGCCTCGAATGCTTGGTACAGGAGTTTGTGCATAGGCTTCATTGGTTCGTTCCGGAATAAAAACAGTAAAACAAACGGATTTTCAGTTCGCTGCCTTCAGAATTAATATTCAAAATGCACTCGTTTATAATTTGGAGTTGCTGGAATACCGAGTGTTGGGTTAAAAAAAAAGAATTGAAAAATATTAAGAAAGCACAAATTAAACAAAAGGATTAATAATGGTAAGTGTTCTTGCCCCGTTCTTTTCGGGGTTTTCGATAATTTGTTCGTGGTGCATATCTTCAGAATATAAAATAGTGCACTTGCTATCAAGTGCAGTTGCAATAATCAAGGAGTCAAGAAAAGAAAAACAATATTTTCTTTTTAAAACAATAGCTGTACGAATGGTGGTATGTTTAATTTCAACAACGTGGCATATATCTGTGAGAAGTAAAACTGTTTCTTCGCAAACCGGTTGTTGTAGTTTTAATTTCCTAAAACAAGCATTATGCGTTTCTATAATAACTTGTGAACTTATTACAGGACGATTTTTCAACAAATCAAAAGCTTTCTGCTGTTTTTCATGCACACTTTTATCAAAAGCATACACGCAAATATTACTATACCGATTCTTAATATATTTTCGAATGAAAAAATATTTAGAAGCCGGTTATGCTGAGCACATGAATTTTCCAGTTTTCAAAAATTCATGTAGTCGAAGTATATCAATAAAAATATTACTCATACAAGTCCTCGCGTGTCCATTTCTCTATTTTACCAAAATCTACGGCATTTTTCATGAAAAACTTTTGTGCAAGGGTCCACGAATATTTAACATTTTGGGATTGCTCCTCAATGCTCGTGTTTTCGCCAACAGGAAAAGCAATAACTTCTACCTGCTGACCTGCGAACTCGGAAGGAAGATTCAGCAAAAAGCTATTGCTGGTGGGAATTATAATTTGTCTATACATAGTTTTTTTTCACAAAAATACAAAAAATAACATGAAAAATAATCAAAATAAATTAAAAAATGGACTTGTTGAAAAAGTTCAAACTATAATAACAATGCTTGTTGTTTTTATAGTTATGCTTTCGTCGCAACATATCAAGGCGCAGGGAACCGCCATTAACGCAACCGGTGCAGTAGCAGATAACTCTGCAATTCTCGATGTAAGCAGTACAAGTAAGGGGTTTTTATGCCCCCGCATGACAACTGCTGAGCGTGATTTGATATCAAGCCCTGCAAATTCTTTGTTTATTTTTAATACTACAACAAAATGCTTTGAGGCTTACTACACCAGTACCTCACAATGGATTCCTGTAGCTTGCATCAATTGTCAACTGCCGGGGACTTTTACTGCAACAGCTGCCAGCAGTATAACGAGTACTTCTTTTTACACTAACTGGACAGCTTCAGGCGCTGCAACAGAATATTTTTTAGATGTTTCAACCAATAGTAGCTTTTCTTCTTTTGTTAGCGGTTATCAGAATTTGAGTGTGGGTAATGTAACCACTTACAATGTAACAGGACTGACCTGTGGGGGAACTACTTATTACTATAGAATCCGAGCAAATAATACTTGTGGCACAAGTGCTAATTCTAATTCTATAACAGTTACCACAAGTGCCTGCGTTCCAATTTGCGGTTCACAAGTTTGGGCAATAGCCAATATGAATACAGGGACAAGAGTAAATCAATCAGTAACTCAGGCTGCCGGTCAAAAATGGTGTTACAATGATGTAGAGGCAAACTGTACAACTTATGGCGGTTTGTACCAGTGGGCATCTGCTATGAATTTACCCAGTACTGCTAATTCAGCATTGCAATATGGTGCAGGGCTGCCAAATTGTGACCCTTGTGGTGGTAGCGGCATACAGGGTATATGCCCTGCCGGTTATCATATACCTACCGATTTGGAATTTAGCCGTTATGAATATTGTATCGAAAATACCATTGCTCCTACAGGCACTACTACTTTGGCAAGTTTTCAAACTATAGAGAGTTGGCGTGGTTCAACCGTGGCGGGCGTAGGTCCTGGCGACAAAATGAAAGTAACGAGCAGCAGCAGCCCTGCCTGGGACGGTACAAATACCAGTAACTTTTCTGCATTGCCTGCTGGTTACTCCACCGGCGGTAACTCCTTCAGTATAGGCACACACGCCACCTTCCATACAGTTACGGAGTACTCTGCCTCGTTTGCATGGCTCAGGTACTTGTACCCGACCTACATACAGTCATCCAGGACTTGGAACAATAAGACTCGTGGGAATTCGATTCGCTGTCTTCAAAATTAATATGCAAACGATAATTTTTTGTTTTTCGTAAACGAAGCAAATGAGCAAAACAATGAGGTTCAGATAGAGAAATACGGCTACAAGTATTTGGAAGCAAATTGTACTACTTATAGCGGTTTGTATCAGAGGGCAGAAGCAGTGCAGATAAACGATACAAGTATAATAAAATCAGAATAGGAAACAAAAATTAAAGAAACGTCAGAAAACAAAAATTAAGAATACAGTTTAATCCCTTTAATAAATCGAAAATCTTTAATATTTAAAGTATATACATGAACATCATAATAAATAGCTGTAGCTGCAATCAACATATCACCAATAAATGGTTTATGGCTAAGGCTGTATTCAATCATAAATTTGGTAAAAATGCCAGATATCTCTTCATTTATGGGTATCCATGGAAATTTATCCAAATGTTTTTTAATAAATGGAATTTCTTTTTTATTCAATGCACCAAAATAAAATTCAGCAACCGAAATCTCACTAATATAAAGATTGTGCTCCCCGATTTTTTCGCATATATGCCTGATATTGGAGTTTCCTTTATACAACTCAATTATTATGTTGGTATCAAGTATTACAATTGTGTTTTCCGCCATGCATTTTCTTTTATATATTTAATGCTGATCTCCGTTTTTTCTCCCGTTCCAAAAGTATCCCAAAAAGCATCTTTTGTGGTAAAATTTGTTATAGGAAGCGCTTTTGTTTGTTCATTGTTTTTTATTGTTTTTATGCTGCTTACAAAATTTAAAGATTTCAGCAATCGAATTAAAAACATAGCGTCATTTTGTGATCCAATATTAATTAATAATTGTTCCATAAAATTTTTATAAAATAATTTCTTACAAAAATATAAAATAATTTCTTAAAAATGAAAATATTTTTCACTCTCTTTATAACATTGTTTAACCTGGGTTTTTCCTTTGGGCAAACTGACACATCTCTGTCTTCCAAAAATAAAAATCTGCTTTCAGGTCAAGTTGATTTTTTTGTAAAATGCCATATTGAAAATTATGCCAATCAAGCAGTTTATGTTTACAAATGCTATCAGGATACATTGCTTTTTATTGATTCTGCAAAAACAGATAAAAACGGGAAACTTGTTTTCCACAAATATTCTGCCCGTGGTATTTATCGTTTTAACATGATGAATAATCAGTTTTTCTTTCTCATTAATGACGGCAAAGCAGCGCGCAGTGAGCTTACTGAGCCTGCCCGCAGTAAGCTTGTCGAACCTGTTGAAATAAAAACCACATATCAATTTAATGCTTTTAACAATATCGCTACAGATAGCCTGAAGGTGCTGAAGTCTGAAGAGAATAAATTGTTTAACCGGTTTCAGCAATTGCAGAAAAAAAATGTTATAGCCAATGCCTTTCTCAAAGAAATGATGCGACTTTATCCTCTAGGAGATTCTTTTCATCCAACAATAGAAAAAGAATGGGCAGTTCGCTATAAAGAAATGGATCATTTTGTAAAGACGTTGCATACTTCGACATCGCTCAGCACAAGTGCAACGTCTCAAACAAAAAAAATCGCCCTCGCATATTTTCAACCTGTAAATCCAGACTGGAAACAACCCGATCCCTGGCGCGACAGCATTATTGCAGCACATTACTTCGATTATTTTGACCCGGCAGATTCATTTTATCTTCACACGAATATACTTCCCGAAAAAATAGATATGTATCTTTATTTATGCACAAATAAAAGAGATGCGTACGGACAGCCGGTAAGCGATGAGAAATTAATTTCTGATGCTGCAATCAGCTTTATTAATAAAACAAAACCAAATAAAATCACCTATAACTTTTGCCTGAATTATTTAATGAAAAGAATAAGTAAAGAGCATAAAGAAATTGCTTTTTTAGCTTTATACGATTATTATTTTAAAACAAAAGACGATGACTGCGGCGAAGCAGACAGCAAAGAATTTGCATGGGTCAGAAAAAAAGCAGATGCTATAAGAGGTGTGCAAATAGACCAGGCAGCACCTGATTTTTATTTTTATAATCAGGCATTGAAATTATCATCCATGCAAAGTGATTATACGCTTATTGTATTTTGGGCAAGTTGGTGTCAGCACTGCGTGAATGAAATGCCGGAGGTAATAAGAATCATTGAAGAATTTAAAAAATCCAATCCAGGGAAAACACTGCTGCCAGTCTTTGTTTCATTAGATAAAGACGAAACGATCTGGAAAAATTTTGTTGAAAATAATAATTTGAATCAATATATTCATTTATGCGATTTTAAAGGATGGAGCGGTGATATAGCGAAAAAATACAATGTGTATGCAACACCCTCTTTTTATTTATTGGATGAAAACAAAAAAATTATCAGCAAAAATGATTGGTTTAAAAAATTAGTAAATAGGTAAAGAACTTTCGCATAAATTAAATATTTTAAAAATGATTTCATCAGCCATTTCCAAGAGAATAAAAAAATAATTTTTGCCATATCTGTTTTAATAAAAATTGTAAATGAAATTAAAAAATAAAAAAATATTACGGTGCGCAGCACCTTTGTAAACAACGCAGCTATTGCTGCTACAAATGTTATCGCAGCTCTGCTGCTATATTTATTATGAAGCGGCAGAGCCGCGTAATATTTGTAAAAAATAAAAGACATAGAGAAGTCAAGGTGCAGAGTACCGTAATATATACTGAAACATGGATTACTGTTAACAATAGGTTCTAATTACAAAAAAAAATAGTTTTTTTTCATGCGATAGTTCTTTATTGAAAAATTAAAAAACAGAATTGTAAAATATTAGAATGTAGTCGAATTATAAGCATTAAACACATCCATTCAAAAAAAGTATGTTAAAAAAAATACAAATCAATACAGAATTAGAATCCAAATGCCTGCTTAATCTGACATTTGAAATTGAAACACCTCAAAATATCCGGCTTGAGTTTTTCGATAATAAACAAAGTCAGAATATTATGTTCAGGTCTTATCATTTTGACAAAGGGGTAAGCAATATTTATGTTGATATTTCTAGTATAGATTTAAATACAAGCATTGTTGATATTGCAGATGAAGCGGGTTTTAAAAAAAGAATTCCCTTGAAAATTTTAATAAACAAAAATTAACAAATATTTTTTATTCAAATTATCAGAAAATACATTGACAAAAAATAAAAATAACATATTAATACTTGATGATGACAAGAAACAATTAGAGCTTGTCAGTTATTTATTAAAATCTGAAAATAATACTGAAGTTTTTAAATCTGATAATATTCCGGATGCGATAGCGGTTCTAATGGGTCATAAAATAAATTTGATAATAACAAATTACGATATGCCCACAATAAATGAGCTTGAATTTTTCAATATGTTACAATCTTCAAAAGCTGCTAAAAAAATACCGGTAGTGCTGATGAGCAATCATCATTACGATGAAATTCCCGATTGTAAAAATAATGCTACTTATGAATTTTCAGAGAAACTCTTGAAAAAAGAAAAATTATATAGAATGATTAACAGAATAACATCTGAAAATCTTGAATAAATTTAAAATATTTAAAACATATATCATGAAATATTTATATCCTTTCGTTTTAACAATATTATTTTTTATTAATTCTTCAGTCTGGAGTCAGTCTTGGGTTATTAACAATAATTCAAAAATAAAAATGCAAGCAGGAACTTTTGTTGTTATAGATGGCAATGTGCAAAATGATAACAATGGCGAATTTGATAATTTGGGAACAATACAGCTAACCGGAAACTGGACCAACAATGCAGGCAATACTGCGTTTGTAAATTCAAGCCCCGGTACAGTGGTTCTCAATGGGGCGAACCAGCTTATTAATGGTACTGACAGCACCGTTTTTTACAATCTCAACCTTGAGGGAAGCGGTTCAAAACAAATAGATGTAAACACCAGTGTCGAGGGCGTTTTGTCACTTAATGATAAAGAATTTCTTACAAATAATTTCAGTTTGTTTATATTAAATTCTGCATTAGGCTCAATTACTAGAACCACTGGTTTTATTAGCAGTATTGGGAATGGCTGCTTATCAAGGTTAGCATTGAATAATCAAGCTTATTTATTTCCCGTGGGTTCATCTTTGGGAACCTCCCGCTACCGGCCTGTTGAAGTAACTCCCACAACTTCTGCCAGCAATACATATACTGTTAGAATGGCAAATGCAGATGCAACAACAGAAGGATTTGACAGGAGCATTACAGATGGAACAGCCGGAAATATTAATGATAAATTTTATCATAAGATAAATCGTAGTGCAGGTAGTGACGCAGCATCAATAAGCATATATTTTGATGATGTTGATGACGGTACGTTTTTTGGAATCGCCCATTGGGATGATACTCCATCAGATCAATGGGAAAATACGGGAACCGTAAATCCTGTAAATAATTCATCTCCGGTTTTAAGCAGTCTGACAATAGTAAACTGGGATGATTTCACAAGTACGCCCTTTGCTTTATTCAGTTGTGTCCCATCTGTTGCAGCAGATTCAATAAGCTTTAATCCGGATCCGGTTTGCGAAGGAGAATCTGTGACACTAACCGTGCATGGTGGCTCGCTTGGAACAGGAGCTTCGTGGGAATGGTACACAGACGGATGTGGATCAACACATGTAGGAACAGGAAATCCTCTTTCACTAAATGTTTCCGGAACTACAACTTTTTATGTTCGTGCAGAAGGTACTTGTGGTATTACAGAATGTAAAAGTGTTTTAGTGAAACCGACAGTCATTAGCCCTGTCAGCATTACAGTTGCACCAGATAACAACCCTGTTTGTTATGGAACAAATGTTACATTTACGGCAACTCCTATAAACGAAGGTTCAAATCCGCAATACCAGTGGTATTTGAATGGTGCAACAGTCGGGACAAGCAACAGTACATATACTAATTCAGCTCTTACGAATGCAGATGAAATTTATTGCGTACTTACATCCGATGCAATTTGTACAACTGGAAATCCTGCTTCTTCGGATACTGTTACAATGACTATAAGTTCTAATCTTCCGGTTAGCGTAACTGTCGCTGCTGATGCTACAACTATTTGTGATGGGACAAATGTTACATTTACAGCAACTCCAGGCAACGAAGGCGTAAATCCGCAATACCAGTGGTATTTGAATGGTGCAACAGTCGGAACAAGTAGTAATACATACACTAATAATTTGCTATCAGATGCAGATGAAATTTATTGCGTACTTACATCCGATGCAACTTGTATAACTGGAAATCCTGCTTCTTCGGATACGGTTACAATGACGGTAAATTCAAATCTTCCTGTTAGCGTAACCATCTCTGCTGATGCCACAACAATTTGCGATGGGACAAATGTTACATTTACTGCAACTCCTATAAACGAAGGTCCAAATCCGCAATACCAGTGGTATTTGAATGGTGCAACAGTCGGGACAAGCAACAGTACATATACTAATGCAGCTCTTACGAATGCAGATGAAATTTATTGCGTACTTACATCCGATGCAACTTGTATAACTGGAAATCCTGCTACTTCGGATACTGTTACAATGACTGTAAGTTCAAATCTTCCGGTAAGCGTAACCATTGCTGCTGATGCTACAACTATTTGTGATGGCACTTATGTTACATTTACAGCAACACCAAGCAACGAAGGCGTAAACCCGCAATATCAGTGGTATTTGAATGGTGCGACAGTCGGAACAAGTAGTAATACATACACTAATAATTTGCTTTCAGATGCAGATGAAATTTATTGTGTGCTGACATCCGATGCAACATGCGCGACAGGAAATCCGGCTACATCAAACACTGTTACAATGACTGTAAGTTCAAATCTTCCGGTAAGCGTAACTGTTGCTGCTGATGCGACAACTATTTGTGATGGCACTTATGTTACATTTACAGCAACACCAAGCAACGAAGGCGTAAACCCGCAATACCAGTGGTATTTGAATGGAGCGACAGTCGGAACAAACAGCAATGAATACACTAATAATTTGCTTTCAGATGCAGATGAAATTTATTGTGTGCTGACATCCGATGCAACATGCGCGACAGGAAATCCGGCTACATCAAACACTGTTACAATGACTGTAAGTTCAAATCTTCCGGTAAGCGTAACTGTCGCTGCTGATGCTACAACTATTTGTGATGGCACTTATGTTACATTTACAGCAACACCAAGCAACGAAGGCGTAAACCCGCAATATCAGTGGTATTTGAATGGTGCGACCGTCGGAACAAGTAGTAATACATACACTAATAATTTGCTTTCAGATGCAGATGAAATTTATTGTGTGCTGACATCCGATGCAACATGCGCGACAGGAAATCCGGCTACATCAAACACTGTTACAATGACTGTAAGTTCAAATCTTCCGGTAAGCGTAACTGTTGCTGCTGATGCGACAAGTATTTGCGATGGCACAAATGTTACATTTACTGCAACACCAGTCAATGGAGGTTCAAACCCGCAATACCAGTGGTATTTGAATGGAGCAACAGTCGGAACAAGCAACAATGAATACACTAATAATTTGCTATCAGATGCAGATGAAATTTATTGCGTATTGACATCCGATGCAATTTGTATAACTGGAAATCCTGCTTCTTCGGATACTGTTACAATGACTGTCAGCCAGGATATTCCCATACTTCTTGTTACAGACCCTGCGTCTTCATGCAGCACGGCAGTTGATATTACGGATGCTGCAATAACAAATGGCAGTTCCTACATTTTAACTCTTTCTTACTGGACAGACGCGGGAGCTACAATTTCACTCACTAACCCAAATTCGATAACAACATCCGGTATTTATTACATTGTTGCATCTAATACCTGTGGGAGCGATACAGCTTCGGTTAATGTGTATTACAATATTTCTGCACCTGTTCTTGTCATTAATAATCCTGCTTCTGTTTGTAATACTCTTGTTGATATAACAGCAGCAGCAGTCACTGCCGGAAGCAGTGGGATTGTTTCTATTTCTTACTGGACAGATGCCGGAGCATTTAGTCCGCTTGCAAATCCTGATTCTATTAGTTTGTCTGGCATATATTACATCCAGGCAATCAATGCCTGCGGAACAGATATTGAGGCTGTGAATGTAACCATAAATACAGGGTTGCCCTTACTTGTCATTAACAACCCCGCCCCGGTATGCGCCCCTTTATTTGTTGATCTGACTGCCCCTGCCGTTACAAGTGGTAGCACACAAATAGAAACAATAAGCTATTGGGCAAACAGCGCTTTGACCATTCCGTTAAACACACCAGATTTTGTTACTATCAGCGGTCTCTATTATATTCAGGCAACAAATACCTGCGGAACAACTTCTCAGGAAGTACCAGTAAATGTATTCCCATCTGTACCCGAATTGGTTATTAACCCTCCTGCAGCAGCTTGTTTTCCGGCACAGGTTGATTTAACCGCAGATACTATTACTTCCGGCAGTTCAGGAATTTACGCGCTCTCTTACTGGATGGATGCAGGTGCTACAATCCCTTTGGTAAATCCACAAGCTATTTCACAGAGTGGAACATATTATATACAAGCAATAAATACCTGTGGAACAGACATAGGTTCAGTAACAGTAAATATCAGTACAGTGCCACCAACACTGACAATACATAATCCGGGTGTTGTTTGCTCCGGTGGTTCTGTTAATCTCACATCTTCGGCTATTACTTTGGGAAGTTCGCAGGTTTTAGAATTAAGTTATTGGATGGATAATTCAGCTTTGATTCCACTAACAAATCCCGCAAATGTAACAACAGCCGGTACGTATTATATTATGGCCTGGAATGGCTGTGGTAGTAATATTCAGCCGGTACAGGTAATGGCATCAACAGCTTTACAGATAGCAGCTACGATAAACCATGAGTCTTGCGAAGACAGAAGTGATGGCAGGTTAGTACTTACAATTATCGGAGGTACAGTGCCCTATTTTTATGCATGGAGCAATGGTGAAACGACAGCAACAATAAGTTCCCTCGCATCTGGCGTATATACAGTAACCGTAACAGATGGATCGAATTGTTTTGAAATGGAAACATACACTATTAATGCATCAACTATTCTCTGTAATGAGTTGTTTATTCCTACAATATTTACACCAGATGCTAATGGTGTAAATGATGTTTTATATGTGCGAGGCAAAAGAATTGTAGAACTCGACATGATGATTTTTGACCGTATCGGTAATAAAGTTTTTGAAACAAAAGACAAAAATTTTGGGTGGGATGGCAACTATAAAGACAAGCCTTTAAACTCCGCCGTTTTTGTGTATTACGTAAAAGCTATATTTGAAAATGGAGAAGTGATTGAGAAAAAAGGTGATGTTACGTTGATTAGGTAAAGTCAAACCGGGGCTTCGGCTCCGCTCAGCCACCGGTTGGGCTTCGCTCAGCCACCGGTTGGGTGTCGCTCAGCAACCGATTTGAATGTGTCAGCAATAACCTGCGAGGTCTCTGTTGGCACGTGGGGTGCGTCCTCGGAGGTTTGAGCGATATAGTAAAGAATAAAAATATTAAAAAAAATCACATATATGAAACAAATAA
>Ga0209417_1000651_pt1 | contig 76877 bp, 79 predicted proteins | sample RifGroF2_FD_184002 | JGI IMG/M metagenome (GOLD analysis project Ga0209417, IMG submission 184002) | Groundwater microbial communities from Rifle, Colorado, USA - Groundwater F2 (SPAdes) (version 2) | ecosystem: Environmental > Aquatic > Deep subsurface > Groundwater | place: Rifle, Colorado... | reverse complement strand
AGTTAAACAGATAAACAATTAAAACAATGGACAAACAACAAATTTTACAGCAATGCACAATTTCTGGTAACATCGTAAAGCTCCCAGAAATTCAGTTAGACAGAAAGCTATATCAAGAGGTAGCAAAAGCTCTTGAACTGATCGGTGGTAAATGGAAGGGCGGAAAAACAGCAGGGTTCGTTTTTCAAGAAGATCCAACAGAGCTGCTTGAGCAAATTGCTAACGGAGAAAACCGAAATATCAAAAAAGAGTATCAGTTTTTTGCAACACCAAGTGATATAGCAGACTGGTTGGTAGAATTAGCTCAAATTAAAAGCGATGACATTATTCTTGAACCAAGTGCAGGACAAGGTGCCATTATTGAGGCAATTTTAAGAACCAATCCACAAGCAAGCGTCTTTGCTATTGAGCTTATGGACACAAACTCTATTATACTCAACAGAAAGGGATTTAACCACGAAAAAGGAGACTTTTTAGCAATACCGAATCAACCTGTCTACGATAAGATTATTGCTAATCCTCCGTTTTCAAAGAATCAGGATATTGACCACATAAGAAGAATGTATGACTTACTAAAGTTTGGTGGGCGTATTGTTTCAGTTGCTTCTAAGCACTGGCAATTTGCTTCCGGAAAAAAAGAAACGGAGTTCAGATATTGGCTATCAAACATGGGAGCTACAGTTCATGAAATTTCTGAAGGATCATTCAAGGATAGCGGAACAATGGTAGCATCATGCATAATCATAATTGATAAATAGTCATGAGCACAAAACACACAGGAGGTAACTGGAAAGTCGGAAGACCTGGTACCGTAGTAACTGACACAATACCAGAATGGCTTATGAATAATACTGGTCATGATGATATTGAATATTATGGAGGCTACCTAATAGCTGAAAGTATCTCTACCAAAACAGATGCAAATTTAATGGCAGCAGCACCAAATATGCTTGAGGCATTAAAGGGAGCAAAAGCAGTATTGGATGCTCAAGGAATAAACGAAGACCATTGTATTGTTGGTCTGCAATACAAACAAATTATTAACGCAATCAATCAAGCAGAACAATCATGAAAACTGAAACATTACAACAGGCAAAAGAGCTTGAAAAACAAATCAAAGAGCTTAAAGAGCACTATGAGTATATAAAGATGGACAAACCTGACCCATACGATGGCTTATCACGCATTTATGTTGAAAGTAGATATTCTAGTGCTAATAAAGGCTTAAAGAAAGAATACCTACCTATATCTATCGCGGAATACGTTGAGTTATACCTTGCTAGAGTGGACAAGGAGATAAAGAGGCTTGAGAAAGAACTTGAAAAACTTTAATCCTTAAACTAATGAGTGCAAATTCAGGATATCTGGTTGAGTACATCAATAAATATGATGTTTTACAAAAAGGCATTATTAGACACAAGGACCAGTATAAAGAGATAAGAGAAAAAAATAAGGTCTTGGTAGAGTTGTATGATGATGAATTCAATCAGAAAAAGGATGCCTCATGCAATCCGGTAAAGGTTCTAAAAAGTACAGAAACGCTCAAAGTAATTGGATTTATAGATTAGTGAAACACAACGCTATACACAAGGATAAATATTTTACCCGTCTTTTTATTAAATAATTTAAACACTAAAAGCACAAAAATGGAGAAACAATTAGGAAAAAAGCTATCACAAAATGAAAGGATAGCATTGCTTCAGGACAACTGTAGCAAAGTAGAGCCCCAGGGCTACATGAGGTCATTCACAGAGGATGAAATCGCTGAAAAGAAAGACCAGCTGGCTGATCAATCAATCGAATTGAATAACATTCAAGACGAGAAGAAAGCTGCCATGGATAAATTCAAAATACGGATGAAACCCATTTCTACAAACATCAGCAAACTCCTGCTTAACATCAAGAATAAAGCAGAGTATGTAACAGAGGATCTGTACAAGTTTATAGACCTTGATGAGAAGATGGTCGGATACTATGACTCAGATGGTAAACTGGTAGATTCTCTTACTCGCAGGGCAAGACCGGATGAGCTTCAGGGTACAATTTTCCACATACCAAGAACAGGCACTCACAGCTAAAATTCACACTTTTTTAATATTAATCAAACAATTAAAGCACCAAACAAATTAAAATTCAATTTATTATGACAAAACAAGATTTAGTGAACGCAGTATCAGAGCGTTCAGGACTCAAAAGAGCAGTTGTTGAAAGCATTATCAACACAACATTGAATGTTTCAAAAGAATCCGTTGTTGGCGGTCAAACAATCTACTTACGTGGATTTGGCACCCTTGGCCCTAAGACCAGAAAAGCAAAAACGGCACGAATCATTGCCACAGGAGAGGCCTGTCATGTGCCAGAGCGTACTGTTCCGGCATTCAAGCCATGCTTCAGCTTCAGACAGGAAGTTGAAATAGGAAAACTTCTAAAAGGTAACCAGTTGTAATCCTTAAACATCAATACAATGCAAAACGAAAAAATGCAAATTGTCTTCGGAGAGGGCGAATCAGTAAAAGAGTTAATAATTCGTGAAGGTGATGCAGCGAAGATTCTCGATCCGATGCCTCCTGTAAAAACAGATCTTTCCGGAGTTATTGGAGCACCGGTAGAGTTTTTAAGAAAGAGACTTGATGGATTGGTAAAAGCAGAAATTGGGCAGATAATCCCTGAGCGTTGCCATGTTATAGTGGACAGAGAGAATATTACCCTCGAACTTGTCATAAATGAGCATGACGAATATCTGAAAGGCAGTGTTGTAGGAACCCTTATTCAACACCCTAAGTTCTCGGAATTTGGCATCAATTCGAAGAAGAACTGGACCCCTAACGATCTTGGCCAGTATTTCAAGATGAACAGGGCGTTCTTTAATGACATGGAAGAGAACATGAAACTTGTTAGTAATCTGAAAAATTTCATTGCAGATGTCAATGCAAAAATTGAGAAGCAAAAAGACGATTCAGGAAGCTTTAAAGACAACTTCTCAGGTGTTGTTACCTCAAACCTACCGGGATCATTTAAACTCCATATTCCGTTGTTCAAGGGTACTCCTCCGGAAGATATTGAGGTTGAATTCTATGCAAATGTTAGCGGAAGAGAAGTAACCCTACAGTTGTTCTCTCCGGGAGCATGTCAGCTCACAGAAGAAATCAGAGACAAGGTGATTGACGACCAAATCTTTGAAATAAGAACCCTGTCTCCTGGAATAGCAATAATTGAGAAATAAACTAACCATTCAGCCACTCCTCTCCGGAGGGGTGGTTTGATAAATCGTTAATAAAATGAATGACAATAAAGAAATCAAAGCAGAAGAACCTGTAAAAGTATCAAGTAGTTGGAATGCAAAAGCGAAGAAGCATGCCATTTATACTCAAACAAAAGATGGTATTAAGAAGTCAATGCCGGCAATGGTTTATCTAAAGCAAGTAGCATTATCACTCCCTCCGATGAAGCGAGGTAAACGCAGAATTGTTCACTTCGAGGAACTAAGGCGCAAATTCATGTCAGGAACTACAAAGGAGGAAAGCATGAAAGCAGTAAATGACTATTGTGCTGAAGTTATTGATATCTGGAACAAGGCTATTGAAGCAGCCAAAGAGAAGAAATAGGAGATATTCTAATGAATAACAACATAATAGAATCTGTAATTATATACAATGAGAATAAACTTGTTGGATATATCGATGGCACAAGTAGTCTTTCTGAGAAACACGCTAAAGAAACAACGTCCTTAGAGGAGATTAAAAAGCAAATCCTTTCCTGTGCAAATAGTACGGATAATCCAGGCTTTGATTATGGTTTTCAGGTTGAATGTATGAAAGACTGGGACAAGGTCCATGTATTCAAATTTATGAGGATTGACGGAAAAGAATTATCCGTTTCGTATCAAGGTACAATGAAGTAAAACAAAATAGAAGTAAAATGAAAATAGGAACTAAATCGGTTTTATTCGGAGCGCACTGCTTCTTTATTCACCCAGTGTTTGTGTTTTTGGCATGGTGGAAACTTTACGGATTCCCATATGATCCTCGTTTATGGATAGCATTTTTCGTGCATGATTTAGGATATTTTGGAAAACCAAATATGGATGGTCCGGAGGGTGAAACTCATGTCATTTTTGGAGCAATGGTCATGCTGAAATTATTTGATAAGAAAAGAGAAAACGGTACACCGGATGATTTAACGTGGTACGAGTTTTCTCTTTTACACTCAAGATTCTATGCTAAGAAGTTAAAGAAAAAGCCATCCAAACTATGCTATGCAGACAAGCTTGCAATTTGTTTAGAGCCTTACTGGTTATACCTACCGAGAGTCAACGCAACAGGCGAGATCAAGGAATACATGCAAGCAGCCAAAGCAGAAGATGGAAAATATAAGAAAATGGAAATCTCAGTTAAAAATCAAAAAGCATGGTTTTATGATGTCTGTAACTATTTAAATGCGTGGGTTTATGAGCATTATAACGGAAAAGAGGACACCTGGACACCAAGCAGAAATGCCATGAACATCACTAACGAAACAAAAGAATTATGAAACTCTCAAAATTTCAAATCGTTCAAATAGATGTTGCACACGATAGAGCCGTTGATTTAGAAAACGAAGCACAGGGAGCCGCGCAGGCCCTCAGTAATTTAATCACAAAAATAACAGGAATTGATGGTTTTGTTGACCACCTGCAAGGGGATGGATTTGGATTTACTCCTGCATCAAATAATGATACCCATATCTATATTCCAGACTTAATTAAACTTGCTGAGCAAGGGGAAGATATAACAGAAAAATTAATATTAAACAACCTATCTCTATAAACCATTTTCCCGACATGGGGAAATTGGTGAGAAAAATAAAAACGAAATGGGTAAAACAGAACGAGCAATAGAAACTATACAGAAAGCTGAATCTTTAGCACTGAAATATCAGGATTATGGCTTTCATTTAGCTTTTTCAGGTGGAAAGGATAGCCTTGTTATTTACAAACTTGCTCAAATGGCAGGTGTTAAATTTCGTCCGGTTATGCAAGTCACAAGTATTGATCCTCCGGAATTAATGAGGTTTGTGCGGTTAAATTATCCGGATGTAATTATGGAAAGACCGGAGATGAATTTTTATAAATTGATTATAAAATATATGTCTCTTCCAACAATGAATAGAAGATTTTGCTGCAAGGAACTTAAAGAGGGTTCTGGTTCAGGAACGGTTACTATTATAGGCATAAGAAAAGCAGAAAGTAGTAAAAGAGCAAAGCGCAACGAATTAGAAATAAGTGGAAGAAAATACTCGAATAGTCTTGATCAATTTAATATTGATAACGAGAATCAGGTATTATGCATTAAAGGAAAAGACAAAATACTACTTTCTCCAATTATTGACTGGTCTCATGCAGATGTGTGGAGTTTTATTAGAAAGAACGATATGGAATATTGTAGTCTTTATGATATGGGTTATAATAGAATAGGGTGCATGTTTTGTCCATATAGTTCAAAAAAATCAAAACAAAGGGATAGGCAAAATTTCCCTGGGGTTGAAAGAGAAATCAAGAAATCTATTTACGAGTTGTGTAAAATGGGCAAATATACAGAGTTTAATATGGATGTTGACGAAGTATTCAATTGGTGGGTATCAGGTGTAAGTGTTGCTAAATATAAGGCAATGAAACAAAATTATACAATAGACTATAATTTTAATAAGCAATAAAAAAATAATATGAAAACATTTAAAGGAAAAGCAATTTATCAACCGGCAGGCAAGGCAAAAGAGTATGCTGAATGGGCCTGTAATTTCTACGTAGGCTGTTCAAACGGCTGTGATTACTGCTACCTGAAAAAAGGCAGGGGAGCCGCTATTTTAGGCGGAAATGTCCCTACACTAAAGAAGTGCTTCAAGGATGAAGTACACGCCTTAGAGGTGTTTGAAATGGAACTAAAAGCGAATCTTCCGGAACTGCAAAAACACGGTTTGTTTTTTAGTTTCTCCACTGATCCAATGTTGCCGGAAACAATTGCAATGACTTATCAGGCTTTAGTAGTTTGCTCTAAGTTTAAGATTCCTGTCAAGATTTTAACTAAGGTTGAAAAATTCATTGATCTGAAAATATTTGAAATTGACGGCAATAAAGGCTGTTCAATATTCGACCTTCCAAATAATGCAAAATGCAATATTGCTTTCGGCTTCACCCTTACCGGACACGATGAACTGGAACCCGGAGCATCGACCAATCAGGAGCGAATTGAGGCAATGAAAAAACTACACGATGCAGGGTTCAAGACATTCGCAAGCATAGAGCCGGTTATTGATTTTAAGAGCAGCATTGAAATGATTGTACGCACAGCAGGGATATGTGACCTGTTAAAAATAGGGCTTGAGTCGGGCAAGAAATATGATAAAAACGAACTTTTTAATTTCATGAATGCAGTAATCTTTATAGCAAGAAGAACACGAAAAGTGTATTTTAAAGACTCTCTTCTCAAAGCTGCCTGGATAGAGAGGTCAGAACTTCCTGCAAATTGCGTAAACAGGGATTATAACATATTTAAAGAACTATAACATGGAAGCTTGTGAACAACATAAATGGGTGTTCAGTAGGTCAGATTCCTACTGGAGATTTTGTGGTAGAAACTCAAGAGAATATTACCACGCAGACTATTATTTCTGTGAAAAATGCTTAAAGGAAAAGGTAATAGAGAAACGGCATTCTTGTTGTGATTCTGAGAAGTGGAACTTACCAGATTGGGCAAGATTAATAACAAAAAAAGTTGCAGGATATGAATGAATTAGATTGTTTGGAAAGAAGAATAATATCTGCAATATCTCAATGCTCTCCGTATCCATTTGGCACATGTGAAACGGTTTATAGAAGATGCAAGTCGTATGATAAAACGATAGAGATACTTAGGCTATCAAGAACCCTTGCCATTGATACTGAAACAGCAATGAATAAGTTAGGAATTTAATTAACTAAAAACAAGATGGGATACGAAGAAAGCAAAATACAACAAGCCTGTGTAATGTGGTTCAGGTACCAGTACTCTCCTTTGGCAAAGCTGTTGATCGCTGTGCCGAATGCAGGAAAAAGAAGCACAAAGGTTATCTCTACACGAAACGGATACAAGACAGTATGCATAGGAGGAAAGAGAGCTAAAGATGAAGGTATGGTGGCAGGTGTCTCTGATCTGATTTTACTCACTCCCAAAAAAGGTTACGGTTGTCTGTGTATAGAAATGAAGACTGAAGATGGAGATCAGTCCAAGGCTCAAAAAGAATGGCAGGCAGCTTCTGAAAAGGGAGGAAACAAATATGTAGTTGTTCGAAATTACGACGAATTTAGGTCGGAAATCGAAGATTATTTAGGCAAAATAGATGAAAAAATGCCAAATTTTCAATGATTATGTGTTTGTATAACAAACATTATTTGTAGATTTACAATGTCAATTATTAGAATAGTATGAAGATTTACACGTCTTATTTCGGAAATTTAAGGAACCTGGCAAAGAGTGGGATATGTCCTATAAACATTGCTTTGTGGCAACCAAAGTTCTTTGGTGGTTTTTCCATATTGATACTTGCACCAAAGAGATACATGCTTAATGACAGCCTTACAGAAGAGCAGTATACGAACATGTACAAAAAGGATGTTCTGGCTCAGGTCAACCCCTCTCAGATAATATCAATGATCAAAGCGTATGGAAATGGAAACGATGTCGCTTTGTTATGTTATGAAAAGCCAAGTGACTTTTGTCACAGGCACATATTTGCAGAATGGTTTACAAGGACCACAGGTATTGAAGTAACGGAATTTGGTGTTTCTGCAGTCAAGGAAGAAAAGCCAAAGATTATTGAACAAACACTTTTTTAGTATGATAATTAAAGTAAAACCCTTAACGTCATGCCTTGGCAATCTGCTGAGCATCATTCGTATTGAAAGAGAATTTATAAAAGAGGAAAACACTTGCTTTAGGTCTTCGAAGTCAGATATTTCAAAATGTCTCAAGTCCATGGCAAGTGTTGGGCTGTACGAAAACAACAAGCTAATAGGCTTTGTTCTGGCACACTTCACGGAATACGGAACAGGATACATTGAAAAGGTCTTTGTAGTTCCTGAACTTCGCAACAAGGGATGCATGAAGCAGATGATGAATGAGTCTATGTCACTTCTTTTCAAGAACGGAGTAAAAGAGGTTTATACCATGGTCTCTCCTGAAAACGAAGTAAGCCTTAAGGGTTTCGTTGATTGTGGATTCTGGTACTCATGGGGAACAGTGTATAATGGAAAGAAAAGACTGGTATTAAAACGCATAGACAATGAAGCTTGTTATTAACAAAGCAGCACTGGAAAGCAATATCCAGCAAGCATCATTATTGACGAGTTGTCAGAACATCTCTTTGATGATGAAAAGCTTTTACGATTATCTCTCAAAGGAAGCCGGGCTGAACATGATCAATTGCAACATGTTTGGCAACACAAAAAAACTGTGTGTGGGAAATACTATCAACTATGTCATTAATGAAGAGTCAGAGGGTTATGAGGGATCATATATAACAAACATGGAAGCATTGTCAAGGTGTAAGACAGATATTGTTTACATACCGGTAAACTTTCATGATGACAGGGAGGGTATAAATTCTGACTACATAACCCTTGCAAGGAAAGCGAGCATGGACAAATCTGTATATCTGTCAATCACATCAGGTTGTATCAATGATCGCGGTCCTACCATGTTGGAGTTGGAGAATTTCTGTTCATACATACAGAAGACATATGGTTTTATTCAAGGAATAAGCCTTGGAGGAAGCTACTATCTGCAATTCAGGAAACTTCCTGAATTTGTCTACGAAATACGCATTGGTGAGTATATGCTGTTTGGCACTATCCCTTATTGTGACACTCCAGAATTAAACGGATTCAACGCATTAGAGGTTGAGCTTGAGGTTGTTGAGACATACAGAGAAAGGCAGCACATACTTGTAAGAGGAGGTTACGCCAATCTTGACGCAAAATATTGTTATTTATTATCAGGTGGAGCTCTTGAATATGTTGACAGTTCGAGCGAATACACTATTTACAAAGACAGGTTTTCGATCTATAAAACAGGTAGCAAGATCCGTCTTATTCCTAACTACAAATCATTAGTAAAGCTTCAATATGTGGAACGAGAATATAAGTAAAAGAACGTTTGGCTTTGAGTTGGAGTTTGCTGACTCTGACAAGACAAAAATAGTTCTCCCGGAGGGATATAAGTGGACAGACAACAATCTGACACTTATGAATAACTCAGATGGAAGTGCTGTCACTCACAATGGCCAGTTTGGAGGAGAGATCAACACACGTCCGTACTTGTACAACAAAGAAGACCTGAAGGAGCTGAAGAACTTCATAAATCTCCTGAAAGAGACTGGTGGGTACCTGATGTGGAACGAGGGCTTCGATGCTCATTTTTACGTTAGGGACCTTGGGTTAGATGTAATCAAGAGAATCTTTGCATTGTCCTATTATGTGGCCAAACCCATAAAAGAGATTTTTGATTTTCCGGAATGGTGGGACACAAAGTACCTTGCACCAACACCAACCTATGACGTAGTAAAGAAAGCACTTGCCACAGACAGCGAGGAGAACTTCATAAAGATATTCTGCAATGGTTCTGATCGTGGACATATCCGGTACTGGCTTAATTGTGTTCCGATTGAAAAGATAGGAACAATAGAGTTCCGGATATTCAACTCCTCGTGGGATTTTGAAAAGACTCTTGAGACTATAAAGTTCATGTATTCATTTGTCGATTATGCATATATGAATGAAGACATTGAAAAATACATAGAGCTCAATAGTATTGAAAAATGTCTACAGGCATTCAATATAGACAGAGACAAGGTTCCAGGAAGACACAAGCCCCTCTTGTGGGCAGCTGAGATGTCTGATAATACAACGGTTGTTGGCGAGATGTTCAAGAAGTCACAGCGTATGTTGTCCTACATAAGCAAATCGGTAAAGCAGTTTGATACTGTTCGTGTTGTCAACTCCTTTTACATGGATATTGAGCAGGTTGTTTTCAATAAGATGGTTGTCTACACAAAGGAGTATTTCATCTATGTCCTTTACAAAGCAATCAGGGGCGAAATAAAGGAATTAAGCTTCAATGATGAATACAGATTTCTCGACATATCCACAGACAAAGAGAGTGAGATTATAGCCACTCTTTTCTTGTTTAACTCCATTAAGAAGCACAAGAACTCAGCGGACATTTATCATAAATCCCTGTATGATGATTATCTTAACAAACTGGAGCATTACAGGAGCAAATATGCAGAAAAGTACCAGAAGCTTGTTGACAATCTTTCCAAGAAAGATATTGAAATTGTTTATTGTGGAGATCTGGCCGATGCAATAGCGGACAGCACTGAGAAAGACGTTATAGTTTACCAGAATGAATTCAATTCAGGACTAAGAGCAGCCAGTAATGCATTAATGCGTGTTCTTGAAGAAGATTTCGGGTTTCAGGAAAGGAACAGAACAAAGTATGCAGATATTGACGAAGATCAGATCAATTACATTGCTATCTCACAGCATCAGTTTATGGGCCGAAAAAAGGTGTTTAAAGACAATAGAACCTGTCTTTACTCAAACATATCTGAATCAGGTGATAATGTCTTCACTAAGCGTTTTCTCACTCAACTAAAGTACAAACGTCTTCCGGATGGATATGAGCTTACTGAAAATAGCCGTCTTATGTTCATTCGTGCCTCGATGAGTGAGATTGACTACCTGAGAATGTTCTATCTGAAAAAGGATATCATCTTAGGATCTGCTCCGTTCTGTTATCTCTGGTTCCTGGACAAGTATGTGATAGGAGCCTGTATGGTCGATTTTTTCAAGATGTCTTCGTTTGGTGTGGACAATGCAAGCCTCAAGAGTGATTTTGTTATTGACAGCGATTTTCCGAAGCTGAGCAAGCTTCTGCTCATGGGCATTCTTTCAACCGAATTCAAGGAAGAAATTGACATTCGGTTCAAGAGAGAAATAAACTCATTTTACACGTCGGTTTTTACAGATAAACCAGTATCAATGAAATACAGGGGAGTGTTTGAGCTATATGACAGGCAGATCGGAAAACTACACTACAGGCAGGAGTCAGGAAAGCTTGGATCATTGGAAGAAATAATAAAGGACTTTTTAAAACGAAATTACAAGAAATAGCATGAGTAAGGAACGTAAGGTGGTTTTCACCCCTAAAAGAAAAGGTCTTCCACTCAATTCGAGGCGCGAATCAAAGAACACTCTTTGCCCTTGTGGAAGTGGTTTAAAAGCAAATAAATGCTGTGGCTCAGAAACAGAATTTTATACTAAAAGCAAATAAGATGTCGAGATTTAAAATCAAAATAGTACAGATTTCAGAGATTGATCTGATTGACAAAAATGCTCACTATATGGAGCAGGCCACATTCAGGCAACTTGTCGCAAACATAAAGAGGGACGGAGAATTGTCTTCTGTTCCTTTTTGTATAGAGAAAGAAAATGGAAGATACCTTGCTGTATCAGGAAACCACAGGGTACAAGCAGCAAAGATGGCCGGACTTACACAAATACCAGTAATGTACGCACTGGAACAGGATATCACACATGACGAGATGAGGGCGATACAACTTTCCCACAACTCCATAAAAGGACAGGATGACGCTGAAATACTGAAGGAACTGCTCGATGAAATAAAGGACACGGCAATGAAAGAGTATGCACACATCTCTCAGGAATACCTTGCCGAGATGGAAAGAATGGACTATACCATTGAAATGCCATCAAACGAGATTGTACCTGTCACGTTTATGTTCATAGATACAGCAAAGGCGAACATGGACAAGATATTTGCACAGCTGGATATCCTTACTCCGAGAGAGCTGGAGAACGTTACCTTGTTGCCTAAGGAAACACTAAAACGACTAAATGAAGTAAGCGCAAAGGTACAGGACAAATACAAGATCAAGGCACAAGTGCTTAGTATATGCAAGATGATTGAACTGGTAGATTATACATTGAACAATGGAGACGATTAAGAAAGAGCTTCCTGTTAACGTGGAAAACGCTGAGAAGAAGAAAGCAGAGACAACAAGGCAGAAGAAGAAAAGGTTTATAAACACCTTTAAACTAAGACTTTGTAATGTATCGAAGACATGCGAGGTGGTAGGCATATCACGTCAGACTTTTTATAGATGGTGTGACGAAGATGACAAATTTAAAAAAGGAGTCGCAGATGAGCAGGAAATGTTCTATGATGACATTGAAACTACGATGTACAGCAAGGCGATTACGGACAAAGACACGGTAATGCTGATATGGATATCAAAGACAAAGATGAAGCACAGGGGATATGTTGAAAAGATCGAACAGGATGTCACCGTCAACCCATTTTATGAGTTAATGAAAGAAACAAGTCAGGTAGTAGCAGATACAAAACAATAAGGTGTTTAATGCAAAGGAAAAAAATGTATTTCTGTCATGGCAGGGTGACTGGAACCGGTTTGTAAGAGATGTCCTGAAAGCAAGGTTAGACAATGAGCAGCAGGATATCATTACATCTGTACAGCACAACTTAATGACAGCGGTTGCAAGTGGCACAGCGAGAGGAAAAGACTTCGTAGCAGCTTGTGCCTCTCTTTGTTTTATGTACCTGACACCTCGCTTTGACAGCAGGGGAAACATGATTGAAAACACCAAGGTTGCAATGACGGCACCGACAGGCAGACAGGTAGGCAACATTATGACACCTGAGGTAAGGCGACTTTTCAGACAGGCCCGTTTTCTCCCGGGAAGAACTGTTTCAAACGACATAAGGACAGACAATGAGGAATGGTTTCTCACAGGTTTCAAGGCCGGTGATGATGCTACAGAGGCATGGTCAGGATTCCACGCAGCAAATACGATGTTCGTAGTTACAGAGGCAACCGGTATAAGTGAGGTTACATTTAATGCTATTGAGGGTAACCTGCAGGGAAATTCAAGATTGCTGATAGTGTTTAATCCGAACATAACTTCAGGATATGCTGCACGAGCTATGAAGTCTGATCGATTCAACAAATTTCGTCTTAACTCTCTCAATGCTGAGAACGTGGTAAAAAAACAAATCATAATCCCGGGACAGGTAGACTATGCATGGGTTAAAGACAAGGTTTCAAACTGGGCTTCTCCTATCATAGAAGACGAATTCAACGACGGAGAGGGAGACTTTAAGTTTGAAGATGGATTGTACAGACCAAACGACCTGTTCAGGGTAAAGGTTCTTGGAATGTTCCCGAAAGTAGCAGAAGATGTATTGATCCCTTACGAATGGATCGAGATTGCTAACGCCAAGTGGTTGGCTTATGACCAGCAAGATGTTCAGAAAGTCTACAATGGTGCAAAGACCATTGGAGCAGATGCTGCCGGTATGGGAAGAGACGAAAGCGTTATTTGCCACAGGTGCGACAGTTATGTATGGCCGTTTAAAACACATCAGAGCGCAGGTAAGGCAGATCACATGCATGTTGCTGGAATGTTGGTTCCGGACCTGAAAAAAGGCAAGAATAAGGTTTTTATTGATACAATAGGAGAGGGAGCCGGTATATACTCGAGACTCAGGGAGCTTGGTTACTTTAATGCCATATCCTGCAAATTCTCAGAGGGAGCAAAGGATCTTTCCGATATCACAGGAGTATACACTTTTGCAAACATGAGAGCATATCTTTTTTGGTGTGTACGGGACTGGCTTAACCCAAAGAACGGCTTCAATGCAAAGTTGCCTCCAGATGACAAGTTCATGGAAGAAGCAACAGACATTCACTACAAGTTCATGAGTAACGGAAGCATCATAATTGAACCGAAAGAAGACATTAAAAAAAGAATACACAGGTCAACAGATAGATTTGATTCACTTGCAAACACGTTTTACCCTCATGTAGAGGAAACACAATCTTACTCTGAGGATAGTGTATTAAAAGACTTTTCATAACTAAAAACATTACTACGATGATTGACATTAACAAAATTATTACGCCGGAAAGAAAATATGCCGACATTATTTCAGACTTGAAGAAGAAGTCTGTGGTTATTCCTGCATGGTCAGATCTGGAGAAGCTGTATATTCCAAAACAGCACAGAATCATTACCGACAAGAGTCTAAGGCCAAAGCCAAAGATAAAAGACGGTCAAAGAGAGATACCTGCAAAAGTCACCTATGCTGCAGAGATGATCACAACAAACAGGATGACTCAAATGGCATTCTCTATACCTGTAAAAAGGATTTACAAAACAGACAAGGATAAGACGAAAAAGGAACAGGCAGCTGCAATGGAAGCAATTTACAAACATGCAAGGATTGACGGTGTAAACATGAATCGTTGGAAAGCATATTTTGCATGTTGTGAGGTTATGACAATCTGGTACACAGTTGAAGAAGAGAACAAGCTTTATGGATTTGACAGTAAATTCAAGCTGAAATGCAGGAGTTATTCTCCGATGCCTCAGAAAACAAGCAAGATTACACAGGCTTCTTTATATCCGATCATTGATGAATATGAGGATATGATAGCAATGTCTTTTGAGTATGTTGTAGACAACAATGGCGTTAAGAGTACATATTTTGAAACATATACGAAAACAGCCCATTACAAATGGGTGACAGAGGGAACAAAAGAAACTGATGTTGTAATTGATGGAGAGGTAATCAAGATAAAAAAGCATCCTCTTTTTTACGCATGGAGACCTGCTCCTATATATGAGGATATTTCAGATGATAGGGATGAGATTGAATTCACTTTGTCAAGGACCTCAGATATCATTCGCAGAAATTCTGCTCCGATTGTCAAGCTCATAGGTAAAACGATTGGTGAAACACCAGTTGGTGATAGAGCAAGGGAAGTCTATCAGATGGAGCTGGGTGGTGACGTTGACACAGTTTCTCCATCAATCTCTCCGGAATCTGCAAAGTACTACGTTTCTACTCTCAAGCAGAACATGGAAGAGTATACGCAGCTTCCTAACCTGTCATTGGAGAACATCAAGTCAATATCTGCAATCAGTGGAGAGGCCAGAAAGACTTTACTTACAGATGCACACTTGAAAGTAGGAGAGGAGAAGCATGATATCATCTATGCTCTTGACAGGGAATGTAACATCATAAAAGCATTCCTTGGTGAAATGAATACAGCATGGAAAGAAAGCATCAAAGACCTGTCTGTAGAGCATGTTATCACTCCGTTTATTCAAAATGATGAAGTTGCTGAAATAGACAAGACGATGAAAGCAACTGGAGGAAAGGCAGTCATGGCTCAAAAAACAGCAATATCCATGCTTGGAATGGTTGAAGATCCGGAAGCAGAAATGCTACTCATAAAGGCAGAAGAGGATGCTGATGCAGAAAGAACAAGAAAAACAGATGTCTTTACTAATGCTGAATAGTTGATCAAGTGAACAAAAATGATGCATACGCATCTCACTTTGAACGAGTAGATGCCTATATAAGACAAATCAACAGGTTGTTTTCAAGTGCTAACAAACAATATGCGAAGTTGGCACTTGAAACCTCTTTTGATGGCAGCAAGACATTTGTATTCTCTGATTTTCCGGAATTGAAGAAAAGGGTAGACGAGATTACCGAAAAGTTGTCTAAAGAACTATATTCAAATATTGTCAAAGGCGTTCAAGTGGAGTGGGACGAAAGTAATTCTGACAATAACGAGTATGAGAAATATATCATTGAGAATGTCTTCAAGAAGAATTTCCGCGACATAGGCCAAAATAAGGCATGGTTTGACGAGAATAAGAAAGCTTTGCAATCATTCCTATCAAGAAAGCAGAAAGGTCTTAATTTAAGCCAAAAAGTATGGAAAATAGGTGGCATGTATCAGGAGGATGTTCAGGTCGCCCTCAGTGATTCTTTGGCCGATGCCATTACAAACGGAACAAGTGCAGCAGATCTTAGCAGAACAATTCGAAAGAATCTCATTGATCCAGATAAGCTGTTCAGGAGAGTAAGGGATAAGTATGGAGAATTACAGTTAAGCAGAGCTGCCAAATCATACAACCCTGGTCCCGGGAGATACAGGTCATCCTACAAGAATGCAATGAGATTGGCAAGAACAGAAATCAACATATCATACAGAACAGCTGATCAGGTAAGGTGGAATGATCTTGATTTTATAGTAGGTTTTGAAGTAAAGAGGTCAGCAAATCCTTATCCTTGTCCACTCTGTGACGCGTTGGCCGGCAAGTATCCTAAGAAGTTTGTCTTTACTGGATGGCACCCTCAATGCAGATGTTATGTCACTTCTATACATTGCACAGATAGAGAGTTTGAGAGCATCTTAAATGATGAACCGGTAACAAGTGCTAATGAAATAAAAGAGGTACCTGGTAACTTTAAGGATTGGATAATCAAGAATCAGGATAGGATACAAAAAGCAGATGAATCCGGTACTTTGCCGTATTTTTTGAAAGATAATAACTTTGATAGGTATCTGAAATGATTTGTAAATGACTGATATATAGTTGAAAGAGTGGAGAAATTCACTCTTTTTTATTGCCCTTGCAAAATTATTCTGACTATCAATCAATGTTTTAGTGCTTTAGCTTACAATACAATGTAAATTAACAGGTTATATGTTTGCATAATAAACACAAACTGAGTAGCTTTACATCATAAAATATTAACAGACAGTACAATGATACAGGTTACAGAAACAAGAGACGAACTAGAATTCATTTTCATTCAGGAAGCAGACTATGTTGTAGGTTACATCAATGGTTCTGAAATTAGTAGAGACCATAAGTCTCTATGGGAGAAAGACCAGAAGATGATGATTGACCTTAGCATTGCAGAGTATTTGGATAATCAATTTTAATTAAATAAAGCAATGAAAACAGTAACATTCAACACAACTATTGAGGAAGACGACCTTATTTCAAAAATAGTCAAAAGAGCACAATCAGAACTTCACATTGAAGACGGTCTTAGTCTTTCAATGGACCTGTCAGCAACACATAGCAATGGAACTCCAATTGACTTTGTAAAGCTACTCGGATTTGATCAATTCAATTTTGCCCATGATATAACAGGAATAATGAATTGTATTGACCGCACTGATGGAACGCTTCAGAATTTCTTTCTACCAAGGTCTTCAAGATAAAACAGCAACAGAATGCAAACACAACTTAAAGAACTAAAGGTTGTCCCTACTGGTAATACCTTTGAAAGTGTGAAAATAATGTCTTCAAAAAATGCTGAAACAGTTATAAGACAATTCTACTTTGAAGATATTGATATTTATGAATCGTGCTTTATTCTGTTATTGAACAGGGCAAACAGAACAGTTGGTTATGCAAAGATAAGTCAAGGTGGAGTGGCTTGCACAGTAGTTGATACCAAAATAATCATGAAATATGCTGTTGACACACTTGCCTCTGCCATAATATTGGCACATAACCATCCATCTGGGGAGCTTCGTCCATCTGCAGAAGACAAACATCTTACAAATAGAGTTGCAGAAGCAGCAAAAATTCTTGAAGTTACGCTTATGGATCATATTATTATAACTTCTGATGGCTACACTTCAATGGCAGATGAAGGGTTAATTAACGTATAAAAAAGCAATATAATGGCAACAGAAAATCAAAAACAGTTCCTTGTTTCGATTGAATTAGAAACATTTGAAGTACATATCTCGGCAAAGAATAGTACAGAGGCGCGAAAGAAAGCACTAGATAGGCTTTCCAAAAAGAATCCAACTAATTTGATTCGTATAAGTTGGCCGAAAAACAGGAAAGAAATCAACATTGACGAATTTTAAAACAGCAGCGACATGGTATCAACTAAACAATATCCAGACATGAGCAGAACAGCAGTAGCTTCTTGTCTGAAATGCGAAAAGCTGCACACTTCATGCTATTCGTTTATACGAAGATCAATTCTATCACCAGACGTAGTAGTCAGCGACTATGCTCGCTGGGGCTGTATCAAGTACAAAGGCCCCGGACAACTGATGCACAAGAATGCACGCATAGCTGTATTCGAAGCCCTGAAAACAGGAGAATTACTTTCAGTAAAAAGGCTGACTGAGGCCTTGTTTCTTGAAAGGCAGATCATTCTAAACAACATTTCGCGCCTGAAGAAGAAAGGTGTTCCGGTTCTGAAGCAGATCAGAAATGGCGAAGTGTACTATCAAATTGCGAAATAACTAAAATCAAACAATAATCATGGAAGCATTAGAATTCAAACAGCAGATGAAAGCCGGTAAAGAGACCGGTAGTTTAACCAACCACATTATGGGTAGAAATGCAACCCTGCCAAAAGTTGGAGAAGGTGCAACTATTCTACATTGGACAGACAGAAGTGCATACGAAGTCATGGAAGTAAGCAAAGACTATAAGACAGTTGTAATTCAGAAGTATGAACCAGAGAGAATAGATAACAATGGAATGAGTGAGTCTCAGGAATACAAGTATGAAAAGCTGAATGGATGCAATGAAGAAATTGTCTGGAAGTATGGAGCATGGAGAAAAATAATTAAGACAATTGAATATACGAATGAAACCTTTGAATTGATAGTTAAAGGAAGAAAGGACGGAACATATAATGACAAATGTGATCTGTTTAAAGAAATCCATGATGAAAACGGAGAATTTAGGTTTGTTGCAGGTAAGACAATAGTTCGAACCAAATTCTCAAAGGTTAATATAGTCTTTGGAATTAGACAAGAGTATTATGATTACAGTTTTTAAACTAAGAAGACATGACAACCATTCAAGTAAAGTTTTATTATTCAGAGTCCGGGTTTTGTTACGATGTTTACAAGATAGTTAATAGCAAAAGGATGCTATGCAGACAAGACGAGGGCAAAGGTCTTATTACGTGGACCACTTTCACAGGAGAGCCTGATTGCCCGGTAAGAGATGATATCCTGATTGAGGTAATCGAAAATAAAGAAGTCATTGCAGTTGAGCATAACGTTAAGGGAAACGGATATTTTTATGCAGAAAAGAAGTTCCCATTCAGCTGGGAGATTGAAAGGGAGAAAGCAGCTCTAAGAAATAATTAGAAAAGAATCAAAAATATTTTATCACAAAGTGTTTGTTTTGCAAACACTTTTTTTATACATTTGTTCGAGCTATTGCGGACAGCATAGTTACAAGAATGCTTCATACGCTTCTATTGTTTAAAAAAAAGTCTGCTGCTCTGTAGTAGCAGACTTTTAATAAACTAACATACAGAGTAATGAAGACAAAAGTTCTTAAAAAATTGAAACCCGAAATCGCATCATTGGGGTTCAGTGACGAAGACCTGACAGAAGCAGTTGATACAATTGCAGCAGGGCTTAAAGACGATGCAAGTGACGATGACATTGCCAATGCAGTAAAGTCAATCGTTCCGTTTCTAAAGGTGTCTCAAAAGGCGGTCACAAGAATAGTGAACGCAAAGAAAAAAGAAGAGAAACCAGATCAACACAAACCAGAACATGCAGAAGAGCCAACAGATCTTCAAAAGCAGATTGAAGCAACAATGAATAAAGTTGTAGCTCCGATTACAGAAGAGTTGAGAAAGCTCAAAACTGAGAAAGCTAATAACGATTATCTCGGTAATCTCAGAACTAAGTTCAAAGATGTTGATAAGGAGTATTTTGAAATGGCAATTGATGGACGGACATTCAATTCTCAAGAAGAAGTGGATGCTTTTTCCACATCACTTGAAACAAAATGGACTGCTTACTCTCAGAGACTTGCTAATGATGGTCTAGCCAGACTATCAAAGCCTGCAGGTGGTACAGATTCTCCAAAAGACGACAAACCAAACGAACAGGTCTTGAAAAGAATCGAAGATAGAAAGACCGAAACTGTGGCCCCGGTCATTAAAGGGCTCGAAACAAAATAATCAATCGAAATGAATGTAAAATTCAAACACACCCCTGCTGAAGCCAAAGATCCTGTTGTATTTGAACAGATCCTTGGTGAAAAACCAGGTGGTGGAATTGTTTTAAACCCGAGCTTTGATGTTCCTGCGTCAACAGCTGTTGGTTTGAATTCTGATGGTAAGCTTGTTCCTATCAAGGCTTACAGATTGCTTAAAGATGTTGCAGCAGATGATGATTCAATTGAAATAGCCAAGGGCAGCGGTGTTGTTGTTGGTGACATAATTGGTCATGAAACTGTTGCTGTAGCATGTTCAGCAGTTGATGCTACTAACGCAGAAAAGGATGTTGTTACTGTTACACTTGGTGTCGTTATTAAAAGTGATACTGTTCTATTCCAGTCTGCGGTTGCCAGTGTTGAAGCAGTTGAAGAAATTGCCTATGGCTACTATGATGCTGTTGAAGCCACTCCAGATTCACTTAAGGTTGTTGCCGCTGATGCCGGAGCAGGAGAGATCTTGCTTGCATCCGTTGAACCATACAAAGGCATCAAGAATCTTGCTGCTGATCATTATGTGGTTCTTAAGGCTTCTGTTGCCGGCGTTGTCGGTGTACCTGCTTACCCTAAGTATGTGCCTAAATATCTATTAGGTGACAAGATTTACACAGGTCTTGGTGATCAGTTGGTGAAACTGGTAAATGCTGCTAATGTACGGAAAGAGACTGTTAACGCATCTCTTGAGGTTATTGCCTTATTGAAAAATATTGAACTGGTTTAATTAGGAGGAAATTATTATGAATAAACCGTTATTTGATTTAGATATCCCCGGGATGCAAGCCGAAGTTAGTTCTTACCAGCCAGGAAGAGCTTTCGCATGGCCTGTTCTGTTCCCGTTGAAATACACTCCTAAATTCGATATCAAAGGTATCGAGGGTGAGGATGGAATTCCAATCGCAGCTGACAGGGTTGCCTTTAACGTTAAGTCACCGCTCAAGACTCGTAAAAAAGTCGGCTCATGGAGTGGAGAACTTGATAAGTTGTCTGTTTCTCAAGAGAAAGACGAGAAGAAAATCAATGAGTATGAGGATCTGAAAACTATTGCCGCTGCTAATACAGAGGACAAGGAAGCTGCTCAGTACCTTGTTGACATGGTGTACGATGACATCAAATTTGTAAATGATGGTATTGATGCAAAGGTTGAGATTGATGCGCTTCGTATCGGCTCACTTGCGAAGAAGACCTATCCTGCAAGTATCGAGGGAGATACAGCAACAGAAGATGTCATTGACTTCAACGTACCTGAAGGAAACTTCAAGTTTTCGAAGTGGAGTGGTGTAAATGCTGATCCTATTGCAGATGTTAAGACATGGCAAAAGTACATATCCGGCAAAGGTCTTAAAAAGCCTATGTTCGCATTCATTGACGAAGACATGCTTGACGTTGTTCTGCAGAAAGATAAAACTTTGAAAAGAGTTTCTACTATCGTTCTTAACGCAACTGGTTTGCAAGCATCCGATATCCTTACAATAGAAAACCTTAACAGATACATGAAACAAAAGGGTTTCCCTCAGTTCGTGTCTCTTGACAGCACTGTTCTTATACAGGATAAAAAGGGCAATGAAACAACAGTAAGGCCATGGAACAAAAACGTTGTTGTTCTCTCTCCTGTCCCTCGTTTGGGATATACTTACTTCAAGCCAGTTCCGATCATAAAGAACACTGATGCAATGCAAGTAAGAGGAGCATTTTCTAAAACTACTGTATACTCAGAGCTGAACCCTATGCTTGAGGTTACAATGTGTGAAGCTTATGTTCAACCGGCTCTCTCGAACAGGGCTTCTCTGATATTTGCAAATGTGGACAATGCTGCTGCGTGGGCAGATGGTGTAAGCGCATAACAAAGTAGTCTCATGAAGGTTATCGACGCACTTAAGCACAAGGTGAAATATCCTCTTTCTGACGGCTTTTTCGAAACAGTCGTTATTGAAAGAGGTTTATCACCTGATGCTGAGTTTACGGCACAGATAGGAACTAGCAAACAATTTAATCTTGCAAGAGCAGATAGTCTTGCTTCTCTTGTTGATGCTATAAACGTAGGAGAAGGACAGCTTAATATCAGTTTGTCACAACAAGAGCTGATACTGAATGTTGCCAACTCCATATATGAGAGGTACGGAGAGCCTTTATTAGGCGGTGAAAAACAACCTGCTATAAAAATCTTAGAATGATTAAGCTTAGGCCACATAAGATAAGTTTTAAAACGACCACTGGAGGTGGTTTTGATGTAAACAGAATTCCTTTGCCTGTAGTACCGTCATGGACAGAACCCATTCCATGCAGATATGAGACAGAGGGAAAAAGCAATATCAAAACCCTGTCAGATGGAACGTTCAAGAGTTATCCTTATGTAGTGTTTTTAGGTCCATCAAGTGAAGATTATACAGCAAGGTTTGTAAAGTTGTTTGACGAATTTGGAAATATCGTAATTGAGGGCCAGATACAGCATGCTGTACGCTATCAATTGAGCACGATGCTATATGTACAATAATGGCAATAGTTAGAGTAACACCGTTATCAGACATTAATGGCTACTTGGAAGATCAGTTGAAAAAGCAAAAGAAGAAATTTGTTTTACTGCTCACAAAAGTAGGCGAGGAATGTGTCAATGTAGCAAGAAACCTTAATCCCTCAGAGGGTTCATATACGGACCAGACAGGAAACTTACGAAGTTCTATCGGTTACGTTGTCATTGATGACGGCGTGATTATACGAAAAGGTGGTTTTCAACAGGTTCACACAGGATCAGAGGGTGTTATGAAAGGTAGGCTTACAGCAGACGAATTGGCGATTAGTTATTCTGATGGCTTGGTTCTTATAGTAATTGCTGGCATGAAGTACGCGGCCTATGTGGAAGCAATGAATTACGATGTTTTGACTTCAAGTGAGTTATATGCAAGAAAGAGAGTTCCTGAATTGATTGAAAAGCTCAAATTATAAGTCATGGAAAAAACTGGTGCAGAAATCGAAAACGACATATTTAACCTGATCAACCATTCTGCAATATCAAGCAGTATAAATGGATCGGTTTACAGAGAAGGGACGAGACCTCTAAACTCTAAAAAGGAAGATGCTTTGGTAATGTTTCTAAAAGGCAATCCTGGACAGATACAAGAGGGGTTTTTGAACATCAATATTTATGTTCCGGACATTGATGCAGGGTTAGGGTTTCCGGTTAAAAACATCACTCGTTTGACACAGCTTCAGCGTATAGCTCAAAATGTAGTCGACTCACTCAATCCAAATGCGGACTACAAATTCAGACTGGACTCAACAATAACAACTTTTAAATTAGAGGAGGATGGCGTTAAGCAGCACTTTGTCAATGTCAGACTTTTTTATGAATATGTAACGTTTTAAATACTAATATTATGTCAAAATTAACATGGGGTAAACCCAAACTCGAAACCACTCCGTTAACAGACGGAGCCATTCCGGCAACTCCTACATGGGTTGTTTTGCCAGATTCAGAGAAAGACACTTCTCAGCTTGAGCCAAAACCGGGTCCTGAAAGAGAGGCAGTGAATGAAGGTAGTGAAACTATTGACTTTGCTGCAAGCAAGGACGGTTACACATTTACTACAGATATCTTTTTAAAGAAAGGTATGACAAGACCGTTCACTGACAATGATGGACTTATAGCCGGTGAACATGCAATCCGTCTTACTCCTGAGGATGACACAAACGAAGGGTGGTTGATCTCTCGTAGTGTTGTAAAGTGCGAAACAAGATGGAACTCCGCAAAGGGTACCATGCTCCGTTATATCTTTCGCGCTCTTAAACCTGAAACAGGTAACACATTGCAGCCGTACACAAAGCCAACTACATAGTTGGCAAGCAGGGTAGCTTAATGGCAGAGTGCTTGTTTAACAAACAGGAGGCATGAGTTCGATTCTCAACCCTGCACAAATCAATATCAAAACAATGAAGAAAAATAGTATTGAAAGCAAGATAGTTAAGGCTGTTTTACAGGGTAAGACGGTTTTAACTATTTGTGGTGAAAAGTATGAAGTTGCGACACCTCTTGTAGCTACTATAATGAAAGTATCAGAGCTGATTGCTGAAATGCCGGTTATTGATTCCTCACTGGAAAACGAGGAAGCAAAAATGGAAGTATTGAGAAAAGCAAGGGAATGTAGTGTTCTTGGTGAAATCTGTGCCGTGATGATGCTTGGTTACAAGGAAAATTACGTTGACACAGTTGTCATAAGGCCTGAAAAACGATTATTCGGAGTTGTGATAAACAAACCTAAAGTTCAAGAAATTGACAGGTTAAAAGAGTTGTCAGACAAACTACTTACAAAGATTGGTCCTCGTGATTTGAGTATGCTCATGAGAGGACTCTTAGATGATATGGAGATAGAAGCTTTTTTTGGTTTAACCACTTCCCTGAGCGACATCAATCTAGTGAAGAAGACGGTGGAAGTGGTAAAGAACAAAACGACAGCATCTGGGCAATAATAGCATCTGTTTGCAAGGCTTATAACCTCACTCCGGAATATGTGCTATACAAGATGAGTTTCGTGAACATGATAATGTATTGCAAGGTATTACCGGAATACAAAAAGACAGACAAAGACGACAAAAACGGAGACAAAGAAGATGTTATAAATGCTGATGATCCAGCTAATCAAGAGATAGTACAACAAATGTTATTCGGAAAAAAATGAACAGAGACGGATCGATATGGTATGCACAGAGGCTCGATAATGACAAGCTTAACGCAGATATTGAACAAAGCAACAAGCTGTTCAAATCTCTTGGTGATAAAGCTGAGATAGAGGGTGCCAGGATCGACAATGCATTTGGCAAGAAGTTGGGTCTTGCAGCAGGGTTGGCAGCAGCTACAGCAGCTGCAACTGGTCTTGTTAAGAAAATGATTGATGTCCGTTCAGAGTTTCAGAATACAGAGGCGGCTTTCAAGGTGTTTCTTGGATCGGAGGAAAAGGCGGCAAAATTCATGCAGGACATGCAGAAATATGCTTACTGGAATGTCTTTGAATTTAAAGATCTGACAACAGAGGCAGCAAAGTTACTTGCATTCAGGACTGATGTAAACGATGTCATTGATGTTATTGATCAGTTGTCAAATGTTGCGAGTGCCACATCAAAACCACTTACGGAATTCATAGACCTGTACAACAAGGCAAAGTCAAGAGACAAACTAATGTCAGAGGACATAGAGCAGTGGGCCACAAAGGGTGTCGATATCATCTATGAATTGGCAAATGCTTCAGGAAAAAGCGAACAGGCTATATGGGCGATGGTTAAAAACAGCGAGGTTCGTTTCACTCATCTGCAAGGTGTGTTGAAAGGACTGACTTCTGAGGGTGGCCAGTTTTATGGTATCATGGAGGAGAAGATGAAAACCCTTGGTGATAGCATAGGTCTGCTTAATGATACGATCACAGCAACAATCAATGATTTGGGTAAGGATTTTCAAGAGGTGCTTAGAGGTGGCATTTTAGCAGCTAACTGGGCAATAGAGAACTATCAGGAGATTGGTAAGGTATTGCTTGAACTGGTTGCAGTGTATGGCACCTATAAGGCTACATTGATAGTTATGATGGCTCTTGGAAGGCTCAACAATGCAATTTTAAGACAGGCTGTTTTAGAGAAAGCACTTGCAGCAAAAGCAACTATTACACTTTCAAATGCTGAAGCTATTGCAGCTGCCATGACAAAACTCTTTATGGTAGCACAGCAAGGGTTGATTGCCACAACCAAGAAGTTGACTGGTGCACTCCTGGCAAACCCTTATGTTATGTTGGCCGCTGCTGTGGCTGCTCTTGGTTTCACTATTTACAAACTGGCTACTTATAAGAGCGAGGCAACAATTGCAGCAGAAGAGCTTCAGCAGGCAGAGATGGACCTGCAAGTAGAAGTTATCAAAGAGACGACACAGTTGGACTTGTTATATACAAGGCTCAAGGCCGCAAAAGAGGGCACAGACGACTGGAAAAAGGCAAAGAATGCAATACAGAAACAGTATGCTGACTACTTTGAAAAGCTAAAGAAAGAGGGTAAGGACGTTAATGATCTTGCTGCTGCATACGATGGTCTCAAAAAAAGTATAGAGGAAGCTGCAAAGGCAAAAGCCTATAACGCATACGTCAGTAATGAATCTGATGTTTTTGCAGAGTCAATCGGCGATCTGCGCGAGAAACTGAAAAGCAAGCTCACAGGTAAGTTTGGAGAGGTAAAGGGAGAAGAGCTTTTCTTGAAATTCGTTCCAGTGCTTGAGGGAAAAGAGAAACTGACAAAGGAGCTTAGTTCTGTTGTTTCTCAGTTTGATCAGAAAGATGTTTTTTCAGGACAGGGTAATTTGTCACTTGCTCCGGCTCAGTCCACAACATCGAACTTCATGAAGACAATCTTTGCAAGGTATAAAAATGCAAAGGACACATTCGATGCTGCGTTAAAGAATGCTGAGACAAAGTTTGGAAAACCACAGGAAGAAGATGTTCCTGAAACAGTCAATGACGAGGTAAAACTCGAAACCCTCAATTCCATAACAGAGAGTATCAGAAACACAAGCAAGAATCTTGCTGACCTCAGGCTGAAGGCCCAAAAGGGAATGTCAGAAGAGTTGACTCAAAGCATCAAGGAAGAGGAAGACAAACTCAAAGCACTTGAAGATAAATATGAGATGCTTACTGGTAAGAAGTTTGGTTCAAAAACACAAGAAACTGATGCAGATAAAGCGAAAAAGAAATACGATGATGAAGTTCTGAGTCAAGAGGAAAAGCTACATCAGGATAAGTTTACTCTTAAAAAGGAATCGACAGAGGATAATATCGAGTTGATTAAAATTGAAAGAGACGAGGCAATCGATGCAATCAACAAAGAAGCAAAAGCATATAAGGATTTAGCGAAAGAAGCCGGTATAAAATCTCCGGACATGTCTGTATTTGACAACAGGGTTGCAACTACAAAAGATGCATATCAGAAGCAGATTGACAAGAAGACTGCTGAAAACAAAAAAAAGGACAAAGAAACGCTGGAAGAACTGCTGAAGGATTATGAAACTTTTGAAGAGCAAAAAACCTCAGTAAACAAGAAGTATGATGATGAAAGGAAGAAGATTGAAAAAAGTGGGTTGTCAGAAGACGTTATTGCAGGAAAGGTTGCTGTTTTAGAGAAGAAGAGAAAAGAAGCCCTTAAGGGAGTATCTGATTCAGAGCTAAATTCAGTAAGGGATAATGCAGACCTGCTGATCAGGATTTTCTCCAACACATCAGATATGAGCAGAAAGAGACTCAAGGAGACTCTTGAATCAACAAAGCAGCTTGTAAACTATTTGACAGGCGTAAATCAGGCCTTGCCGGAGGGTATCACTAAAGAGTCTGCAGATAAGATGAAGTTATCAGCAGAAGAGATAAAGGCGGTACTTGATCAATTGGATGAACAGCAGACAGCATACGATAAGCAGACAAACTATCCATTCGCTGGTTTCATAAAAGGATTTGAAGCCCTCAAAGAATCAGCTGGGTATGCAAAAAAAGCTCTTGCTGAAACAGATGAAAAGAAAAAGAAACTTCTTAATGATCAGGCAGATGCAAAACAAAGTCAGGGTGTCAATTACATAGTTGACGGAGCGGTTCAAGCATCCGGATATCTTACAGAAATATCTGATAAGTTCATGGATCTGGCAGAAGTCATGGGCGATTCAAGGTTCAAGTCTTTTGCAGAGCAATTCCAGGCCATGACAAAGGTAGTTTCTGCTGCAGCACAGGGAGCGGCAAGCGGTGGATGGATTGGAGCCGTTGTTGGTGCTGCCACAAGTGTGATCACTCAGACTATAGAGGCGTTCACTATAGCAAAGGCAGAAGAAAAAGAGTTTGAACAGAATCACATTGATTTCTTAAATGCCTATCAGGATCTGCTATTTCAAATAAAGAACGAGGATTTTGAATCTGTATTTGGTGTCAAAGCATTGAGTAAGGCTGCTGCTGCGGCCAGTAATGCGAGGGATGCTATAAAACGATATAACGATGAACTTTCAGGAAGAACACTTCCGGAAATTGAAAAGGAAAACCGAAACAGCGGTTTAGCTTTCAATTTTGGACTACCGGGAGGTAGAATGAAAGAGTTGACAAATGAGTATAAAACTCTTATTGAATCTTATAAGAAGGGTTATTCCGATATACAAGGAATGGCTGTCAAGACTAAGGATCAGTCTGGATGGGCTAATTTTTGGGGATTCAAGGATGAATACAAATCATTGTTTGATCTTGCTCCAGAGTTGTGGAACAAAGATATAAACGGAGAATTTGACATCGATGCTGCAAAGGCATTTCTTGAGACTAACACTCAGATTTCTGATGAGCAGAGAAAGCAAATACAGAACATCATAGATTTGAAAGATGCTTATGATGAGAATGTAAGTATCATAAAACAAGATATCGAGGACACATTTGGGGACCTTGGTAAAAGCGTTGTAGATATTCTTGTTCAGGCTGTAACCGAAGGTGCAGATGCGTTTGATCTGTTTGAAGATGCAGGAGCGGCAGCAATAGAGAGGCTTGGAGAAAAACTTGCTTACGAACTGTTTTTTGCAAAGAAGTTTGAGAATTTTGAAAAGGATATTCTAGACAGTTATGATTTAGCCGATCCACAGGCTATTGCAAATAAGCAATTGGATTTGCTGAACCAATTCTTTTCCACAATAGGTACAGACATGGACAATGCTCAGGATTGGATGGACATGTGGAAGAAAAAAGCAGCTGAAAAGGGCTTTGATATTTGGGACACGGAAAGAACGGCTACATCAAGAGGCATTGCAACGGCAAGCCAGGACAGTGTTGACCTTAATAATTCATTGCTTACAACTCAGACTTCTCTTATCAGAGACAGCAATGACAACATCAAGTCATTGCAAAGTATAGGCGCAAATATTCATAATGAGATAATAGGGCTGCATAAGAACAGTTCTGCCATACTGGAAAAAGTAAGCGGAATCAAAGAGGACACGGCAAGACTTGAGAATATTGAGAATACTATGGAAAGTGTAAATACTACTCTTGGACTTATGGAGACAAGAGGAATTAAAGTAAGGATGTAATGACAGGGAAACTATACATAGACGGTATTGATGCTTATTCATCGTGGAAGATTTATCTTACAAGAGGAGGGTACAAAGACCTTGCAATGTTTGCACCGTTGAAAGATGTTGAGTTTAATGACTGGCCGGACGAAGACGGTATAGAGGTGGACCTGACAGAATCGGTTCTTGACAGCAGGGAAATTGAACTCGAGTTTAATTGTGGAAACACTGATCGGTTCAGTTCCTTCATTGCAGCCCTTTCAGATGGATCGTTCCACACTTTCAACTTTGCTTTTCTTGGAATTTCTCTTTCCCTGCGTATGGTTGATATGCCGGATTTGTCGACTTTCAAAAAGCTTGGAAACTATACAATAAAATTTGCTGACGACAACCCTCTTAAGGATTATGTATATCAGGAACCTGTTTCAATTGGTGTGTCACAACAATACATTAAAGTTGACGACTTAGACTTATCCGCATATGGATTTATGGTTGTTAAGGGAACAGCTGACAGCATAGAAAAGATGCCTGCTGTAAAGAAAAATCTGATTAAAGAAAACAGTGTAACAAAAGGATTGGAGTATGATGGGCAGAAAGTGGTATTTCAGCACAAAGAGGCGGTTTTAAAACTTCATTTCAAAGGGCAAAACAGCGCGTTTTGGCGCAACATGTCATCGTTTCTATACAACCTTTCAAAGCCAGGTGAAAGATCGTTATTCTATGGTAAAAAAGTCATGACAATCCCTTTTTACTATAAATCAGCAAGCGTTTCCGTTTTCGACGATATAGGTAATGATAATGTATGGTGTGACTTTTCAGTTACCCTTGTTTTCACCTCTTTCAAAGTGAGCGGATCAGACAAAATATACATTCTTATAGCCGAGAGCGGCAAAACGATAATTACAGAAAACGGAATCAGAATAAAATTGAGATAGATATGGAAGAGGAAATTAAAGTCAGTGATATGCCGGTAGCGGAAACTCTTGTTGGGCTTGTGGTTTTGGGAGTTAGTGAGAGCCAGAGCGTTCAGGTGCCTATTGCGTTGCTTAAAGGCAATGTAGGAGCTACACCGAACTTGACAATTCAGGTTACTGCCCTTGCATCAGGAGCCACCCCGACAGTGCAGAAATCCGGAACGGCTGAAAATCCTATCTTGGTTTTGGGAATTCCAGCAGGACCAGCAGGAGCTACTGGTGCTACAGGAGGTGTGGGTGCCACGGGTGCCACAGGAGCAACCGGAGGGGTTGGAGCCACAGGTGCCGCAGGTGCGACTGGCGCTGCAGGTGCAACTCCTATTTTACGTGCAGGTGCTTCCGGCATTGAGTGGAAGTATACTAATGAGGCCGATACAGCCTACAGGCAAATAGTAAGTTTTGCCTCTTTGAAGCTGAATTTCTCTGACCTGACTCAGGAAGAAAAAGACTCTTTGAAAGGTGCAGATGGAGCACCCGGTGCTCCTGGCGAAGCGTTCACGTTCGACATGCTCACAGAGGAACAGCTTGCTACTCTACGTGAGGGCATTGTAACATCCGTTGACATAAAACCTGCTGAAACCAAGATAGGCAAAATAACCCTCTTTGGCACTCAGTACGACTTATTCCAGATGTTAGTCGAGGTTACAGAAAATATTCCGGTCATTGCCAATGCGGAAGCCACTTTTGTTTTAAGTGACATCCCGATCGGCTTTAATCTGTTTCTTGATGTGAAGTCGTTCATCGCAGCAGCTGACTCTCAGGTAGTGGTTGCTGACTACTATAATCATCTATATAAATTCCAGCGAATTTTTGTTGATACCGACCTTGCCACAAAGGTTACCATTAAATGTCTTGAAACGGTTCCTGTTGCAGTAAAAGTAAATCTGCAGGTTCAGTACATCAAAGATCCGGGTGATATTCTTGAACTGAATGTTACAGTACCTGCAGGGATAGATCCTGCTGACGTGAATTTGACATTTCCATCTCTCAAGTATAACAAGAAAAATGTGGCCTCTTTTTCTATGGATGACACAAAACCGGCCTGGAATAATGTTTTTGCTCCTATCAACAAGAAGTGGGTTGATAACGAACTTAAACAAGATCTTGGTTTGGCTAATGGAACAATCATTATACATAAAGACTGGACAGAAACAATTAACGGACGTTATTACGACAGGTCAACAAATTATACTGTAGGAGGTGTTCCTCATGTCAATGGACATGTTCCAAGTAAGTTTTGTGAATATTCCGACGGCGCTGGAGGAAGACGGCGTTATGGTTTTGGTATTGCTGGTTCTTGGTGGTGGTTGGCCGAAAATACAGGCGCAAACTCTAATGTCACAGATCCGGCATGGTTGGTAACGGCAAGGGATCAGCAGGTAAGTTATGCTTTTCCGGCATCATCCGCAAGAGAAATAAGGTATATGTCGGATTTCGGAGTCGCCTATGAAATTCACGATATGTATATTCCCTATAGTGAGAGTAAAAACAATTATGACAGTATGACACAGCAGGAGTTTGATGCTGCTGTTCTAATAGAAAGGGAGAGATATTTTGCCCTACTTGACAGGAAGCCGATTATAGGCACGAGACCGGGCGGGAACGATATTTATTATAGGTTCTTAAATTGTCCTCATGTCTTATTCAACTATATTGCAACCAATCAGGATGGTCAGTATGGAAATAACGGGTATTATTACAAGCCATTTGCTGATTCTCTTCCGTTGTCGAGGAAAGACCTGCTTCCTTATAGGGTGTTCTGGAGAACCGACTATACTTTAGCGGATTTTAAGGCAAAAGTAATTTCAGAGTATGCCAAGTCTTTGGCTGATAGAATCTGGAATATATACGGAGTGCATGATGTATATTCCGACACAGGCGCTGAAGCTTTGTTTTCTGATTTAGAAACCGCCTATGGTATATCTGGAGACGATTCTTTATGGTTCGCGGCTTCTCAGGAAGTCATGGAGTACTCATGGATGAAGTATTACGCATCCGCCGGAAAGTCTGTTAACGGGCAAAATATTAAATTTAAGATTCACATTCCTTTTGTACAGGATTTTCAATTTAAGTCTATTTCATGTTTACTGTCGGGCATTTCAAGCTTGACAGGTGTTTCGGTAGCATCTTCGGCTAATTGTAGTGGAATGTCTCATGCAATCAGCGATAGTCAGTTGCTTGTTAATTTAGATTTCAATGCCGATTTATTGGCCAAAGTAGAGAAATATGTAGAGTTGTTTGAAAATACACCTCCTATCATCGGTGCGCTTTTGGATTCTGAAAAAACCTTTGCCTTAGAGGATGCTCAATACTTTATTCAGTTGATAAAACCGGAATTAAGGGCTCCATTTCAGGCGAGGATAGATGCTCTTGCAGCTGCTCCTACACTGACCTCAATACTTATCAACGCCAACGAGGCGACCACTTATAGTCGTACTGTAGCGATTACATGCTCGATGTCTGGCAGTGCTTCGCAGATGATGGTCAGTGAAAACTCAGACTTTTCAGGAGCTTCTTGGGAAACATACGTTTCTCCAAAATCGTTTTTATTGTCATCCGGATACGGAACCAAAACCGTTTATGTCAAGATTAAAAACGTGAACGGAGAAAGTGCAACACGATCAGATGCCATCGCTTACTCAGAAGAACCAGTAGTGCTTAACTCAATCTCGATCAACTCAGGAGCCGCTTCTTCAAGTAACCAGAGCGTTAACGTGGGATTCAGTTATACAGGCACTCCTACGCACTATATGCTTAGTGAAAATTCAGACTTCTCAGGCGCTTCATGGGCTGCCTTTGCCGAAAATCCTGTGTTTAACCTATCCACAGGCTTCGGTAGTAAAACAGTATACGCAAAACTCAAAAACGCTTCTTCTGAAAGTGCTTCTCGTAACGATTCAATAGAGTATGTTAATCCTAACGTTCTTTCTTTAAATGCAGTCTCAATTAACGATAATGCTTCTGATACAGGTGCAAGGCTTGTTGATGTTGACCTTTCATATACAGGAACTGCAACTCAATACCGTTTAGGTGAAACGGTAGATTTGTCGGCTGTAGCATGGACAGATATTCCGGCAGGGCAAATTCAATTTATGGTTTCAGCATCATATGGGTCAAAAACTGTTTATGCTCAGGTCAAGAACGATACAGAAACATCTTCTGTAGTTAATGATTCAATAACTTATGTTCAGTCTGTTGCCTTGACAGGCGTGTCAATCAATTCTGGAGCTGCAAGTACTGACAACAGAACAGTCAGCGTAGGCTTGACTTATACAGGTACTCCAACACACTACAGAATCGGAGAGGTGGCAGACTTGTCAGCTGCTGCATGGGTTGCCTTTACAAGTTCTCCACTGAGCTATCAGGTTGCAGATGGAGCAGGAACTAAAACGGTTTACGTTCAACTTAAAAATAGCGTTAGCGAGTCAGCAGTTCAACATGACGATATCACTTTAACAGTTGCTCCTCCGGCAGCAGTGGCAGCGGTATTATCATTTGCGCATGCTAATGGCAATGGGAACGTTGAGTATCCGAGCGCCGGAGGAGTTACATTTAACTTAACTCAACCAATGGCCGGAACTGTTGGTATAGGCTACTATGGTCAGAACCAGCTTAAAAATAAGGCAACCGGTTTAGATTTGACCGGTTGGAAGATTATTAGCGATATTTCATTCTTTGTTGCAACAGCAGATACTGACTGGACAGAGCCTCACTTAAATAGCTACGAGCTCACATTGTCCGGGGAAGGTGGAGCATATCCAGATTTATATATTAAAAGAAACAACGTATGTTATCTTGAACCGACATCTGTTCATAAATCAAGGATAATTCTTAGTTTGCCGGAAGGCACCTATACATTTAAGTTTTTATGGTGCGGTTCGGAAGCTATATCTGATTCTCTAAGAGCTTGCTCATATTATAAAGTAAACGTTGAAAATGGCACAGGCACTATTCTAACATCCGGAACACCTGTTACAGTAGGAGACGAAGGTTTTACATCGTTAAATAACAAACAGTTTAATCGAGAAATCTCGGGTATAATAGTAGGCTCTGGACAAGCTGTTGCAGGTAACATAGCTATATATATGTGGAATACCGCTGTAGGTGGCATGGGCGGCAAGCCGGGTATCAGTCTTATTGAAATCACTAAAACAGCATAGGATCAAATGGAAATATATAGACCAGACGACACTTTATTGCTTGATGTTTCTGTCAAAGATGGGTCATATTCGTATAATGCAATTATGGACAGCCATGAACTTGTTTTGATGTTCGCATTAACGCAGAAGATTGAAATTCCACTTGGCTCATATTGTTCGTTTTTAGGTCTTACTTTTTATCTTAAGGACTCAACAGATATTACTATTCTTGGTGAAAGGAACTTTGATTATACAGTTATATTTTGTCGTGGTATAGGAAGTCTTAGGAAGTACAAAGCGCGTAACCGTGAAGATGGTAGATTGTCTTTCTCTATGACTGCAACTCCTCGTGAGTTTATTGTTTTTATAGTTGGAAATATGAATGACCGACCGGTAGAGCAAAATGCATGGGTTGTTGGCGACTGTATTATATCAGAACAGAAGACAATAGAATTTGATTATGCTTATGTTTCAGATGCTCTACAGGCAATTGCAGATGCTTTCAAAACAGAGTGGGAAATAGATGGATACACAATACATCTAAGGAAAGTAGAGTACAATAAAAGTACCCCTCTTGCTTTGTCCTTTGGAAAGGGAAATGGTTTTAAGACTGGTGTAAAGAGAACAAATATCAGTGAATACAAACCTGTTGAGATTCTATACATACAAGGAACAAACAGGAATATTGATTATTCTGTATATGGTAACAAAACCCTGCTTTTACCAAAATCGAAGAGCATAAAATACGATGGTGTTTTCTTTGATGGCGAAACTGGTTATGATATCAGCAGGTCACGTACATACCTGACAGATGCTGGTGGTTTATACATTTATCGTGATCAGACTGAAAAGCCTTTTGAAACATACAATGAAGACAGTTTTGATGCGACAGAGATTTATCCGGCAAGGGTTGGTGTTCTTTCGTCTGTTGAATGCGTGGATGAAGAAAAATATTTCTGGAATATCACTGATGAAAGTATACCTGAGGCATTGGATTACTCTCTTTGTAGGATTGCAGGAGAAACAGCAAGAATAATTTTCCAGAGTGGAAGACTTTCAGGAAGGGAATTTGAGATAGAGGCTACAAGTTCAAAGTTATCCGGATATGATCATGAAACAAGAACTTTTAAACTGGTACCCCACGAAGAAGACGGACAGATGATGCCAGGTGGTGCATGGTATCCAGAAGCAGATGATAAATATGCTGTGTTCGGAATACAGTTGCCAACTGCTTATATATGTGATGATGTCAGCAAGACTGGAGCATCATGGGATATGTTTAGAGAAGTGGTAAGGCATTTTTATTCTTGTGAAGATTTTCAATATGGATTTGATGGAACGCTTGATGGTATATGGGCCAAGTCACATTGGACTGATGCCTTAAATGTAGGTGGTAAGTGTAAAATAGGAAGTTATGTTTCTTTTGCATACAAAGACGAAGATCCTGTTTTGATCAGGATCAGAGGAATAAAGCATTTTGTTAATAAACCGTACAAACCGGTATTGGAGTTAAACAATACAACTGGAGGCAAGCTTACAAGTGAGTTGCGTAAAATTGGAGAGAAAGATGTAGCTATTGAAGATTCATATAGTAGGAGTAACGAAAACACACGTCGCAGCTTCAGGGATGCAATGCAGACACAAAAATTACTTCAGGATTCACTCCTGAACTTCAGCAAGGGAATAACTCCTATAACCGTACGTACCATGCAGGCCATAGTTGGAGATGACAGTCTTCAATTCATCTTTACAGATAGCACTTTCGTAACAGAAATTGGTGAAGATATCTCATTTGATAAAGAGACTAAGAAAATCAATATTACGGCAAGCTACATACGACATGAAACTCTCGGGCTGGAATATGTTACAAATGAATATCCTGTTGAGAAAAAAATGAGGTGGATTCTTGACTCTTACCAGAGCGCAGCACTTGATGTACCTGCAAAGATTTACTACCTGTATGTTAAAGTAAGCAACACAGTTACTGACGGAACAGACCATGGAAGCATAGTTCTCAGCGAAACAGCCATTGGTATGGAAGAGGAGGCAGGATTCTATCATCTGCTCTTTGCCCTTATAAACAGTGAGTCCGACGGAGATCGAAGCATATCTGTAATGTCAGGTTACTCTGAGTGGTCCCCGGGAAGATTTATTATTAGAAAGATTCAGGACAAGGATGCTAATTTAGTTATAGACCTTGTAAATCGTATCATTGAGGCCAAAAATGGTGCTGAGATCAAGGGAAAACTGACAATCGGTTCAGGCTCTTCAGGGCTCGATAAGTTTTCAGAATACGAGGCTTTAGTAGACAGCATCGAGCTTGCACGTCTGTTCATTCAATATTCAGTTGACGGTTCAACGCTATGGCACGATACCTTTACTTCTGGCGATCTCTATATGCGTCAAAAGAATGGTATTGCTGGAGAGTGGTCAGGAGCCATTCGATTAGTAGGTATTCCAGGAGATCCTGGTCAAAACGGAAGCTACTATACTCTTGAGTATGCTATTGGCGGGTTGGAAGTTCCGACTACAGGCTGGCAGGCTACAGCCCCAACTCCTACAACAGGAAGCCCTTATGTGTGGTTAAGAACAAGATTAGTTACTCCTCCATCTACATATGGAGAATGGACGTATACTAAATTAAGCGGTTTGAACGGAGCTACTGGTCTTGATGGAAAAAGCATCGAGTTTATTTTTACGCGCACTACCACAGCAACTCCTCCATCGACGCCTACCGGAGAAAATACTGATGACTTTGTACCAGTAGGTTGGTCTGACGATCAGCAAGGGGTTACTTCTACAAATAAATACGAATGGTCTTCAAAGAGAACCAAGGTTGCCGGCACGTGGGGAACATATTCGGCACCGGCAATGTGGGCAAGATATTCATCGGATGGTCTTCCGGGTTCAGATGCAGATGCACAGGCAGCAAAGGATGATATTGCGAGAGCTCTTGGTTATGTTAGTTGGGATGCTATGCATAATGCTATAGAGAACGGCAAAACTATTATTGAGGGTGGGCACCTAAGAACGGAACTGATAGAAGCGTATTCTATTCTAACCAGCAATTTATCGACGGCCACCTCTGGGCAGCGGATTACTATCAGCAAAGAGCTGAACGCTATAATTATGTACGATGCTTCTGGTAATATTAGAGCTCGTTTAGGCGGTGATGCATTAGGAAGCGTTGGTACTTCTGGAAGTACATTCGCTTGCTCGAGCAATGGAGGATCAATCCAGAAATATACTTCTGGTTGGACTTCTGGAGTTTACTCTTATGGAGGCAGTAATCTTTTGGCTACTATTCAACCTGCAGAATCTAATAATTCAGTCCATATTCCTGCCATTTATTTCGATATTGATATTACGGATATTGCTGGTTTTTCATCAGAGGATGAAGCCTCTATAACTTGTAAGTTTTACATGGGCAGCTCTTTGATAAAAAGCGTTAATTACAATTCTAACGTGGATGGTTGGATTCATCAGATAGTTATTCCTGCGTTAGATACTGAGTTAGCAGCAATATCGAATGAACTTAGAGTAGAGTTTGAGTACTCTTTTTACGTAGCGCCCGGTTACGAAGGTTTTTCAGCGTTGCTGGCTTTGACTTTCGCGGCCTCCACAGGATCAATTAATTACCCCTATGAGCTAACAGAATTTGCCGGCAATGGCTTTCGCAGCATGTGGGCCTCGGATATGTATTTTTTAGTTCAATATTTATCAGGAGCAAACAAGATCGAACAGCGAGTTGGAAACTACGGCTTTCGTGTCAGTGCCTCAGGCTTTGAAAAAACAACAAACGGCGGGGCCACATGGGTTGCCGCTTCATTATAAACAATAAACATAAAACTAAAAGGGGGAAAGAACAATGGAGACATGGGGAAAAATTTCAGACAGCATTCTTGCACAAGCTGGTTACCTATCGGTATTTTACATAGCAATTATATTTTTAGTGTCCATGGATCTTTGGTCTGGAGTACGAAAGGCAAGGAAGAGGGGAGAGGCCAGAATGTCCTTTGGCTATAGACGAACTCTTGACAAGCTTGCAAGGTATATAAATATCATGCTGGCTATAACAGCAGTGGATATGATTGTCCTTATTTCCCCGATTTACCTTGCATTAGAATCCCTCCCTGCTTTTCCGTACTTATCATTGTTGGCAGTGATTTTTATAGCAATAATTGAAATAAAGAGCATGTGTGAAAAGGCAGAGGACAAGCAGCGGTTTAAGAGTACGAGCATGCTGGCCGGAAAGGTGATTGCCAGCAAGGACGATATTTCTAAAATGATTGAGGAGATAATGTCGTATATGAATACTACAGATCAGCAGTATATAAAGGATAACGAGAAACCTAAGGAACAATGAAACTCGAGGAAATTGTACGACTTGAAGCTGAACGCTCAGGAATAGAGTACGCAGCGTTGATGGCCTTTGTTTCTGTTGAAACGGGAGGCCTTGGGTTTGACCCAGAGACTGGCAAAATCATCATCCAGTTTGAGCCGGCTTGGTTCAAAAAGAAATCACCGTACACACCAAGTGGTAAATGGAGCCTTAACGGAGTTGAAAGGCAAAAGGCAGAATGGGGGGCATTTGACGAAGTTTGGATGTACAACAGGGTTGCTGCGATTGAAAGCACCTCCTTTGGATTAGGCCAAATTATGGGGCTACACTGGCAAAGACTTGGTTATAGTTCTGCTGGAGCAATGTGGGATGATGCCAATAAGGGTATTGATCGTCAGGTCTGGCAAATGGTGCAATTCATTCTTACCAGCAAACGACTTTTGGCTGCTTTGCAAGAAAAGGATTGGACAAGTGTAGCGATTTTGTATAACGGAGCTAAATTCCGCGAGGTAGCTATAAAATACAATAGAACTCCTTATGATGTGTCGATGAGTCAGGAATATTTAAAATATGCTGCATAATGGAAATACACGAATTTGATCCAGTGATTTATCCATATAAGTTATGGATTATAATTGATAAGAAGCCAACTCTTATCTCTGACAAATTTAATGAATATGATGGAACGCCTATTGAATTTATCGAGAGAGATACTAATAGAACAGCAGCTTTCACGATGCCAGTAATTAGAAAGGAAAAGCCAAATTATGGCGTAATTATATTTTTTAGGTCAAAGCGGAGTCTGTCGTCATACGAACTGGTGGCACACGAATCTTCACACGCCGCTAAGTTTTTATTTGAACATATAAGTGCTGGTATAAAAGAGCATGAGCCATTTGAATATGTCATTGGATGGATTGCAGGATGTTGTGAAAAGGTTAAACTAAATAAAGTAAAGCAGCATGAGTAAATTTCACTTAATCAATGACAGTTCCGATAACAAGGTACAAGGTCTTTATTTATTCCACTGCCCGGGGTGTAGGAATGCTCATCCGGTACATACAATTACGCCATCTGCCAACGGTTCAAAATGGGACTTCAACGGAGATGTTGACAAACCTACAATATCGCCGAGTCTCTTGTGTAATAAACACTGGCCGGAGTGTAGGTGTCACAGTTTTATTAAAGATGGTATGATTCAGTTTTTAAGCGACTGTTGGCATAATTTGAAAAATCAAACTGTAGAGATCCCAGATTGGGATGAAGTATAAAATTAAAGAATTATGAAAACAGGTTTTTTTGATTCACTAAGAGGCAACCGGTCAAGCAGTAGACTAATAGGGTTTATTGTCATTGTAGTGACTTTAATATTTGTACAGGAGATTCTATATTTTGGCCGGAACAACATAATTCAGGCAGCCATCGCCGCCGGCACAATCTTTCTAACGATTGCCGGCCCGGCAATGGCGTTCCTGTTCGCTCAAAAGAAAACGGAAATCAAATCCGAGGGAAATCCCTCACAAAATCAATAATTATTATGAAAAAGTTTTTTGCATTTTTCTGCGCTATTGCGCTTTTGCTCTTGCCTGTAGCTTTGTTTGCACAGGCTGAAACAAACACTGTTATCACGACTATTGTCGGGGCAGGGTTCTCAAATTATTTCCTCTCCCTTGCAGCCCTTGTGCCGCTCGTGGTTCTGATTGCTGCTTTTGTAAACTCAAAGCTAAATCTCTCAGGTTTTTTGAAACAGTTGGTTGCTTGGGTGATATCTATTATTTTATGTTTTGTAGGCTGGTATTTCAACCTTGGAGTATTTACAGGTCTGGTCTGGTGGGTTGTTGTAATCTATGGCTTTGCGGTCGGATTAGCGGCAAACGGTTTCTTTGACATTTCGCTGATACAGGCTATACTAAAGGCTTTAAAACTCGAAAAGAAAAATGAGTAACGAGAAAGGGAACGGAGGGAGCACACTGTTAGTGGTGTTGCTCCTTATTGCCGTCGCAGGCTGCTTGTTTCTGTACAGCAAGTACAGAAGTGGCAAGGCTGAGATAACGGAACTAAAAGCTACAAAAACGGCGTTGTTGAATGATACGGTAATGTACTATCAGGCTAAGAACGGTCAGCTGGTCGCAGAGGTGGAAAAAGTAACTCTTGAGAAAAAAGAGTTGGATAAGTTTAACACTCAGATTAAGGCAGACCTGAAAAACATGAAGATTAAACTGAGGGATGCAGAGATGTATATTTCAACTCAAACTACCACTAATGTTAAGCCTCCTGATATGCCTCTTAAGGATACTAATTATATCGAAAATAAAAAGCCTGTTTTGGCTAAGTATTTTGAATGGTCGGATAGTTGGGGCGGAATGTCGGGAATAATTCACAGGGATAGCCTGAAACAGCCTAATTACTACAGCCGGGATACTATTTCCGCTGTCGGCACAAAGGTTTACAAATACAAGTTTTTGGGAATAAGGTTTAAGGTTATAGGAGCAAGACTAAATGTTTCAAACAAGAATCCGCATTCAGACGTGGCACTTCCAGAGTATGTGAAACTTGAATAAAAGTACAATTTATGACGTAGATTATATGTTAGAAATTACAATAATCAACAGAAATTATATAAAGGGGCCATAAGCCCCTTTTTTTATCGTTTGGTACTGCACCTGATACTGCAATAATAATCATGCGTTGATAATCAATACTATACAAGTGCTACTGTGGAGATGGGCGGACTCGAACCGCCGTCCAAACAAACTATCCAAAAGCTTTCTACACGTTTAGCCTGTTCTTGTTTTTCGGCTTTGAGCTGCCTACAGGCAGACTACTCAAAGCTTATCCTCTTATCTTGAGACGTCATAGAGGAGTGAACGTCAGCATCCGTGCTTGAATGATACCCCATTTGTCTGACATAGCGGGATTAAAGTCAGGCGGGATACTCGTCACGGCCGACCTTGCCGGCGGCGATTAAGCGATTAAGCAGAGCTTAATTACGCAGCGAGTGCATAGTTGTTGTTGCCAGTTATGGCTTGCGTTCCGGGATTATAGAGCCAGCTTCGCAACGCTCTACGTGCTTACCTTCCGATTGAATTTGCTGTCAAAACCAAAACATCCCCGAAAAGTTAATGCAAAGATAACTATAAATTAGTTCACTAAGAAATATGGTGAAATGAATTGCCAAATTCCCTGTGAAGTGGAAATAAGGCCAAGAGCAATGATAATAGCACCTGATATCCTGTTAATCATCAATAATTGCCTTAATCTGAACTTGTTCCTGAAAATATTGATAGCAGTGCTAAGTATGAACCACCATGCCGATGCTCCAAGAAAAACACCCCAAAGTGTAAGTGAGACAACTTTGCCTGAAGAGAGAGAATCTACATCCATTCCCACAAAGGCGAACATGCCAATAATCAAAAAAACACTTCCGGGATTGGTGATTGTCATGACTATGGCAGAGAAAAAATCCTGAAGATGTTTTTTCCCTCCCTTAGGCATGCGGATTTGTTTAACCGGATTGGTAAGGAAAATCTTGAGCCCAATTAGTGCAACTGCAAGACCGCCGAAGAGAAGTACATAATTTTCGTAATAGTCAATGAATTTTTTCATGTAGGCAAGACCCATTATCGCAATTGCAGCAAAGATAGTATCTGTTATCGAAGAGCCCAGCCCAGCTATGAATCCTGAATTTCTGCCTTTGCCAAGAGTTTTCTGAACGCACATAACCCCCATAGGTCCAAGAGGAATTGAGGCCCCCATTCCGACAATAAATCCCTTAATCAAACTTTCGATCATTCTATATTTCTATTTTTATACCGGTGCCAAAATTAAAAGGGTGATTCAATTGAGCAATACCGGTACCAAGTGTTTCAAAGTAAAAAGTATTGTGTCTGCAGTTTGTAATATTGTTTAAATATATTGAAAGTTCAAAAATAGAAAAATTTATTGATGTGCCAATGTTTGCGGATGCATAAAAGTCTTGAAATACATCATTTTTTTCTGTCCAGTATATTCTTCCCGCTCCCAAAAACTGAGCCATGAAACTAATTTTTTCAATGAATCTGCCAGGAAGGCTTCTTGAATAGTTAATATCAAAATTTAGAGTGTTTTCCGGAACGAATGGGCTATGCTTTCCGGAGTAGTCGTTCAGTTTGTCTGTATATTCGGTGAATCTGGAATTTGTGTATCCATAACTTAATGAGGTGACTATAGATTGCGAAAGCTTGTACCGTATATTTAGTTCGAGTCCGGCACTATATGATTTTGCTGCATTTTTAGCTATTCTTCCCAATCCGTTTGCTCCAGCAAACTGTACTACCTGCTGGTCACGGCTGTCTATGTAAAAGAGCGCTCCGTTTACAGATAGCTTTTTGGGGATTATCTCGCCGCTGAAACCTATCTCGTTGTTCCAGTTATACTCAGGACGATAAGAAATAGTATTATCTGCGTCAATCGAAGTTGATGAGCCAGACGGTTGAGATGACATGCCTGACATCAGTTTACCCTGAACAATATCTGAGAACATCTGGATATTATATCCACCTGCCTTGTAACCTCTTGCAGATGTGATGAATATCTTGTTATTGTCATTAAATTTGTATTGCATGGCAATCTTTGGGAGAAACTGGCCGAACGATTGATTGTCTGTACCTTTAGCAACCGCTGGTACGGTTGTGGTTACCGGTCTTGGGACGTTAGGCATGCTAAAACTTAATGCTAGAGATGTTTCACTGTCGTAGTTAAGATATTGATGCTCATATTCATATCTTAGCCCTAAAATCAAGGAGAGGTTATCGGTAAAAACCCTGTTTAGTGTTACATGATGAAATGCGGCAAATCCATAGGATTCCTGCGCAAATGTTCCCGTAACCGGAATTGTAAGGTTGGTTACATTCATAAGGAAGGGCATCTGGCCCCCTGCATACAGTTTGTTGAACATTTGCTGGAAAAAGCGGTTGACACCGTCTGTACCAAAAACAATTGGGGCATCTGTAAGGTTTTTCTGAAAAAAGGCCGAAACGCCTGACACAAACTGATAATTCTTATTGTTTTCTGATTTAAAAACTGCCTCCTGACTGAAATTGTGGATTTTCTGAGCTTGCTTCATTGTGTAAAGCGAAAGTGGCGAGAAATCCTGATCAAGCTTCATTGTGTCATTTAGGTACTGATAGGCAGAGATCAGGTTCATCTTCCATTTTTTTGCATTATAAGTTATCACAAGGCTGTTTGTACTCATCAATCTCTTGTATGAACTGGTATCATTATAATCAGGATTGGAGGTTTTCTGTGTTGTCTTGTTGTACACCCCGTACGGATATGCATTCTGATCGGAATTCTCTATGTGCGAGGTAGCTTCTGCTGACCATTTTTGGGATATATTCCAGCCAAGTTTCACCCTTCCACCAGATGAGTTCTCGTTGTCCGCTTTTTTACCGGAAAAATCATTGGTGAAAAAACCATTTTTATGGGTGTAAAATCCGCCCAGAGAAAATGCAATTTTCTCGCTTAGTTTGTGATTAGTGACAAAACTTCCCTTGTATTGCCCGAAACTTCCGGCACCGAGGTTCACAACTGTAGAAGAAGGGGCAAAAGGAGATCTTGTACGCAGATGGATGATTCCACCAAGGGCATTTCTTCCATAAAGGGTTCCCTGGGGACCCGTTAATACTTCAACTCTTTCTATGCCAAGAAATTCAAAGTCGAATGCGCTCTTGTCTATATACGGTACATTATCTACATATAATCCCACCGAAGGGGAGGGGCTATATCTGGAACCAACACCTCTGAGATATATTGCAGATGTCAGTTTGGAGCCATATTCCGGAATGTATAGATTAGGTATCACTAATGAAATCCCTTTTATTGAAGATGTTCGGGTACTTTCTAATATATCGGAGTTTAGGATGGTTGTTGAGGACGGGAGCTGTCGCAGCAGGTAAGTCTCTTTTGGAGTAGAAATTATACTTAATTCCTTTATGCTGAAATTATAGATTGTTGTATCTTTGTCTTTGGTCTGTGCAGGGAGAAGTATTGGAAATGTTGCCATTGCCCACATTATGGCTAGTTTTAAAATTCTCTTCATGTGTATCTGTTCTGTTTTTAAAAGTTCGCAAAAGTAGTAAAATATGGCTAAGAAAGAGACTTTATTTTTATGGGTGCTTACACTTGTTTCAGCAATATTGCTGTCGGTTCCATTCATTGTGCCTTATACAGGGTTACTTATGCTGGTGGCATTAGTACCTCTTCTACAATTGGAAAAAATACTTACTGAAAAATCAATAAAACGAGGCTGGATATATTATTATTCATCATTTCTTATATGGAACTTCATTACAACTTTCTGGATTTATAACGCCACTCCAGCGGGAGCGGTTGCTGCTATAGTTTTGAATGCATTTCAGATGGCCCTAATATTTGCAGGTTTCAGATGGTTTAAAAGAAAAACAAAACCTGCTCTAGGTTATCTTTTCCTGACTCTTGGCTGGTTAGCATGGGAACACTTCTACTTTGATGCTGAGATCTCATGGCCGTGGCTGGTGTTGGGTAACGGCCTTGCAACATCAATAAAGGATATTCAATGGTTTGAATTCACCGGCACACTTGGTGGAAGTTTGTGGATACTTCTGTCAAACATTACTTTGTTCGGCCTGTTGAACAGAACAGACAGAAAGGAGAAGAGGTTCAGGGTTGCTGTTGCCCTTTATGCTGTTCTGATTATTATGCCTGTTATCGTTTCAAGGTATATTTACCACACATACAAGGAGGAGGCAAACCCCAGGGAGTTTGTTGTCCTGCAACCAAATATTGACCCCTACAAGGACAAATTCTCCGGGATGACACAACAGCAACAAGATGAAGCCCTTCTGTCTGTAGTTGATGGTGCAGTTACAGATTCAACTGCACTTATTGTGGCACCTGAGACATTCACAGACCATCTGTTTGAGAATAATCCTTTTGGAAATGAGACATTCAGGAACCTCCATGCTTTTCTTAAGCAGAAGGGTACAGGAAGCATACTTTTTGGAGCAACATCGTACTACATATATCCCGGAACTGTTTCTGACAAACCTCCCACATATACTGCAAAAAGGTATGAGAATTCATGGTACGACTACTACAATACTGCCGTTATGCTGGACAGTACCGGCAAATATGGATTCTATCATAAATCAAAATTAGTTGTATTGGTAGAGTATCTGCCATATCCTCAGTATCTTAAATTCGTGCAATCCTTGTCCATAGATCTTGGTGGTACTTCGGGTAGTTGTGGAACTCAGAAGGAGAGAACTGTATTTGAGAATCATGACAAATCAGTTAAAATTGGAGCTGCCATATGCTACGAGTCAATTTATGGTGATTATTACCGGGAGTATGTCCTCAATGGAGCAAACATAATGGCAATTATTACCAATGACGGTTGGTGGGGCAATACACCAGGATACAACCAGCATCTCAGATATGCATCACTGAGGGCAATAGAGACCCGCAGGTCCATAGTCAGAAGTGCGAACACAGGAATTTCAGCTCTCATAAACCAGAGAGGAGATATAATCCGGAAGACAAAATGGTGGGAGAGGGCATACCTCAGAGGAGAGCTCAATCTAAACAACAAGATTACCGCTTTTGTAAAATACGGAGATGTTATTGGCAGGGTTGCCTATGCATCAATGATGCTGTTTATAGGGCTGGCTATACTTGTGGCTTTAAAAATCTCAGGGAGGGTGAAGAGATAAATTCGCCTAACCCCAAAGAGATCCATTTTTTATCGACAGTCTCAATAGTCTCAGGTGAAGAGTGGGCAATAGTGGGCCACTCTCTTACATTCAGCCCTTCTTTCTTTGACCTGCTATCCATGAGCAGCTTTCCATCAATATATTTAGAGTCCCTGATAGGATCACAGTTGTTCCCCCACAGCCATAAGTTCAGATATTGCTCATCAATTTCGACATATTGGTCAAGAAGAATATTTATAAGGCCCTGGAGATCACTCTCTTTATTAGTGAAATGAATCGCTTTAGTCATATCTGATGCAGAAGAATCATTGAAAGGCTTAGGACTTCCGCCAATCTCTTCAGGATACTTGACGGTTGCATCAATCAGTACCTTACCGCCGTAACCGCATTGAGGGGCAGAATGGTCAAGAACATCAAGAGGTCCCCGGCTAAAGTGAGTATCCCTGCGGGGCGAGTAATTCCGGGATATTGCTTCAAAAAGCTGCCCCCAGTCTCGGATATCAATATCCTCATTCACAGCTACCATAATCTTGTTGAACATCATCTGACCCGCTCCCCAGAGTGAGTGGGCAACCTTGATTGCCTGACCCGGGTAGCTCTTTTTAATTTTTATGACAGCAATGTTGTGACCTGTGCCCTCTTCAGGTAGGAAAAGATCTGTAAGTTCAGGAGCCATTGTAAGCTGAATAGGCAACAAGAATATCTTCTCTGTTGCATATGCAATGTACTTGTCCTCCTGTGGAGGGACACCCACCAGTGTAGCCGGGTAGATAGCCTCCTTCTTATGCGTTATGCAGGTAATGTGCAGAAGAGGATAGAGATCGGCAAGTGAGTAAAAGCCTGTGTGGTCACCAAACGGACCCTCTGTTACAAGTGGGTCGTTTTTGTCTATGTAGCCTTCTATTATAAAATCGCAATCTGCAGGTACACGTAATGGTTGAGTAAGGCAATCAACAAGACTTACTGCTTTGTTCCTGAGAAAACCTGCCATAAGATATTCGTCAATTCCCTCAGGTAGTGGAGCGGTTGCAGCATAGGTATATACAGGGTCGCCGCCCAGAGCAATTGCTACAGGGAACTGGTTAATTTTACTATCGGCAAAGTGTTTTGCTCCTGTCTTGTGCCTGTGCCAGTGCATTCCGGTAGTACTATCAGAAAAAACCTGCATTCTGTACATTCCAAGATTTTTTATTCCGCTCCGCTGGTCCTTTGTGTGAACAAGAGGCAGAGTTATGAACCTTCCTCCATCGCCCGGCCAACATTGCAATATTGGCAGGCGGCTCAGTTCCGGTTTGAAAAGAACAACCTCCTGACAGTGAGCATCACCCTTATGTCTGGTTGGCATCCAGTCTGCAGCCTCTTTTAGATGGGGAAGCAGTTTCAACTTGTCAATGAGAGAGTGCCTCTCCTGAGTCAGCTCCTTTAGCAGGGTATTAATATATTGGGGTATCTCGTTAAAGCTATCAATACCAAGAGCATAGGCTATTCGTTCTCTTGAACCCATCATGTTTGTAAGTACAGGAAATGATGTTCCTGTGTTCTCGAACAGCAGAGCTTTTCCGCCTCCGGGTTGTTTGGATATTCTGTCAGTAATTTCAGCAATTTCCAATACTGGATCTACGAACTCCTTTATCCTTTTCAGCTCTCCCCTGGAATCCAGAAATTCCACATATTCCTTTAAACTTTTGTACATAAATAATCATTATTTAAATTTAGCGGGAGGCCTCCTCCACCAGATACATTATTGAGGAGAATGTTATTCCGCTGTGATTTGACAGCCCTATCTCGCATGTGCGAGATGTGGCATAGCCCTCTATACAACCGGTGCTCTGCTCTTTGATGAATCTCAGTCCGTGCTGGTTAAGCTTAGGCAGCAAAAAGCCTCTGTCGCCTGCAAAGCCACAACAGTTGCTATCTATTACAACCACCTCTTTTGCACACTTGCGGGCGATTGCTTCTATAGCACCATCTACCTCCATTTTTTTGGCGCTGCAAACTGCAAATACTGCAACCTTCTTGTCTAGTTGCCTTATATTAAGCCTGTCCATTAGTTTGTCCTGAATGAACTCAGCAGGTTCATAAAGCTTAAGACGCTCTCCCATGTTGGTCTTCATAGTATACAGGCACGGACTCATATCGCAAAGGATAGGGTATTTTCCATCTTCCGAAGCCTCCCTGAGTGCTGCTTCAAGCTTTTCTGATGCCTGTCTGCCTGCCTCTACAAAGCCTTTGCTGGAGAATGCCATTCCACAACAGAGTGAGTTCAGATTATTCGGATAGATAATGTCATATCCAGCTCTTTTGAGAAGCTTCTCTGTGAGCTGTGTCATCTCCGGAGAGTCGCTGTAATCCCGGGCAACACCCATCCCTCTTGTAATGCATGAAGGAAAATAGACGACTTTATCTGTTGTACCGATTTCTGCTGATTGAGAAGGTGTTCCATGTTTTGTTGTAAGTAATTTTTTTGCACCCTTTGGAAAATGTTCATTCCAGAGAGGCACCAGACCCCCTGATAACTTATGAAATGCAGTTGCCAGAGCTCCGAAAACTCTTTTGCCCATGATTAGTCTGATGTAGAAGAAGAGGCTCAGACCTGCTCTCATACCTGCAGTGACAGTTGCCATATTGTTAGACAGGTAGGTTGCAATCTTCTCACTCCTTTGCGAATGTCCCTCGTGTCTGAGCTCCTTAACAAGTTTTCCTGTATCAATCTTTACCGGGCACTTCAGGTAACAGAGACTGTCTGTGGCGCATGTTGCAAGACCGGCGTATTTGTATAGATTATGAAGCTCTGCTGCCCTGTGAGGCTCCTCACCTGACAACCTCAGCCTCTCCATCTCCCTGAAGGCTACAATCCGCTGCCTCGGAGAGAGTGTGAACCCTTCAGACACACAAGTACCTTCACAGAATCCGCATTCCATGCACTTGTCGGCAGATTCTCTTATAGAAGCCATCGGTTTGAAGTTCTTCAGATGAATCTTGCTGTCATTGTTAAGGATAACACCCGGGTTCAGGATTCCTTTTGGGTCAAAAATATCCTTTATCTCCTTCATTAGTTCAAATGCTCTCGCTCCCCACTCCTTTTCTACATACGGAGCCATGTTTCTGCCGGTACCGTGTTCTGCCTTGAGTGATCCGTCGTACTTGTCCACTACCATATCAGCTATGTCGTCCATGAAGTTGCTGTATCTGTCAATTTCTGTCTGGTTATTGAAGTCAGGATTGAATACGAAGTGAAGATTCCCCTCGAGTGCGTGGCCAAATATTACAGCTTCTGTATAACCATGTTTTGCAAATAATTCTTGCAGATCAAGTGTTGCAGATGCCAATTTTGGCATTGGAAAGCATACATCCTCAATTATAGCAGTTTTGCCGCTTTTTCTCATTCCGGCAACAGTAGGGAATGTCTCTTTCCTTATTTTCCAGAGTATCGACTGTTCTTTATTGTTGGTTGTAAAGTTTAAAGGGAGTTCTGTTTGAACTGCCTCTATACTTTTTGAAATAAGACCTGTATTTAGTGATAATTGTTCTCTGCTTTCTGCTCTTGTCTCTATTAAAAGAGCAGATGCTTTTTCTGAAATAGTTTTTAGATATATTGGTGCTTCCTTTGTTGAGTCTACTGAACGGAGGGCAGCCCTGTCCATCAGCTCAACAGCCGATACAGGTTGGGTTTTAAGAATCTGAACAGCCTTGCATGCCGATTCAATATTTGGATAAATAGCCAGTGCAAGAGCCTTGTGGGGATGTTCAACCACGGTATTGTATGTAATGTCCGATATAAAGGCAAGAGTACCTTCAGAACCAATCATAAGGTGCTTTAGAATGTCAATTCCATTGCTGAAGTCAGTCAGTGCATTAAGACTGTATCCGGTTGTATTTTTGATTTTAAATTTATGTATTATCTTTTCATTCAGAGCCTTATCTGCTTGAACTTCTGCAGCCATTCTCTCAAGCCTCTCCAGTAGTATTCTGTTATTCTTTATAAAAGAGTCGCAACTCTCCTTGCTTGCTGTGTCCAGAATTGTGCCATCAGAAAGTATCACTCTTATATCAGCCAGTGTCTTATATGAATTCTCAGATGTGCCGCAGCACATGCCGCTAGCATTGTTTGCTGCAATTCCTCCAATCATTGCACTATCTATTGATGCGGGGTCGGGACCTATTTTTTTTCCGTATTTTGCAAGCCATCCGTTAGCCTGAAAACCTCTGAGCCCAACCTGTAGTCTTATTTTGGCGCCATTGTCGAGAATCTCGTGTTTTTGCCATCCATGTGTGGCTATAACAAGTACGGAATCGCTTATAGACTGTCCGGAAAGCGATGTTCCTGCTGCTCTGAAAGTTATTGGAATGGATAGTTTGTCGGCCTTTTTAATAACATGTTGTAACTCATCTTCTGATTGAACCTTGACAATAAGTTTAGGTATCAGTCTGTAGAATGAGGCGTCTGTGCCAAATGCCAGTGTGCTGAGAGAGTCATGAAGTAACCTCTCTTTAGGAATCAATTGTGAGAGCCCGTCATAGAGCTCTTTGTATTTTCCTGTAATCATTTTACCAGTTGTGTCAGGGTTATTGTATTAATGCTCTTTGCTATTATTTTTCTTTCATTGTCAAGAAGGTAGATCATTGGGACCTCCTGTGTCTGGAATTTGTAATACAGTTCCAGTTGCTGATCTTCACCTATACGATAGGAGGGCCAGGGATATTTGTTCTTTTTAAGATATCATCGTTAAAATGCAAAATCGCTTGTGACATCTATGGCAACTATTGTTGCCCCTTTCCTTTTTAACGATTTCGATATCTTCTTTAGTTCATAGGAAAACGGTTTGCAGATAGTGCAGTCCGGGCTGTAAAAATAGATAACGGTATACTTTGATTTTATGCTTCCCAGAGAAAACTGATTGTTCCTGATATCGTAAACAGTCAAGTCATTTGCAACAGATCCTACCCGGTTGTTTTTTATCCTGCCAACCATTTTTGGGACATAATCCTCTGGTATACTTTTGTCCCACCACAGATTTGCCTTAGGTATTATATAATTTTCTGCCAGATAAATGGCCGCACTTTCATAAGGTTCCGATGCTGCCCTCCACAGCTTTTCAAACAGCTGGTAGAAAATTGAAGTATATGTTTCATTGTTGTTGCTTCCTGCTGACCTTTCAAATAAGGGTGTAAATGCTGATTTTAACTCTATACTGTCTTCTAAGTTAAAGTTCATCAGATATTTATCCAGAAACTGATTGATGTTTTTTTCTAGATTTTCCCTTGCTGCTATCTCTGTTTTTAATAATTGTTCCAGAGCCTGGCTGTCCAGATTTCTCCCTATGATTACCTTTCGTTTGTCCAGAAGGAACAACTGAGGAGTTTTAAGTACATTGTAGAGCTTGTGAAAGTTCGATTCAAAATTCTGATCCCAAACAAAGTTCCAGTTTTTACAGGATTCAGAAACAGGAAACTCCTGCTTTACAAATTTCGCAAAATTTTCTCTGTTAGATTCTGTATATACCGCATAAACACTTAGTCCGGAATCTTCATATTTACGGGCAATTTCCTTTATTGCCGGAAGCTCCTTTTTACATGTCGGACACTGATCGTCATAAAACCACACAAGAGTATATTCTGTTTGCATGTTCCTCAATGAGACAGTGTTGCCATTAAGATCCTTAAGGTTAAGCTCAGGCGCGTCCATCCCAATTAGGGAACTCTCATTAAATTCGACAAAAATCTGAAGTCCTATGAATCCGACCTTATCCGGCCATGCAAGCTTTTTGTTCAGATAGTAATTTTTTGCAATATGTATGGCTACGCTCTCCATTCCCATAAGTTTGGAGCTGTAGAATTTCTCAAAAAGATATTGTGCTATATGAGACTTGATTAACGAGTCCTTACTGAATGATATTAGATAGTCGCAAGATTTGATAAGAGAGTCTCTGTGCATGGGAGTCATGGAGAGATAATTATCTATATATCCATCAAGCTTAATTATGTTAGAGTTGTTCTGTGCCGGATTTTTGTCCTGTCCGGAAAGTGAGCCCAAGATAAAAATAAACAGGTAAATAATTGTTCCCCTCTTAAACATTAACTTATACGTTTTTTTTGTAATCAGATATCCTTAAGGAAGCCGGCATGAATGAACTAGCATCTCCACCGTTAAGTAGCACATCCCGTACCACAGTTGACGATATAAATGAGTATTCGTGTCCCGATGGAATAAAGACAGTTAATATATCAGGTGACATTTTTGCGTTCGCCTGAGCTACAACTCTCTCAAGTTCAAAATCTGTAGTTGTTCTTAAACCTCTTATAATAAAGTTTATATCCATTTTTTTACAGAATTCGATAGTAAGACCGGTGTAACTGCAAACAACTACATTATCCATCCCTTTAACAGATGCTTCAATTATTCTTATCCTCTCCTCAATAGGGAAAAATCCCCTCTTCTGAACATTATTGCCAACGGCAATCACAACCTTGTCAAAAAGTTTAAGGGCAGAGTGAAGAACATCCAGATGTCCTAATGTAAATGGATCAAACGATCCGGGGAAAATTGCTGTTTTCATCATTTTTGTTTTATACATCTATCTCACATGAGAACACGAATGTTGCAGGACCAATAAGCTTTATATCGGTATATCTGTCGTTTCCTGTGTATTTGAACCTTACTTCGAGCAGATCTCCCAGTGTCTGAATTTTTGTTCTTACCGTTTCTGGTATTGGTGGATTGTCTTTACCAAGAGTCTGATTGGTTTTCTGAACGATTTTATGAAAAGCGATTGCACTAGCTGTAACCCCCGTTCCGCATGCGTATGTCTCATCTTCTACGCCCCTCTCGTATGTTCTCACAGACAAGTCAACATATTCGGGAATTGATACCCTGCCCCAGTATCCTTGAACGAAGTTCACATTTGTGCCACCAGGAAAATGGGGGTGATGCCGCCACAGCTTTCCCTCTTCATTAACATTGATATCCTTAAGGTTTTCAACAAAAATCACAAGGTGTGGTGAGCCGGTATTCAGAAAATAACTTTTAGGAGAATACTCTTTTATATCGGTTACATCAATAATTCCCAACTCTACTGTGCACCTTTTATCTGAATAATCCAGAATTTTGGCATTGTGCAAGCCGTCAATGGCCTCAAATTCGTATTTTTTAATACCCTTATGTGCAGCAAATGCAACCAGACACCTTCCTCCGTTTCCGCACATTGTTCCCTCTCCACCGTCAGAATTGAAATATCGCATGGAAAAATCGTGACCCTTGCTTGATCCAAGCAACATCAATCCGTCGCCCCCTATTCCAAAACGACGGTCACACAGAAGTTTTATCTGCTCTTTTGATAACTCAAGATTTACTTTGCGATTGTCAATAATAACAAAGTCGTTACCGGCTCCCTGATATTTAAATGCTTGTATTTTCATTGGTGATAAAATTATTTATATCATTGCCAAACAAATTATTATCTATGTTTTCATAAGCTTTTTCCAGATTTAGGAGAAAACTTTTTTTGTCTATTCCGATATTAAAACCGGTAAGCCTGTTTTGAGCTCCCAATACCCTGTGACATGGAACAACTATAAGCAAAGGGTTCATCTTGCACGCATTTCCTACTGCCCTGTTTGCATCCTTCGAGTTAATGAGGCTTGCAACCTCTCCGTATGTACGTATTTTTCCGTATGGAATTCTGGCCAGCTCTTCCCATACCCGCTTCTGGAATTTTGTGCCTTCTGGTTTTACAGGAAGATCAAACACTCTGCGTTTTTCAGAGAAGTACTCGTCAAGCTGCTTTGCTGTTTCTATGAGAATTGGATGGTTGCCTCTATCTTTTCCGGCATTGCTGCCAAGTGCCTCCTTTTCCTCTTGCGATATGTATTTTATCTCTACAAGAGCTTCAGAATCACATATCAATTTAAGCGTGCCAAGCGGGCTTTCATAAATTCTGCTGTACCGTTCCGCATCAATCATCCCCTTAAGTTCTTCCACCATAGATATCGCAACTCTCTCAGATGCACCTGCTCCGCCAAGCAGGCTCTTCAACTTCTGATATTTCAGTATAATCTTTTCTCTCTCTTTCTCCTTCAGTATCTTTTTAAGCTCAGTTGTGATATTTTCAGGAGAGCAGTTATTTTGAAGGAGCTCTTTGACAACCGGCTGGTCAAAGATAAGATTAACCAGGCTGGCATATTTCACCTTAACCAGCAACCTTACTATCAGAGAACTTATTAGGCTTCCTCCATAACATACAATCTGTGGAGTATCGAGAAGTGCCGCTTCCAGACTTGCAGTGCCGGAGCATAACACAGCAGCCTTCGAATGCCTCATAATAGAGTAGGTCTCGCCAAAGAGCAGTGTAAGGTTTGAATTTCTCAAATATTTCTCATAGTCCTTCAGCTCCATAGAGGGAGCACCGGCCAGAACAAACTGATATTCATTGAACTTTTCCTCCAACTTAATAAATTTTGGCATCAGATAATTTATCTCTGAGTGTCTGCTGCCTGCGAGCAAGGCAATAATTGGTCTTTCGTCAAGATTGTTTCTTTTGCGGAACTCATCAATAGACTCGTTCAGGCAAGGATGTGCAGATATGCTGTCCAATAGAGGATTACCATTGTAGATTGCCATCATTCCCTGTCTCTTGAAATACTCTACTTCAAAAGGAAATATTATGAAAAGCCTGTCGACATCTCTTTTTAAATTTTTGAGTCTTCCCTCTTTCCATGCCCATACAGTGGGAGAAATATAAAAGAATACTCTTAATCCCTTGTCTTTTGCAAATTTAGCTATCCTGAAATTAAACCCGGGATAATCAATAAGAATGACAACATCAGGCTGATAATCAAGAATATCCTCCTTGCACAATTTCAGGTTTTCAAATATCGGACGCAGTTTCCTGACAACCTCCACAAAACCCATTACAGCTGTATCCTTGTAGTGTTTAACCATTTCTCCTCCAACGGAGGCCATGAGATTACCTCCCCAAAACCTGAATTCGGCCCGGGGGTCAGCCACCAATAGTCCCTTCATAAGGTTTGACCCATGAAGATCGCCGGAGGCTTCACCTGCAATGATGTAATACTTCATATTATTATAATTTCCAGATAGATTCCAGCCTTTTAAGTTCCTGATAATCTGTTGTGTCTATTTTATGGGGAACTATACTTACATATCCCTCCTCAACTGCATTATAATCAGATCCTACCTCGTCAGGCTCCAGGTTGTAAAACTCGCCAGTCATCCAGTAGTAGTTGAATCCATAAGGATCTGTCCGGGCCTCAAATTCTTTTATCCATTGTCCTTTTCCCTGATGTGAAAACTTGATGCCTTTAACCTCATCTATCTCTATTGCCGGGATGTTGACGTTCAGATATATGTTTGGTTTTACTGGTTCCTTGAGAAACTGTTCCAGTATTTTTCTGCCAAAATGAACTGCTGTGGAAAAATCTGCTGAAGGATTGTGAGTGCACAGAGAAAAACCTATTGATGGAATCCCATAAACTGTTCCTTCTGATGCTGCTCCAAGTGTGCCGGAGTACAAGGAGGCGATGGATGCGTTTGATCCATGATTTATGCCTGAAACAAGCAAATCGGGCATTTCATTCAAAAAAAGCTGATTCATGGCCATCTTGACACAATCAGCAGGTGTTCCTGAACAGGCAAATACTTTAAGTCCTTCTTCATTTCTGAGTTCGGTCAACCTAAGGGGTTTGCCTATTGTCAAAGCTGCCGACATACCTGATTGTGCCTCAAAGGGTGCAACTACAGTAAGTTCTCCATAAGGTCTCATCATCTCTATAAGGGCAGATATACCTTTTGATTTTACACCGTCATCGTTGGTTATCAGAATTTTCTTTCCTGTGCTCATTTTTGCTTATTTACACTTAAATTAATTTGCGAAAGTACAAATTTTTGACTGGACTTTTGCGCAAAAGTTTTTATATTTGCGGCGAATTTGAAGATGTTAATTTAATAAAATTTCAAAAGATGAGTAAAATTAAAGTTGGTATTAATGGTTTTGGCCGTATTGGTCGTCTGGTGTTCCGTGCAGCTCAAGAGAGAGGTGATATTCAGGTAGTAGCAATCAATGATCTTATAAGCGTTGATTATATGGCATATATGTTGAAATATGATTCGGTACATGGTCGTTTTAATGGTACGGTTGAGGTTAAGGACGGTATGCTAGTAGTGAACGGTAATGCCATAAGAGTAACATCTGAAAAAAGCCCTGCAGATCTTAAATGGGGAGAAGTTGGTGCAGAATACGTTGTTGAAGCTACCGGTCTGTTCCTGACAAAGGAGACTGCTCAGCTACACCTGGACGCAGGGGCAAAAAGAGTAATAATGTCTGCTCCTTCCAAAGACGATACTCCTATGTTTGTTTATGGCGTAAATAATAAAAAATATGCCGGCGAGTCAATTGTTTCAAATGCATCATGCACTACAAACTGTCTTGCTCCAATAGTAAAGGTTTTGAATGAGAATTTCGGAATTGTTGAAGGTCTTATGACAACAGTCCACGCAACCACAGCAACTCAGAAAACAGTTGACGGTCCTTCAGCCAAAGACTGGAGAGGCGGACGTGCTGCTGCTGCCAATATTATTCCTTCATCTACAGGTGCAGCCAAAGCTGTAGGAAAAGTTCTGCCTGAAATGAAAGGAAAGCTAACCGGTATGTCATTCCGTGTTCCTACTATCAATGTTTCTGTTGTTGACCTGACATGCCGTCTGGAAAAAGCAGCAAGCTACCAAGAGATAAAAGATGCAATGAAAAAAGCATCTGAAGGTGAACTTAAAGGAATTTTAGGCTATACAGAAGAGGCCGTTGTTTCTTCGGATTTCATTACTGACCCACGTACATCAATATTTGATGCAGAGGCCGGTATCTCTTTGAATCCAAATTTTGTTAAGGTTGTTGCATGGTACGACAACGAATGGGGTTATTCAAACAAAGTGCTTGATATGATTGCATATATGAACACAGTAAAATAATTTCAATAAGAGAATAACTGGCAGGCGTTAGCCTTCCGATATTTAAAACCACCCTTTCCGGGTGGTTTTTTTTCGTGGGTACAAAAGAACAGTTTTTATCTGTTGAAGTTTCCCATATGTGCTAATCGGGGTACAAAATCTTTAAAAATAACTCCGGAAAGTATGTTTCTGCAAGATTTACTACACACGTGAATTTCATATGTGTGATTTGTAAATATTTAAAAAATCGTCTGATAATCAGCATGATACACATATGCCTGAATATGTGATATATAGCAGTGTTATTTACTGCTTCAACGATGTTTTTCCAAATTGACTAAAGCAATGTTACTTTGACTGTCCTGTTTTTATCATAGTTTGAACTATTGTAAACTAAAAAGGCAAAAACACCTTCTTTCATACTGATTATGTTATACTTAACAATGTGGAAAACTTCAATTTTTATCTGCCAGTTGTTTTAAGATTTGTCTCATTATTAGTGTGTTACAACTTTGTTTTTCTGCCAAAATTTTGGAATTATTTTTAATAAGTCGCTCAAAATCTGAATTTTGTTAAAAGAACTGACAGATCATTTTGTTAATAGCACCTCATCCAAAGCTATTCTTATCTGCAAAACGAATTTGACGATGTAAACACTAATAAGTATATTTGCATAATAAACTAAAACTATGGGAATACGGAGAAAAATTTCACTGGGCTTTGTTGTCATAGCTGCCATACTATTCCTGTCAAGCATCATATCTGTTTTTGAATTCAACAGAATGCGCAACTCGGTGACAAATCTGATAAGGGACAACATAAACAGCATCAACACTTCCAGAATGCTGCTCGAAATTACCGATGAATACAATTTCATTCTCCTGAGCAGGGTTATACAGGACCCCACAGTAAAGACAGCGGAAATTGTATATGACGAACGCTTTGACAACTACATCGAGAACATAAAAAAGAATTTTTCGTCTCAGGCAGAGGTGTCTATAGCTGACTCTCTTAAGCTGGCATACTCACATTATGTTGATGTGATAAGTCAGGCACCAGGTATTATGTTACAAGATATGGAAAGCAGGAGTTTATGGTACTCAAGTGAGCTTAAACCGGTCTATGACAACTTGAGAATATACAAAAAAAAGCTTGGATTGCTTACACAACAGGCACTTGCAAATAATACACGAGAATTGCAGGAGGGTTATTACAGAAGCATCATGCCCGGGATAATAGCAGTGGGAGCAGGTCTGATGCTTGTTCTTTTGTTCAACTATTTTATCAACCTATATTTTATATCGCCTGTACTCCTAATGTCGAGAGCAATAAAAAATTATAAGGATTACAATAAGAGCTATGTTGTCACCTTCGACAACGACGACGAGATTCAGGAGATGAACGGAGAAGTAAAAGGAATCATAGAAGAAAACAAGAAACTGAAAAAATCAAGACAGATAGAATGAAGATAAGCGTAGTTGCAAGATATATTGGAATCGCACTCCTTTTAAATGCCTTGTTCATGTTCATCTCGGCATTTGTATCTATGCTGTATGGTTTTGACTCATCATTTTCTCCGTTAATCCTAAGTGCTGTCATAACGTTAATTGCCGGTGGCTTTCCACTTATTTTCGTAAGGAACCTGTCTGATATAAATATAACTGAAGGATTTTCTATTGTTGTTTTTTCATGGATACTGTCATGCTTTTTCGGGATGCTTCCATATGTGTTATATGGAGGAGAGTTTTCTATAATCAACTCCTGGTATGAGAGTGTGTCTGGCTATACCACAACCGGAGCTACAATACTTACAGATGTGGAGAGGCTGCCAAAAGGTCTTCTTTTCTGGAGATCTTCAACACATTGGCTGGGAGGAATAGGGGTTGTGTTGTTTATGCTTCTTATACTCCCCACGGTAAGTTCTTTCCGTATGAAGTTGAGTAAAATGGAGATTTCTGACCTCTCAAAGCAGAATTTCAGGTACAAGGCACAACACACTATAAGAATAATCACTGTTGTATATGTTGGACTTACACTTCTGGAAACCATATTCCTGATGATTGCCGGAATGAACTTGTTTGATGCTATAACTCACTCGTTTGCAACAATAGCAACAGGGGGGTTCAGCACTAAAAATCTTTCGATAATGGCGTTTGATTCTGTCTGGATAGAAATTATAATAATGGTGTTCATGTTATTGTCTGGTATGCATTTTGGTTTGTTATATGGTGCCGCATCAGGAAAATCAGTGAGTCTCTTCAGATCTCCGATTATACGATATTATGTATTATCAATTTTAGCTGGAGGATTGGTTGTAAGTCTGAACATTAAGCTAACAGGAGTAGTGGATCAGTGGGACATGGCTTTCAGAAGTGGATTCTTTCAGGTAATTTCATGTGGTACCACAACTGGATTAGCATCAGCAGATTCATCCATATGGCCTGGTTTTTCTATTTTAATTATAATGTTTTTTACAATACAATGCGCCTGCTCCGGGTCTACATCGGGAGGTATGAAAGTAGACCGAGTATGGATATTCTTTAAATCAGTCAAATCTCAGATTCTAAAACAGCTCCATCCGAATGCAGTTGTCTCTGTAAAAGTTGGAAACTATTCTGTCGACAGAGAGGTTGTCTCTTCGGTTACCCTTTTTATGACTCTTTACCTTCTTATAATATTTATTGTAACACTTCTTCTTACATTAATGGGGGTTGATATGATAGATGCTTTCTCCGGATCGATAGCAAATATCGGCAATGTTGGACCTGGTTTTGGTTCGGTTGGATCATTGGGAAATTATGCAGGAATGCCATCTATGGGTAAGTTCATATTGTCCATTGAGATGTTGTTGGGACGTCTGGAGATTTTTCCACTGATGTTAATGTTCGTAATCTACAGATGGAGGTAGAAATAATCTATAATGGGAGTTGAGTCCTTTCTTTTCGAAAAAATGGTTTCACGGTTGGGCTTCAGCCCTACCGGTTGTCAGGAGAACCTCTTTAAATCTTTGGCGCAATTTGTAGTCAGTAAGGAAGATAAGGAAATAATGTTGATAAACGGCTATGCGGGAACAGGTAAAACATCTGCAATAGCTGCTCTGGTAGCTACCCTGAAGGATTATGGACAGAGCATCATTCTGATGGCACCAACGGGAAGAGCTGCAAAGGTTCTTTCAAACTATTCGGGTACAAGGGCTTACACAATACACAAACAAATATACAGACAAAAATCGATGAGTGACGGGGTTGGATTATTTACCCTCAATGTCAACAAAAGCAAGGATACCATATATATTGTTGACGAATCATCGCTACTTTCAAACGGTGGTGCAGAGTTGTCATCATTTGGTTCAGGACGACTCCTTGACGACCTTGTAGAGTTTGTCCGTTCCAATGACAACAACAAACTTATACTGATGGGTGATTCTGCCCAGCTTCCTCCAATCGGAAGGACAATATCAGATGCACTTGACAAGGATTTTCTCAGACAATACGGCGATGTACGTTATGCTCACCTTAAGACAGTAGTAAGGCAGGCAAAATCATCCGGAATACTGCACAATGCAACTATTCTACGAGAGATGATAGAGAGCGGCACGGTAGAGTATCCAAAATTTGAAATTGAGGGGTACGACGACATCTTCAGGATAGGAGGTGGAGAGCTGCTGGAAGAGCTTGGGAACTCTTATGACAAGGCAGGAATGGACGAGACACTTGTGCTGTGCCGCTCTAACAAACGTGCCAATAGATATAATCTGGGTATAAGGGCAAAGCTGCTGTTCAGAGAGGAGAGGCTTAACAGGGGAGATAAGCTGATGGTTGTAAAAAACTGCTATCAGTTCCTGGACGATATAGAAGAGATTGATTTTATTGCAAATGGCGACGTGGCCGAACTGGTTAAGATCTCAGGATACGAGGAGCGGTATGGATTGAATTTTGCCGAGGCAATCCTGCGTTTTGGTGATTACAACGATGTAGAGATAAAAGCCAAAGTAATTCTGGATACTTTGGACAGCGAAACTGCATCACTTGGAGCGGAGCAGCAGAAGAGACTTTTTACTGAAATTCTGGAAGAGTACTCACATATAAAGACAAAAAGAAAAAGAATAGCAGCTGTAAGGGAGGACAAGTATTTCAATGCCTTGCAGATAAAGTTTGCATCGGCAATCACCTGCCATAAATCACAAGGTGGACAATGGAGCAGAGTGTTTATAGACAACCCGTTCTGGAGCGACCAGATATCACTGGACGACCTTAAATGGCTATATACTGCAATGACTCGTGCAATTGACAGAGTTTATTTTGTTAATTTTGACAATAAGTTTTTTAAAAAGATAAACAGATAATATATGAGAATACTAAAAATCACAAAACATTACAGACTGTTCCTTGTCAGTATGTTTTTTACGGCAACTGTTTTTGCTCAAGCGGTAATTCCACCTGCACAACCTGTCTCATGGAAAGATAATCAGACAGCAATCCTTTCAAAGTCAGAGGGAATGAAAAAGGTAATGGTTGAATATAATATTAAAACCGGGGTAATGACAGAAGTGAATGTTGCAAATCCGGTTGCAAAACCTCTGAAAATGTCTTTGAAACCGGAGGACAAAAATGCAACCTTATCACCCGATTCAACAAAAATTGCCTTTACACGTAACAATGACCTCTATTCAGTTGATGTCAAAAGCGGAAAGGAGACTAGATATACGTTTGACGGATCTGATCTTATTTTAAATGGAAAAGCATCATGGGTATATTATGAGGAGATATTCGGAAGATCATCAAACTACCGTGCATTCTGGTGGTCCCCTGACAGTAAGAAGCTGGCATTCTACAGATTCGATGATTCCAAGGTGCCTATGTTCCCGATATACAATTCTGCGGGCAAACACGGGGCCATTACAGAGACCCGTTACCCAAAGGCAGGAGATCCAAATCCAAAAGTTAGAATCGGTTTTGTTGTAGTAAATGGCGGTGACATAGTCTGGTCAGATTTCGATCAGGATATTGATCAGTATTTCGGTACACCATACTGGCATTCAAATGAAGGGTCCCTGCTGGTTCAGTGGATGGACAGAGAGCAGAGCAACCTTATAATGTACTCGGTAAATGCAGCAGATGGTTCAAAAAGAGAAATATACAAAGAGTATCAGAAAACATGGATTGACTGGATTGAAGATATCCAGTTTGGAAAGGATGGCTTTTATTTCATAAGAGATTTTGATTTATGGGAACAGATTTATTATCAGACATATGATGGAAGCAAACTTGTTAAGTTGTCGGAGGGAAAAAACTGGGGGACAAAAATTATAAAACTTGACGAATCTGCTAGCTCTGTTTTCTATACTTCCAGATGTGACATTTCAACCAGAAATGATCTTTACTCAGTAAAATGGAACAAAAAATATGATAAGGAGGTGAAAAAACTGTCATCAGGTGAGTTCAATTACACCGGTGTCCTTATATCTCCGGACAATAAACACATTCTTGCCCAATTGTCAAATATCTCCACTCCGGGAAAGCTGGTACTTATATCTTCAGTGAAGGGTGGTGTTGTCAAACCTGGGGAAATAAGGATAATTGAGGAGAGCAAAAGGAGTGAACCTGAATTTTCCAAACTTCCAAAATCTGAGATAATCTTCATTACTACTCCCGATGGTTATAAGTTGCCTGCGTCTGTTATATGGCCCGTGAATATGGATAGGACAAAAAAATACCCTGTGTTGATAAGCATTTACGGTGGGCCTAACTCCACTATGGTAATGGATAGCTGGAGGACACCAGGTAAATCGACTCAGATGTGGTCAGAAGAGGGTGTTATACAGATAAGTCTGGATAACAGAGCTTCCGGGCACTGTGGCAAAGAGGGGATAAATTTTGTCCATAGGAACCTTGGTACATATGAGATGCAGGATTATATTCTATGGGTAAAGTACCTGAGGGCTCTTCCATTTATTGATGGAAAAAAAATAGGCATTACCGGATTCAGCTATGGAGGAACAATGACCGTGCTTGCTTTGACTGAGGGTTCCGATTATTTCAGCTATGGAATTGCCGGAGGTGGGGTCTATGACTGGACACTTTACGATTCACATTACACTGAACGCTATATGGATCACCCGGACAACAACCATGAAGGGTACAAAAATTCAGCTGTTCTGAATAGGGTAGACAAGTATAAGAGTGAGCAAGGTTCACTTCTGTATTTAACTCACGGTACCGGAGATGACAATGTACATATGCAGAATACAATGCAATTGACTGACGCCCTTCAGAAGGCAAACAAGCACTTTGAACTGATGCTTTATCCGGGTGGGATGCACGGTTACAGAGGTTATCAGGGCACTCATTCTGCAAGCGAGGATATTCGTTTCTGGCGCAGTACGCTTCTTGAAAAATAATCTTAGACATAACCAAAAAGAGAGAGGATGCCAGTATTCAGGCACCCTCTCTCTTTTTGAAACACAAATTCCTTATTCCTGAATTATTACTTAGCTGCAAGTAACATAATCATATTGTAAATATCCCAATCAGTGGTGTCGTTGTACTCTTTTACTTTATCTGCAACTATATCTGATGGTTTAAGAAGGTGTCTTTTATCCAGCTTCACATCCTTGTTGGATATACTTGTAACTGCAAGCTGAGATTTTAATGTATAATTGCTGTTCAATGTGTTTTTATTCCATTTTACTTGAAACATAACATCTGAGGTAGAATAGTCGAAATACCATTTATTATTGTACTCCTTGTAGTTCACTACATACTTTGCATGCTTGATTTCCATTGATAGGGATGATGGTTTTTGCTTCACAAAGTTAAGATATGCATCACCTCTCTCCTCAACGTTCCTTGAGAACTCAATTCGGGCTATTGCAAGAGACTTTGGCTCAATGTACAGTTTTCCTCTGTATAGTACCTCATCCTCAGAATATTTTTCGTCAAATTCTACAACTAAATAGTTTACATCATCTATAACTGCAGGTGTACCATACCGGAATTCATACTTGTCATTGAGCTCATGTAATTCTGCTCCGAGGAAAGGGTTCTTCACAACATCAATTAAAAGTGCTGAATTTGGACCACCCTGGAATTTTACCATGATTTTATCAAGTCCGTTAAGGATAGGTTGATTACCCCTTGCTTTCTTTATTACAACCTTGTCTGTCTGACCGGTCAGATAAGAGGCTTTGTTTACATCCAGAATTGCTTCGTTTAATAAAATACAACTACTTTCTTTGCTTATTGATTCCCTGTAAAAGGCGTTCATAAGGTTGGTCTCTTTTGGGTAGTTACGGGAAACATTTCTATAGGCCATTTTTACTAAATTCAATGCACTATAGGATGGATTTTCAATGGCGGCTGGGAGAGCTGGTTTTGCATCAATGATTGATGTGGCAAAAATTGATACTGATAATAGGAACAGATAAATTCGTTTCATGATTTAGAGATTTTGATGTTTAAAATTTGTTTTTTGTTTTCTGCAATATAGACGAAGCCGCTTACTCAAAAGTTGCAAACAAATTTTTAAATAAAAAATAAAGCGCTATATTCCAGAAGAATATAACGCAAAATATTTTTTTTTGGAAATTTTTTTAAAGTATATTGAGAGTCTGTTCCTTTATTTTTTCCAGTTCATCTTTCATCCTGACCACCCATTTCTGCATCTCTGCATTGTTGGCTTTGGACCCAAGCGTATTAATTTCACGGCCCATTTCCTGAGCAATGAAACCGAGTTTCTTTCCGGGAAACTCCTCGCCCTCCAGTGTCTCAAGGAAGTATTTGCAGTGTTGAGTCAGTCTAACCTTCTCCTCGGTAACATCAAGCTTTTCCAGATAGTATATAATCTCCTGTTCCAGTCTGTTTCTGTCAAGCGATTGTGACAACTCCTCAAGTCTGCATGTAAGGCGCGTTTTTATTGTTTCACTACGTTCCTGCTCGTATTTTTCCACCTCTCCAAGATGGTCCATTATGTACCCGACACGTCCTCTTATATCCTCTTCCAGCTTTTTGCCTTCAACTGCCCTGAATTCTGTAATGGAGATTAAGGCCTCTATTATGCAGGATTTTAGCTGATCCCAGTTATCCACATCAACTTCTCTTTTCTGAATCTCAATTACGTCTGGAAGCTTTACTATACAGTTTATAAGACCCGAATAATCCAGCTTTTCGTCAAGCTCTTCGTTTATTGCCTTTATCTGGTTATAGTATGAAAGAAAAACCTGTTTGTTTATTGTCTTTGTTGCTCCCTCCTGTGCATATTCCACATTTGCAAACAGGTCAATATTGCCACGCTGAAGTTTCTGGCTAATCAACTGCCTCACCTCAACCTCTCTCTCTCTTGGAATCAATTGTGTTTTAAGACTTATATCGGAATTCTTTCCATTTACAGAGCGTATCTCTACTACCAGTTTGTCCTGTCCGTAAAGAGATTCGGCTTTGCCATAGCCTGTCATTGATAAAATCATTTTATGAAAATTTAGAAGGCAAAGTTAAGCAAAGAAATCTTATATTTGCAGGTTATTAATTGTAGAGTATGGAAGAACTAAAGAAAGACACCGTTGAGGAGCGTTCGCTGAATTTCCTTGAAGAGATTATTGAATCGGATCTGGCTAGTGGAAAGTATAAGACAGTATTAACTCGTTTTCCTCCCGAGCCAAACGGTTACCTGCATATCGGACATGCAAAAAGCATCTGCCTAAACTTTGGTCTTGCAAAAAAATATGGAGGAAAAACTAACCTGCGTTTTGATGATACAAACCCTACAAAAGAAGACGTCGAGTATGTCGACTCTATAAAAGGCGATGTAAACTGGCTTGGATTCCAATGGGAAAAAGAACTTTATGCATCAGATTATTTTGAACAGCTATATGAGTGGGCACAGGAACTTATCAAGAAAGGTCTGGCATATGTTGACGATCAGACACAGGAGGAGATACGTCTGAACCGAGGTACCGTTAACCAACCCGGCAAGGAGAGTCCGTACAGAAACAGAGGGGTAGAAGAGAACCTTCTGATTTTTTCAGAGATGCGTGCGGGAAAGTACAAGGACGGTGATAAGGTTCTTCGCGCCAAACTGGATATGGCCCACTCCAATATGCTTATGCGTGACCCGATACTTTACAGAATCATACATGCTCATCACCACAGAACAGGCGACAAATGGTGTATTTACCCAATGTACGACTATGCACATGGTCAGAGCGACTCACTGGAAAATATAACACACTCTATCTGTACCCTCGAATTTGATGTTCATCGGCCACTATACGACTGGTTTATAGAGAAATTGGGAATTTTTCCCTCACATCAATATGAGTTTGCCCGTCTTAATCTTACATACACAATTATGAGCAAAAGGAAACTTCTGGAGCTTGTAAAAAACAATTATGTGTCGGGCTGGGATGACCCTCGTATGCCAACCATCTGTGGTCTCAGAAGAAGAGGATACACGCCCGAAAGCATTAGACTGTTTGCAGACAAGGTAGGGGTAGCTAAAAGAGACAATATAATTGACCTTTCACTTTTGGAGTGGTGTGTACGAGAGGACCTGAACAAAAGAGCAAATAGATATATGGCTGTACTTAACCCTGTTAAGCTTGTAATTACAAATTATCCGGAAGGTCAGACAGAGTATTTTACACCAACAATAAATCCGGAAGATCCTCAGGCGGGAGTTCGCCAGGTTCCGTTCACAAGAGAGTTGTATATAGAACAGAATGACTTCATGGAGAACCCTCCTAAGAAATACTTCAGATTGCAACCTGGTGGAGAGGTCCGCCTGAAATTCTCGTATATCATAAAATGTGAAGAGGTTATTAAAAACGAAGCAGGAGATGTTGTTGAGATAAGGTGTTCATACGACCCTACAACTCGTCCCGGCGATGGTATATGGCGCTCTGTAAAGGGAACAATACATTGGGTATCGGTTGAACATGCCAAAGAGGTGGAGGTTCGTCTTTTCGACCGTCTCTTCACAGAGGCAGAGATGGATTCTATACCAGAAGGTTCGGACTACAAGAACTATCTTGACCCACATTCGCTTGAGATTGTAAAAGGTTATACGGAACCTTCACTTTTGGAAGACAATTCCGGAATTGCTGTTCAGTTTGAAAGGGTTGGCTATTTTGTAAAAGATATTGACTCCACTCCTGAAAAACCTGTATATAACAGAACAGTAGGGCTGAAATCAACCTGGTAGTCAATTAGGAATCTCTACAGGTATCATAACCGGTTTTACCCGGTGTTTTTTCCATAGTCCGGATTTATAATATATAAGAGATCCAAGGAATCCTGCCGACCATCCTATTGGTATTGACCACCATATTCCTGACTCTCCGAATTTGTCTGAAAGAAATACTGCCAATGGTATTCTTATTACCCATAGCGATAGAGTCGTAATGAGCATTGGAACCAAAGTTGCGCCTGCTCCCCGCATGACGCCGTTCACAATGAACATTGTGGTGAAAACAATATAAAATGAAGTTACAATTACAAGATACTCCTTGCCTATGTTTATTATTTCTGCATAATGAGGTGAACTTTTCTCAACAAAAAGTCCCATTATCTCTTTTCCAAAAATCACTACAATAAGAGATAGCGCAATACATAATACAGAAGAGTATATCAGTGAGGCATTTAAGCCCTTCTTTATTCTGTCAATCTTTCCTGCCCCAAGATTCTGCCCTACAAAAGTAGAAAGTGCCGCAGCAAGCATCATCGATGGCATTGATACAAACATGTCAACCCTTCCTGCTGCACTGTAGGCTGCAAGTACTGCTGTTCCGTATGGGGAAACAATACCAAGAAGTGCCATAGAACCAAGCCCGACGAGTGTCTGTTGTATTCCTGACGGAAGTCCGATTCTTATGGACAACCGGAAGTTTTCACAGTTGAATTCCCATTTGTTGTAGTTCAGGTTAAACCTGATCATTGTAGCCTCTTTTATATTAAGATAATACCAGAGGGCCACCCAGGCAAGGATTGATGATATACCGGTTGCCCATGCTACACCGTCTATACCCCAATTGAAAACAAGGACAAATACCAGATCCAGTATAATATTAAGCAAAATGGATGCAACAATAAAGTAGATTGGTGTTTTGGAATTGCCAATTCCTCTTAAAACGGAAGATATACCAAACATTGCAAATGACGGGATGGTTGTAGTAAGAATTACTATGTCAAAATAGCGGACAGCATCGGGCAAAACCTCATCAGGAATGGATAACATTCTGAATATGGACCTGCTGAATATAAAAAATAATAATGTAAGAATAGTTGAACTTATCAACAGGAATATCTGCAGTGTATCTGATGTTATTTTAACCTGATGATAGTTCTTTGCACCAAAGTATTGAGAGACCAATATTGAGCTTCCCATGACCATTCCGCCAATAAGGGCAGATAGAGTGAAAAGTATGGGAAAACTGGCTCCTACTGCTGCAAGGGCAACCGAGCCGATATATTTGCCAACAACAATACTGTCTACAACATTGTAAAGTTGTTGAAAAATATTGCCAATAAGCATAGGAATAGCGAAATACAAAATCTGCTTCCCTTCGTTTCCCTGAGTAAGGTCCTTCATAATTCGTGCAAAAGTACAGATTTTCCAGTATAAATTATCATAAGAAGATATTAACATAATTTTATCGTTCGGGTTTTGTAAGTACGGAAATAGTACGTATGTCCGCTCAAGATAAGGCAAAGGAGATTATTAGAGAGAGAGAGTTAATTCTTGCATCAGAAAGAGACAGCGAAATATTTTTTAATGCTCTCATGAAAGAGACATCTCCTAATGAAACATTAGTATCTGCTGTTGCTGATTATAACCAGTTATCAAAGAGGTAATGTACATAACCGAAAGTTTAAATTCTTCTCACAACATTGATAACTATTTAGTGAAGCAGGCAACACAGGATGTCAAACGAAAATTGTCGGCTTGTTTCGTTATAGCGGACAACCCAATTAAAAGAATAAAGGGTTATTATACTCTGTCAAATAGTAGTATATCTTTAGAAAGCATTCCGGAAACAATAAGAGAGAGGTTGCCAAAATCCTATATAAACATTCCTTTGACTTTAATAGGGAGATTGGCTGTTGATAAGATTTATCAGGGTCAGGGAATTGGTAAAATTATGCTGGTTGATGCATTAAAAAGATGTCATGAGTTATCAAAACAAATTGGTTCTTTTGCCGTTATAGTTGATCCTCTGGATAAGGATGCGGAATTATTTTATTTAAAATTTGGTTTTATCAAACTCCCCGATAGCGGAAAAATGTTCCTTAGCATGAAGACAATTGACCAATTGTTCAAGTAAATAGTTGGTTTAAAACCGTTTTGTATAGCGGTGACAATAAGGTTGCCCGCCTTTCTTTTTATAATAGTCCTGGTGATATGCTTCTGCTGGCCAGAATTTTGTTGCTTTCGTGATTTTTGTTGCAACGTCATATCCTTTTGATTTTAAAACTTTTATCAGCTTTAGAGATATTTCTTTCTGCTTTTCATTTGCATAAAAAATCTCAGACCGGTATTGTTCTCCAACATCGGGTCCTTGTCGGTCGGTCTGAGTGGGGTCGTGAATCTCAAAAAATAGTTTGGCCAAGGTTTCATAATCAATGAGACTTGCATCATATTTCACTTCAACAGCCTCTGCATAACCGCTGTTACCCTCACAAACATCTTCGTATGAAGGGTTTTCAAGTTTTCCTCCAATGTAACCACTCACAACAGAGATAATCCCTTTTTGCTGTTGAAGGAGATGTTCCACTCCCCAGAAACAACCTCCTGCAAAGATTGCAACCTCTTGTTTTTCCGGAACAAACTCAAGGGAAACAGAGTTCACACAGTGACGTGTGTTCTTTTTTGTAAAGCCCTCTCCAAGAAAAACATGACCAAGGTGTCCGTTGCATTTGGAACATACAATCTCTGTTCTTGACCCGTCGGCATCTCTTATTCTTGTAACAGCTCCTGGTATTTCGGAGTCAAAACTAGGCCACCCGCAACCTGCATCAAACTTATCCGATGAGACGTACAGTGGATTTCCGCATCTGCGACATAAGTAGGTTCCGTTTGCTGTGTTTTTATAATATTTTCCGGAGAATGGTGCCTCGGTTCCTTTGTCGACAATTACCCTTTTCTCTTCTGGTGTCAGTTGTTTCATCTGTTGGGATTGGTATAGTATATTTGCTATTAGTGTGAGTGTTAATTGTATTATCATTTCTCCCAGAGTCTTAATTGTTCAATTTCATCTTTCCATATCTCCTCGTTGGGAGTTTCCAGAATAAGTGGGATGTTGTCAAAACGAGGATCCTTCATTAGTATTTTAAAGGTCTCTGCACCCAATAAGCCGACTCCGATAGAATCGTGTCTGTCAACACGTGAATTCAGCCCCTTTTTTGCATCGTTCAGATGCATCCCTTTAAGGTACTTGAATCCTACAACCTTATCGAAATGATCGAATGAGTTTTTGAATCCTTCTGCATTTGACAGGTCGTATCCGGCTGCAAACGAATGGCATGTATCTATACAGACACCAACTCTGCTTTTGTCCTCAACATAATGTATTATCTGGGCAATCTGCTCAAATGTGTGTCCAAGGTTGCTTCCCTGACCAGCTGTGTTTTCAATTACAGCTGTTACACCACTGGTTTTGTCCAGAGCTATGTTTATGGATTCTGCAATGGTTTTAAGACACTCATCAATAGGTATCCTGTTGAGATGACTCCCTGGATGAAAGTTTAATCTGTCCAGACCCAGTTGTTCGCAGCGTTCCATTTCATCGAGAAAAGCAGCTCTTGATTTTTCAAGCCCATCACTCTCTGGATGTCCCAGATTTATAAGATAACCATCGTGGGGTAATACCTGCATCGGAGTGTAATCATACTGATTGCAACGCTCCTTGAATAATTCTATGCTCTTTTCTGTTAGTGGTGCAGCCACCCACTGTCTTTGGTTCTTGGTAAAAAGGGCAAAAGCAGTTGCACCAATGTTATGTGCGTTCACCGGGGCGTTTTCAACTCCTCCCGATGCGCTTATATGTGCTCCTATATATTTCATCTTTATATTTTTAACTTATTTGTGAATAATCCTTTACTTCTTTTTTTAGTGCGTTCAGCCCCTCTCTTAATAATCTGTTTTTTTCTCCTTCAATAAGCGGGTCGTCCTCAAGCACCTTTTGTGCATATTGTCTTGCATCCTCCAGTATCTGAGAATCTCTTGCCAGATTGGCTATATGCAGCTCTACTGCAAGTCCGCTCTGCTGTGTACCCTCCATGTCTCCCGGGCCTCTCATTCTCAGGTCTGCTTCTGCAAGTTCAAATCCATCCTGTGTCGAACACAAAAGGTCCACTCTCTTTCTTGAATCCTTTGTGAGCTTGTATCCGGTCATCAGAATACAGTATGAGCTTTCAGAACCTCTTCCTACCCTCCCTCTCAACTGATGAAGCTGAGATAATCCGAACCTCTCTGCGCTTTCAATTATCATTACAGATGCATTTGGAACATCTACACCTACCTCTATAACCGATGTAGATACCAAAATGTTCGCTTTGCCTGTGACAAAAAGATTCATGTCGTGAGCCTTGTCTTCATTTTTCTGTTGTCCGTGAACAACTGCTGTTATGTATTCAGGCTGTTTGAACTCCTGGACAATGCTTTCGTATCCCTCCTGAAGATTCCTGTAGTCCATCTTTTCACTCTCTTTTATCAAAGGATAGACCATAAAGATTTGCCTCCCGGCTTTTATCTGTTCCTTCACAAAGCTGTAAATCCTGCTTCGCTGCGCTTCTGTAGCATGTATTGTCTGGATTGACTTTCGTCCGGGAGGAAGCTCGTCGATAACAGATACATCCAGGTCTCCGTAGAGAGTCATTGCCAGGGTGCGGGGGATAGGAGTGGCAGTCATCACCAGCACATGTGGAAGCTCCTCTGATTTACTCCACAGACGTGCCCTCTGTTCGACCCCAAAACGGTGTTGCTCATCAATAACTGCAAAACCAAGATTTGCAAACTGTACCCTGTCTTCTATAAGGGCATGTGTACCAAACAAAATGTGAATATTTCCGTTAATAAGATCCTCCAGAATAGCTCTCCTCTCCTTTGCCTTTGTGTTTCCTGTAAGGAGAGCAACTTTTATCCCTGAACCCTCAATGATTTTGAAAACACCATTAAAATGCTGATTGGCCAATACTTCTGTAGGGGCCATAATACATGACTGATAACCATTGTCGGCAGCAATAAGTGCACAAAGCAGGGCAACCATAGTTTTTCCGCTACCTACATCTCCCTGTAAAAGCCGGTTCATCTGCCTTCCTTTTACAAAATCTGCCCTTATCTCCTTTACTACTCTTTTCTGAGCTCCTGTAAGTTCAAACGGTATTTTGTTGAAACATGTGTTGAAATAATTGCCTACCCTTGGCATTAGAAATCCCTCGGTGTTTCTCTCTCTTAAGCTTTTTTGTTTTAACAGTGACAGCTGTAAGAAAAACAGTTCCTCAAACTTCAAACGCATCTGAGCCAAGGCAAGAACTTTAAGATTTATGGGAAAATGAATGTTCTGCATTGAATCTCTCAGGGGGAGTAGTTTCTTCTCTTTGACCAGAAAGTCAGGAAGGGTCTCTGTTATGCTGTCAATAGATAGTTTCAGCAGAGCTGCCTGAAATTTCGCAAATTGCTTGTTCCCTATTCCGCTGTTTTTTAAACCTTCGGTTGATGCATAGACTCCAATCATGTTGCCTCCGTACAGAGGGTTCTCCTCTGTTGCAGGGTCAATTTCAGGGTGGACAATATTTAGTGTCTGGTTGAAAATTGAAGGTTTGCCGAAAACGATATATTCATGGTTAACCTTAATCTTGTCTTTTATCCACTTGATGCCTTTAAAGAATATCAGGTCAATTACTCCCGTAGAATCAGAAAGAGTGGCCACAAGTCTTCTTGCAGGTCCTTTGTCACCAACTATGTTGATACGGGTTATCTTTCCCCTTAGCTGGATGAAACTCATGCTTGATTCCACTTCTGAGATAGAATAAATTTTGGTTCTGTCGATGTACCTGAATGGAAAAAAATAGAGCATGTCCCTGAAACATTTGATATTAAGTTCCCTGGAAAGAAGTTCTGCTCTCTTGGGACCGACTCCGGGCAGAAACTTTATATCGCTATCTAAAATGGTTGACATAGTCACAAATATAAGAATCTTATCTAAATTTTGTATCTTGCATAAAATTTCTATTAAGGTAAAGATAATGAATAATAAGATAGTTGTAGGCATCACTCAGGGAGATAGTAACGGGATATCTTACGAGGTGATAATTAAAGCTTTGGCAGACATCAGGATATTGGAAATCTGTACACCGGTCATATATGGGTCTACTAAAATTCTTGGTGTCTATAAGAAACAAATGACAGATATAGAAAACTTCTCGGTGAATGTGATCAATTCAGCTAAGGATGCCCATCCCAGAAGAGTGAATATAATTAACTGTGTTCCTGATAATTTGGTTATTGAACCAGGAAAGCAGACTGCTGACGGGACTAAAGGAGCAATATTAGCACTGGAAGAGGCAGTAAAGGATCTTAAAAATGGCTATATTCAAGCTGTTGTGACTGCACCATTCAATAAATCCGAGGTGAACAAGGAGGGTTTTAAATTTTGCGGACATACTGAATTTTTTACAAAGGAGTTCGGAGCAAAGGATTCTCTTATGTTTCTGATTTCAGATACTTTAAAAGTAGGTCTTGTTACAAACCATATTCCAATTGCAGATGTTTCTAAGTCAATAAATACAAATCTGATAGTAGAGAAACTCACTATAATGGCAGACTCTCTAAAAAAGGATTTTGCCATTCTAAGACCAAAAATTGCCATATTGGCCCTTAATCCGCACAGCGGAGATCAGGGTCTCATAGGTAATGAAGAAGAGAGTATTATTAAGCCGGCTTTAAAAGATGCATCAGATAAAGGAATGCTGGTTTTTGGCCCATATTCTCCGGATGGTTTTTTTGCGGGTGAGTTGTTAACTAAATTTGATGCAGTCCTTGCAATGTATCACGATCAGGGACTTATTCCCTTTAAAACCCTTGCTTTTGAATCCGGAGTCAATTTTACGGCGGGCCTTCCAGTTGTCAGAACATCGCCTGACCATGGCACAGCTTATGATCTGGTAGGAAAAAACAGTGCAAATGCCGCTTCCATGACAGCAGCAATATATGCTGCCTGCGATATTTACAGAAACAGAATCAATTATGACATTTTGAGGGCAAACCCTCTTAGCGTAGAGACTCCTTCATCAGACAAATAATCCACTATGATCAACTTATATACCGACGGAGCAGCCAGAGGAAATCCTGGTCCGGGAGGCTATGGCGTGGTTCTGAAATCAGGCAAACACTATAAAGAGCTCTCAGGTGGTTTTTCTCATACAACAAACAACAGGATGGAGTTGCTTGCGGTTATAACAGGTCTGGAGGCAATTAAACGCAGCAATTCTGAAATATGTGTATTCAGCGATTCTTCATATGTCTGTGATGCAATAAACAAGGGGTGGTTATTTGGCTGGGAAAAGAAAAATTTCGATAAGAAGAAGAACCCTGATCTTTGGATAAGGTTTCTGAATGTTTACAGAAGACATAAGGTCAAATTTGTCTGGATAAAGGGACATGCAGGACATACTGAGAATGAAAGATGCGACCAGCTTGCCGTTGAAGCATCACTAAAAAAAGATTTACCTGCAGATTCAGGATATGTTGCAATTATCTCGGAGTGTAATCCTGATTCCTCAGCCATGGCTCAAAACCTGCCTCTCTGATAGTCTGCTGCATCCTCTGTGCGTCCATTCTGTTTTTTACTCCTGCAGATGAAACGACATTTTCTTCAATCATAATTGAGCCCATGTCGTCGGCCCCGGAATGAAGAGCAAGTTGTCCGGTCTCCATGCCAATTGTGAGCCATGATGCCTGAATGTGAGAGATATTGTTAAGAATGATTCTTGAAATGGCAACCATTTTCAGGTGTTCCACCGGATTAGATGCTTCTGTTTTATATCTTTCTCCCAGCTTTGTCCCTGTGTTTTGCATTGGCCAGCAGATAAATGCCCTGAAGCCTGGGGTCCCCAAAGGCTTTTCTGCCTGGATATCTCTTAACAAAATCAGATGCTCTATCCTCTCTTCAATCGTTTCGATATGACCGTATACCATTGTTGCGGTGGTGCCTATGCCCATCCTGTGGGCCTCTCTCATGACATCGGCCCATTGTTTACTATCCGGTTTGCCAGGCGAAAGTATCTTTCTTACTCTGTCAGACAATATTTCTGCTCCCGCACCTGGCAGCGTGTCAAGACCGGCAGCTACAAGTCTGGAAAGTGTCTCTTTTATTGTCAATTTACTTATCCGGGCTATGTGTGCAACCTCAGGGGGGCCGAGAGCATTTAACTTTATTAGAGGGTCTGTCGATTTGATCTCTTGGAAAAGATTCTCATAATAAGTTATATCATACAAAGGATGAAGCCCCCCCTGAAGAAGGAGCTGGTCACCTCCAAGTTTGCGCAGTTCTTCAATTTTTGTCCGCAACTCTCCGGGTGTTATAGTATAACCTCTCTCTTTCTGAGATATTGTGCAATGGAAATTACAAAATAGACAACCGGATATGCATATGTTTGTATAGTTCACATTCCGGTCAATTTGCCAGCTTACTTTTTTTTCGGGGATAAATTTGTAACGTATCTCGTTGGCTAGTGCAAGCAATTCTCGTACATTAGTATGGTTAAATAACTCGACACCTTCAATGCAGGTAAGGTTATCGCCGGCAAGGGCTTTCGTAAAAAGTGCATTTTGTTGCATTGGCAGCATGATTTGTATGGAAGCAAAAGTAGATGTTTTATTTAGAAAATCTTACAATTTTGGTATATTTGTGTTTGATTTTGTGTACTAAAATAAACCCTAAAAATTGTGATTGATAATTTCTTTGAAAAAGAAAATCTCCGCTATGCGATGATTGGCAGTGGGAGCTGGGCAACTGCTCTTGTAAAATTGCTACTGAATAACCAGAAGGAGATTTCCTGGTATGTAAGAGATGATGAGATGATTGACCATATAAGAGAAACAGGTCATAATCCATATTATCTTACAGCAGTTCAGTTTGATACAAACAGAATAAATTTATGTTCAGATATTAACGAAACTATCCGTTCCGCCGATGTTCTCCTATTCTGCATACCCTCTGCTTATTTCATGGCAGAAGTTTCAAAAATCGATACTTCATTAGATCAAAAATTTATCATTACAGCCATCAAGGGCATAGTACCTGGAGATAATATAACTGTTGCAGAATATTTCAACCATGTCCATAACATCGCTTTTGACCGAATAGGGGTTGTAAGCGGACCCTGTCATGCAGAGGAAGTTGCAATGGAGAGATTGTCTTACCTTACACTTTCGAGCAAACATAAGGAGGTTGCGAGGAGCCTATGTGATGTTTTTGCCTGCAATTACATCAAAACAGTTTCCGGCACCGATATATACGGTGTCGAATATGCAGCTGTCCTTAAAAACATATATGCCATTGCAGCTGGTGTTTGCCACTCATTGTCTTACGGTGATAACTTCATGGCTGTGCTTATCACCAGCTCTTTTCATGAGATGAGGGATTTCCTTCACGCATCTCATCCTGACCGCACAAGAAAAACATCAAAAAGTGCCTATCTTGGAGACCTGCTGGTTACCTGTTACTCACAGTTCAGCCGAAACCGAACTTTTGGGTCAATGATAGGAAAAGGAT
>Ga0209417_1000647_pt1 | contig 77099 bp, 72 predicted proteins | sample RifGroF2_FD_184002 | JGI IMG/M metagenome (GOLD analysis project Ga0209417, IMG submission 184002) | Groundwater microbial communities from Rifle, Colorado, USA - Groundwater F2 (SPAdes) (version 2) | ecosystem: Environmental > Aquatic > Deep subsurface > Groundwater | place: Rifle, Colorado... | reverse complement strand
TGTGTATACGCTTACCGATGTAAACAACCTGACCAGTACCTGTACGCACACAGTGTGGATTCAAAACCTGTCCGCACCCCAGTTCTCTTCCACCTGCCCGGCGAATGCTTCGTCCAATGCCACAGTAGGACTGTGTACTGCAGTGGTGAGTGTACCTGCCCCGGGGATCACCAATCCATGTAACGAAGCATATACGGTTACGAACGATTCGCCTTACAAGACCAGCGATGCCGATGCATCGGGCACATACCCGGTAGGAGTTACGACCGTTACCTGGACAATCACCGATGCATCGGGCACCCCAAAAACCTGCGTCCAGACTGTGACGGTAACCGACACCCAGGTTCCTGTATTTACGGCCTGTCCGGCCAATGCGGTTGACCAGATCACCAACGGAGGCTGTACGCTTGTACCGGGCACGGTCACCAAACCGACCTTCAGCGACAACTGTGCTGTGCAGAGCCTGACCTACATCCTGAGTGGGGCCACCACTGCAACGAGCCCCGCCACGGGAATTAATTATGCCGACGGGCTGACCTACAACGTGGGCCTGACCACCGTTGTGTATACGCTGACCGACGTAAACAACCTGACCAGTACCTGTACGCACACAGTGTGGATTCAAAACCTTGCTGCCCCACAGTTTTCTTCCACCTGCCCGGCAAACGCTTCGGCCAATGCCACAGTAGGACTGTGTACGGCAGTGGTGAGTGTACCTGCCCCGGGGATCACCAATCCATGTAACGAAGCTTACACGGTTACGAACGATTCGCCTTACAAGACCAGCGATGCCGATGCCTCTGGCACATACCCGGTAGGAGTTACGACCGTTACCTGGACGATCACCGATGCATCGGGCACCCCAAAAACCTGCGTCCAGACGGTGACAGTTACCGACACCCAGGTTCCTGTATTTACGGCCTGTCCGGCCAATGCGGTTGACCAGATCACCAACGGCGGCTGTACGCTTGTACCGGGCACGGTCACCAAACCGACCTTCAGCGACAACTGTGCTGTGCAGAGCCTGACCTACACACTGAGTGGGGCCACCACTGCAACGAGCCCCGCCACGGGAATTAACTATGCCGACGGCCTGACCTACAACGTGGGTTTAACCACCGTTGTGTATACGCTTACCGACGTAAACAACCTGACCAGTACCTGTACGCACACAGTGTGGATTCAAAACCTTGCTGCCCCACAGTTTTCTTCCACCTGCCCGGCGAATGCTTCGTCCAATGCCGATGCAGGACTGTGTACTGCAGTGGTGAGTGTACCTGCTCCGGGGATCACCAATCCATGTAACGAGGCATATACGGTTACGAACGATTCGCCTTACAAGACCAGCGATGCCGATGCCTCTGGCACCTACCCGGTAGGAGTTACGACCGTTACCTGGACGATCACCGATGCATCGGGCACCCCAAAAACCTGCGTCCAGACTGTGACAGTTATCGATTTGCCGCCTGCAATTACTTGTCCAGCAAACATTATTGTTGATGCCGACTTCGAACTTCCTTATCAAGATGTGGTTGTTGTTCCGCCGCCAACTTATAGCGACAATTGCCCTAATCCGGTACTTACCTGGACCATAGTACCGCCAGTTGCTTATGCCTCTGAATATGACCTTAGCGAACTTTCAGGAACGGGTGTTTACCCAAGTCCCAATTTATTTTATGTAGGCGTTAGCACCATTGCTTACACGGTAACCGATTCGAACGATAATATAGCGACCTGTTCGTTTACAATTACCGTAATGGGAGAACCTGTAATTACCTGCTTGCCGCCTGTTAGCTACAGTACTGATCTTGGAGTTTGTACAGCTACGCGGAACAGTAGTCATTACGGCCTTCCTACGCTTGTTGAAGGGGTTCAACCTATTACATGGACATGGACCATCACTGATCCGGATGGGATTACTGTTGGCGCTACCGGAAGCTTTATTGGCAGTTCAGGAACTCCCGGACCGCCATCTGTACCCGATTATGCCTTTAAACTGGGCACTTCAATCCTTTTATGGCGTGCCGAAAATATTTCAGGGTTTTCAACTTGTACCCAGACTGTGACGGTGACCGATGATGAAGACCCAACATTTACACCGCATTCAATTACGGAATGTGTGGATATGCTGCATTCTGCAGTTTATACTTCAACCAGTCCAAACCCGAATAGTGGTGTTGATCCAAACCTGATTAAAGACCCGAGTCCCGATTATTACACCTTTGTAAAAACGACAACTTCGCTTGATTTGACTGGTCTTGGTGACAATTGCTGCGCCCCGGCAAGCCTGATTATCAATTGGCGTATCGATTTTGCCAATACGCCCGATCCATTAAATCCTTCAGGACCTGCTCTGGTTCACCCGTCCATTAGCGGGACCGGGCAGCCATCAACTTACGCATCTGATATTAATATGTGGGGCGATGGAGTGAACTTTACCAGTGTGACACATACCATCACTTATTGGGTTGAAGATTGTCATGGGAACGTGTCCGACGAGCAGACAGGAACCATTATAGTTACACCAAGGCCACAAATTATAAAAATGAATTGAAATGAAAAATAAAATAAATAAATACTCAACTCACCCCCGCCCATCTGCGATGTGCTTTCCCCTCTCTTCGCGAAGAGAGGGGGGAAGTCAGCTAGCTGACTTTGGGGTGAGTAGAAAAGTAAAAATGAATTGATATGAAAAATAAAATGAATAAAATACTCAACTCACCCCAGCCCATCTGCGATGTGCTTCCCCCTCTCTTCGCGAAGAGAGGGGGGAACCCCGAGTACTCGGGGTTCGGGGTGAGTCAAAAAATGAAGTTAAATTAAAGATTAAAAAACATGAGTGATAATCCAACACCAGTAAAAAGAGCCAGGGAGCTTCGCCGGAATATGACCGGAGCAGAAAAGCTGTTGTGGGCGAATCTTAGAAACCGAAAAATTTTCAATTTAAAGTTTCTACGCCAGCATCCGATTATTTACCAGGTGATTCAAAATGAGCCAAGGTACTATATCGCAGATTTTTACTGTGCTGAGAAAAATTTGATTATTGAAGTGGATGGAAAGATTCATGATTTTCAGAAGGAAGATGATCAGCATCGGGAAGATATTTTGAGGAGTATGAACCTTATTATTCTTCGGATTAAAAATGAGGAAGTTGAAGATATCCCGAAGGTATTGGCAAAGATTAGGATGTTTATTAAGAATTAACCTGACTCACCCCCGCCCACCTGCGGTGTGCTTTCCCCTCTCTACGCGTAGAGAGGGGGGAAGTCAGCTAGCTGACTTCGGGGTGAGTAGAAAAATAAAAATTGACGAAATGAAAAACAAAAATGCAAAGCTTGACTCACCCCAAACACTCCAGACGGAGTGCTTTTCCCCTCTCTACGCGTAGAGAGGGGTGACGTCCGCTAGCGGACGTGGGGTGAGTCAGAAAAACAAAAAATACAGAATATGAAAAACAAAATAACAAAGCTCAACTCACCCCAAGCCCTCCTTGCGATGTGCTTTCCCCTCTCTTCACGAAAAGAGGGGGGAACCCCGAGTACTCGGGGTTCGGGGTGAGTCAACAAAAGAAGGTGAGTCAACAAACGAATACAAGTATTAACCACTAAATAAAAGAAGTATGAAACACAAAACACTACATGCAACACTGGAACATGGCAAAAGCCTGAAAAACATTTTATATGTTTGGAATGGGATGAGTCAAAATCAGAAAATTTCGAAACAAACAATGTTTGAACCTATTGGTGATGATACTGTATTACTGAATCCAACCCAGGGGAAAGCGCCACCAGGCTGCTCACGAAGTCCGGGGCTTGGGCGTGGTCATCCTCCTGAAAATAAGGGCGACCCTCCAGTCACAAAAACTCAGCATTGCGATGAATATAAGTACATTAATAAATATCAAAAATTAATTTATTACAAACATTTAATTTTATTTATCATGAAAAAGCAAATTTTATTTTTAGCGTTGTTCTCGCTGGCGTTGATTTTCGCCAGTAGCAAGTCCTACGGGCAGTATATTAATTACGTAGAAGCAGCATCAGCAGCAGCAGTAGGATGTACTCCCGCGTTGCCTTTAACCTGTGCCTCTGCGGCTGATGCATTGCATCCGTTGCCCGGTCAAGTCTATCCATATTCTGTAACCGTTACTCCTGGAACCTTTAGTTCAATTCATTGGTTTGTTACTGATGAGCTAAATGTTATAGCTTCTCAAGCGGCTCTTACAACAGACATAGATGCTGTCAATGGTAGTTATGTTCTGACTGCCACGCCAGCGGCTTACAATCAACCGGCGCAAACTGCAGCTACACTTGATATCTCATGGAAATCGTTTAACGGAACGACGACTCCGGTTTTATTGGTGGCTTATGTTACTGGTGCATCTGGCTGTTCCGATAACATTGAGGTGTTCAGAATTGAACCTACTTTCGCATTCACATTGGATATAGCAGGTGTATTGTTTGATGGTACAGTTGATACTACACCAGAAGAGTGTTTGTCTCCAGTGGAAAGTGCAACTTATAACGGAACCACTAGCTTGGTTATGGATTACGGTGAAAACTGGGTATTCTTCACTGTAAATGCAGCTAATTTTGTCAATTCATGGTTGCCAACTTTCACCGCATCTGTAACTGGTGGAAGTACAATTGGTACTGTTGAATGGGCTTATGCTTCTGAAGCTATTTTAAATGCAGCTGGAGTAGCAACTGGAGATTGGAATGCTGCAACTGTTCCGATTGACGCATCAGTTGCTTCTGGCGGTGCAGTAGGTTCTGGCGGTGAATGCGTTGTGCTTAGGGTACGGGTCGACCATGGTGGCACTGAACTTGATGCCAGTGCGGCAGCTGCAGTTGTAACTGTTGGAGTTAATGGGGTTATGTATAATGCAGCTACTTCAGATTATTCAAATTTAGCTTTGACAGATTTAGATGAACCTGCTGTTGCTGGTGCTTGTGTTAATAACATAACAGATGAAGAAACTTTCACTCTTACTCCAAGACCATCGCTTACAACAACTGTTGCTGTTGGTGGATTTGAACCTAAACTTCCGTAATCTAATTAGTTAGAAATGTGAATTGTTTTTTCATGAAACCCAATACTTTTTCCGGTTGTCCGCCAGTTGGCGGATGGCCGGAGAAAGGAAAGGTTGAGAAAGCAAAGAAGATAAAAGTAGATAAGGACTGTACGGAAGGATCAAACAGGTTTGCAATAGCGCCCTGCTTGGTTTAAACCCGAAAATGATTCTGTTGAAGCACAATAACCCGCTTAAAATGAATCATACTATTTGCAACGAGAACTTTACGCGAAGTAAAGATGACTTTGAGCAACCGTTAACGTTCGTTGATTGACTGCAAATGCACATTTATTAAGTTGAAAGATACTTCTAACAACTTGCAATGGACATTTAGCGAGTTCGAACACACGTTTACCGACTCAAAACTGACATCATTTCAGTTCAATTGCACATTTATCGATTTCATTCTGACATCATTTCAGGTGAGATGCACGATAATCGACTTTGATCTGACATCAATTCAGGTGTAATGCACATTAATCGACTTCGATCTGACATTAATTCAGATACAATGCACATTAATTGACCTGAATTGAATATTTAATCAGATTCAATCCTCTTCAAATGCATAAAAGGTTTGAATTAGAAAAAGAAAAATAAACCATCCGCCGGGAGGCGGACAAGTGATGAATACCGGAATGCGAATAGGTTGCTTCTCCCGAGTACTCGGGATCGCAATGACGGGAATAACATCAAACTATGTGAACTATGTAGTTCAAAAGAAAATGAAAGGAGAAATACCTATGAATAAAGATCAGAGTCCGGACATCCAGAACTTGCAAATCCATGGAGAAGTCAGGAGGAAAGATCGGGAAAAAGGGAATCAGGAAAAATACCGCTTTGTGCGGTTGAATGAACCAGCGCCTAAGGGCGCAGCGATCCGCCAGTTGTAAGGCGCGGCTGCAAACTTTGTCTGACGACAGCTACGGTGTACCCACAAATTCATATGCTCCGAGCCTACGGCTCTCAATGGGTTTGTGGTGATTATCCGAATGGACGGAATAAATTCCATCCCTACAGAATGAAGCGAGACCCCGCCTGCCAAGGCTTGTCGGGCAGGTACGGCTCTTACATGTAAATCCCGTTGGGATGATTTATGTTGTAGCCCCGGATTTTAATCCGGGGATAATGTATAATTGATGAATAGAAAAAGAAATGAAAAATAACCAATGTATCACGAGAAAAAATCAGAACGATGCATGGAGAATATCTGGATCAAGAGGCGACCTGCCGGCAGTTTATCAAGCCGGCGGGGCCTCTCGCCGGATGTTTGCAGCACGTGATGGTCCTGTGTTTATACCTCAGTCTCGCAAAGAGGATTGCAAGAGATTGCCACGCTCCCCTGCGGTCGCTCGCAATGACGCGCTGATGTTGGCATTCCGTCATTGCGATCCCGAGGCACGAAGGGAGAAGCCCGCCTGCCAACGAATTGGCTTGCAGGGCGGGCAGGCAATCTCAAATTCGGGCAGATTGCTTCGTTCCTCGCAATGACGGGAATCGGATATGAGGGCAGATTGCTTCGTTCCTCGCAATGACGGGAATCGGTATTCAAACAGATTGCCCTTCGATACGCTTCGCTACTCAGGGCAGCGCTTCGTCGTACCTCCTCGCAATGACGAAAAATCAACAACAGGTCGTCATTGCGATCCCGAGTACTCGGGAGAAGCAATCCGATAAAATAGAGAAATAAAATGACCAATAATGAATGACCAATATTCAATATCGAATTAACGCACATCGGAGCATTCTTGCTCCCTCCCGGTCACTGAGCTTGTCGAAGTGTGGGGAGGGTTGGGCTAGAATAGACTGGGCTTTCAGCCCGAAAAAATAGAAAAAAGAATATCCAATAATGAATGTAGAATTCTCAATAACCAATAACTAAGAATGGAGCATCCTTGCTCCCTCTCCGCCAGCTGGCGGAAGGGTCGGGGTGGGGCTTTATGATTCAACTCTTGTACATAGCACGTTATAAGGCATTGGCAGTACTGCTGCTTCTGCTGCTGGCTTTGGCTCCTGCCATGGCCCAGCTCGTTGTGTACCAGGGCGAAACTACAACATTATCAGTAGAACAAAAAGCGCAAGATTACTATGTCTGGGAATTGTATGACGACCCAACGGTCGACTTTGCTAAAGTTCCGGGAAATTGTCCGGTTACATCCGCTACTTTTGTTGGAAGCAATGTTGGGGCCAGTGTACAGGTACAATGGTTGAAACCAGGCACCTATTTCTTTAAAGTAACGGGATACGATGTAACAGGCTGTACCAACAATTTGGAAATAGGAATGGTAGAAGTGAAGCCATCGATACCAACTGCGGAATTATTACAGCCGGAGCCTGACTGGATATGTATTGGAGAAAAGGCTTCACTTGAAGTTAAACTGACAGGAGTTTCGCCATGGGAAATTACCTACACTGACGGAACGAGTTTTTGGACGGTAAGTAATATTACTGAGTCAGCTTATAATTTGCAGGTAAGCCCGACATCAACAACTCAGTATTGGATTACCTCGGTGAAAGATGTCAACGGAACGAACCTGGCCCCGTCGGCCCGTGTGGTGGTGGTGGTTAATCCGAAACCGGATATTTCGAAAATATATCAGTATTAACCGTAGAGGAATTTTAAGTGAGAAATTTTTAATGTTGAATAAGGAATAAGAAATGTTGAATTTTTAATGTTGAATAAGGAATAAGAAATGTTGAATTTTGAATGTTGAATAAGGAATAAGAAATGTTGAATGTTGAATTTTAAATGTTGAATAAGGAATAAGAAATGTTGAATGTTGAATGTTGAATTTTAAATGTTGAATAAGGAATAAGAAATGAGGAAAAAGGAATGAGGAATATCCAAATTAAATTAGGCATTTAATGAATATTGTCAGATGCCGGAGGCATCAAATGTTTATAGAAAAATAGATGGGAGTATAGGTTCGACCCCTATCGGGGTCGCATGTCTTCGTGCCGAATGCTTTCTATAAACATACAAACCCTCCGGATTTATAAAATACGACGTTTATTAGATAAATGCCTGATTGAATAACCAAATAAGGAATATGAAAGGACTTAAATACCTGTTTGCAATGATACTTCTGATTGCCGCTTTACAAGCAGCCGGGCAGACGTATGTCATTGATAAGGTATGTGTAGGTTCTGTCAGGCATTACCGGGTCGATGGAGAAGCAGGATCCAGCTATTCCTGGATTCTTACCAATGAATTAACAAAAGCCGATGTTCCTATACCAAATTCTACCGGAACCAATTTGCCACCAAACAATGGTATTTACACGAATGAAGTCACCATTGCATGGAATAAAACCGGAACATTCGCTTTATCTGTTATACAAACCTCTTTGCAGGGATGCGATACCCTGGAACAGGGCGATGTTGAAGTGTATGATCTGCCCACCGTTATGGCCGGTAATCCGTTAATCATCTGTTCTGATGCAAAGGTAGGCCTGACCACCGCTTTCGCAGCAAATTACAGCGCTTTAATGTGGACCTCTTCAGGAGATGGAGTTTTTGATGACCCCACTGCGTTGCATACCTCCTATAACATTGGCCCTAATGACCTTATAAAAGGAAGCGTAACGGTAACACTCACTGCCGAAGGTTTGGGAAATTCGCCCACGTGTACCCCGGTTTCTTCAACTTTACTGGCAACTCTGAAAGTTATTCCCAAACTGGTTATCAACGACCCTGCCGAAGTTTGTCTTCCAACGACAATTGACCTATCGGCTGCAGCCGTTACTGCCGGAAGCGAACCGGGTATGTCTTACGAATACTTTGTTGATTCGATGGCTACCATTACCCTGGCTAATTACAAAACGGTTAATAAAAGCGGCACATACTACATCAGGGGAACCAGCAGTATATCCGGATGTGAGGTATTTAAACCTGTAAAGGTGAAATTCACCAAACAAATGGTTCCTTCGTTTGCACATATTCCTGAAGTTTGTTTGAACAGCACCAATCCACCTGTTTTGCAGCCGTCCGATTTTCAGGGAATCGGAGGTTCTTGGTCGCCTTCGGTTGTTCTCACCGATAAGCTGGGAATATTTCCGTATAAATTTACGCCTGATGCGGGACAATGTGCCAAAGACACTACGTTATGGATTGAAGTAAGTAATTCAATTACTCCCACATTCAATCTTCCGGCAAGCATGTGTCAGAACGATGTGCCACCAAGCCTGCCATCAGTTTCGGGCAATGGTATTTCCGGTACCTGGAATCCAAGCGTTATCAATACAGCATCAACCGGATTGGCTACCTATACATTCACACCTACTGCCGGTGAATGCGGTGTTCCTGTCAGCATTTCAATTAATATTACCTTTCCGGGAAGCCCTCCAACATTCACCTTCCCGCAAATATGTGTAGGAAGTATTCCTCCTGCTTTGCCAACCGTATCAGATGATGGAGTCAGCGGGAGTTGGAGTCCGTCAGTCATTTCAACGGCAACAGTTGGTTCCAAAAACTATACCTTCACTCCATTCTCGGGCCAGTGCCGGCAAATTAAAACACAGGCGATTACCGTGATTGATAAAACAGTCCCCGTTTTTGACCCCATTGATCCGCTCTGTTATAACAGCGCCCCGGTTGTTTTACCAACCACATCCAAAGACGGTATTCCCGGAACATGGACTCCTTCAGTGGTTACCACCAATGCGCCGGGTACATTTACATTCACATTTGTTCCTGCATCGAATTGGTGTGCAACGGGTACGACTATGGATGTTGAAATTTATCAGGAGATTAAACTTACTATTACTGCTGCACCAATTCTGATTTTTGGAGGTACAACCAATGTAAACGTATCCGCAACAGGAGGCTCAGGAAACTATACTTCCGGAACAGGGACTTTTGTCAGATCGGCCGGTTTGCATGTTTTTACCGTTACCGATGACAGAAACTGTCAGGGAACAGGATCAATTTTTATTCAAAATCCACAGGACCTGAATGTAAATGCAGTTATGAAACCTGTGAAGTGTGCCGGTAGTCTTGCTGAAGTTGCTGTGTCCGTTTCCGGAGGAACTGCGCCATATACTTTCACCTATACGGGCGGCGATCCTTCTTCCATTAAATTTAATGTGAATACCTTCCTGGTAAAAGCTTCTCCTATTCCATATGTCTTTGTAGTTACCGACAGCAATGGGTTGCATGGCGAATCCACTCCGTTCACGATTACCGATCCTCCGGGATTAAAACTAACGACTTCGATGACCCAGCCGTTGTGCTTTGGCGGTAGCGATGGAACAGCAACGGTAATTGCTACTGATTGGATTGGAACATTGTCGTATGAATGGGATGATCCGCTAAAACAAATCACTGCCACAGCTACCGGGTTAAAGGCAGGAAATTACACCGTAACTGTTACCGATGATTGTGGTTCAAAAAAGATGAGCATTACTGTTACCGAACCACCGGCAATTTCATTAACGGCACTCGGAATTGCAAGTGAATGCCCCGGTGTTGACGGGGTGATTCAGTTTACCATCAAAAATATTCCTGATGGAATTTACAATATTATACATACGTCAGGGCAATTTAATTCCGTCACTTTTTCAGGAGGGAAAGCATCAGTTTCGGCGCCGGTAGGCAGCTATACTGACATGAAAATCTCCTACAGTGGCTGTACATCGGCGGATGGTGTAAACGCTACGGTCAATCCGGCTCCCATTCAACTGATTACTTTTTTTGTAGTTCAACCTACCTGTAAAACAGCTTTTGGATCCGTATTTATTACCAATCCAAAACTAAATTCCGGATTTGAATACGGTGTTGACAACGAAATGTATCAGGTAACTCCAAATCTTACAGGATTAACATCAGGTGAACATGTGATTAAAATAAGGAAACTGAGTACGCTTTGTGTAACTGATACTTTGGTTACGATCAATGTTCAACCACTTTCACCGGCTAATCCTGTAGCGATTCCGGTTCCGGCAGAATGTGAAACCAGCCCTGTTCAGGAACTCAATGCAAATAATGGCATAGTACCACCCGTTGGCGGAATATCGATTATCTGGTACGATGCTTCAGGAAAGGTAGTTTCGAAACCCATTCTGAATAATCCAGGTACTGTAACCTATTATGCTGAAGCCTTAAATGGCGTTTGTCCAAGTCCGGAAAGAACTCCGGTGACCCTGACCATTATTGCAATGCCAGCTGCTCCAATAAGTTCGGGAGATATATTGGTATGTTCTGCTACGCCACAAATTACGCTTGATGCACGAAAAGCGATTACCAACGCAAGTAAAACGATGATCTGGTACGACAGTCCGGTTGGAGGAAATGTGGTAGCTTCGCCAACGCTCAACACGGTAAATACGGTCACTTATTATGCTGTCGAATCAAATGGTATTTGTGCAAGTGCGCCACGGACCGCGGTAAAACTGACGATTGCCCCATTGCCAGCCAAACCAAATGTAGTAATGGCAGCAGAAATTAAATGTAATGATACGTTCGGCCAGATTGAAGTTAAATCACCTTTAGGACCTGAGTATATTTATAGTATGGATAATGGTCCTTATCAGCCGTCAGTTTCATTTAACGGAAATCCGGGCAGTCACTTTATCAGGGTAAGAAATGCCATTACCGGGTGCGAATCGGATACAACGGTTATAAAGGTTCCCGCTGTACCACTTGTTCCAAAAATGAAAAAGGTAACTGCTGAAGATTGCATCTGTTTTGGTGATTCAGCCAGATTGAGTTTCGAGTTTGAAAATGTTTCGGATGGCACCTATGTAATTATCTATCTGGGAGGCCAATTTGAAAATGTTAAAGTAATAAATGGAAAAGCCCAGTTTAAGGCGGTGGCCGGAAATTACAATGTACTGGCTATTGAAGCCAACGGATGTACTTCGAACGAGAATTGGAATGTAACGATTAAACAACCCGACCGCATTTCGGTCAGCGCTGTGATCACCGAAATTGATTTGAAATCTCAAACTCAGGGCGCTATCGATATAAGTATTAGCGGGGGAACAGGATTCTACAAAACGGTATGGGACCCTGATGCTTCCATTCCATTTGCAGGAGCTACCACTGAAGACATTTCCAATTTGACCAATGGTAGTTATGTGGTATCCATTACCGACCAGAATGGCTGTCAATATCTGGATACCTTAATTATTCCGCTACCCAACATGCCGCCAATCGCAACCAACGACGAATTTTTTGCCGGGTGTGGCGGAGTTGCCGGTGATATAGTCTATGGCGATAATGGTTTCGGTAAGGATTTTGACCAGGATGGAGATACCCTGTTTGTTGATTTTAAACTGATAGAAATTCCAAAACATGGCACTTTAATCCTTAATCCCGATCAATCCGGTAAGTTTACCTATATGGCCGATCAGGGTTATACCGGGATTGATCAATTTCAATACGTTGTTTTCGATCCCAAAAAGAATTTCAGTAATCCGGCCAGGGTCGTTATTCATGTCGTTGCCGATTTTGATTGTGATGGAATTCAGGATGACCTTGATCCCGATGCTGATGCCGATGGAATCCTGAATGTGGATGAAGGCACAACTACCACCGATTCGGACGGAGACGGACATCCGAACTGGCTCGATATTGATGCGGATAATGACGGAATTGTGGATAATTATGAAGGACAGGGCACAGCCGGGTATATTGCTCCTTCCGGCCTGGATACTGACCATGATGGAATAGATGATGCTTATGATACTGATCATGGCGGCACCCAAACTATTCCGGTTGATACCGATTCCACCATGGCTGACCCCGATGGAATTCCTGATTTTCTGGATGTTGATTCGGATAATGATTGGGTACCTGATTACATTGAGGGCCATGATGCAAATGCTGATGGAAAGCCCGACTTTGTTCTTCGTGGAAAAGATGTTGACGCTGACGGTTTGGATGACAGTTTTGATACCGTAAACAGATTTGAATCCTATGAAACCAATATGACCGGAAGCAATGCTCCAATGCAGGATTTCGATGGCGACGGGCACAATGACTGGCGTGATGAGAATGACGATGACGACACGTATCTGACTCGTTTCGAGGATTTGAATGTGGACGGAGACTACAGCAATGATGATACTGATTTTGACGGACATCCGGAATACCTGGATTTCGGAAGGGATTGTGATTTATTTGTTCCTGAAGCTTTTTCACCCAATGACGATAACATTCACGATTACTTCCAGATTTATTGTATCGAACACTTCCCGAACGCCAAAATGTATATTTTTGACCAGTTGGGCAATAAATTATACGAGAAGGAGCATTACGGAAATATGGAATTCTGGGGATCAGCAGAACGCGCTTTATGGGATGGAAAAACGACCAACCGCATTGCAACGGTGAATCGGGGAAAAGTAACTCAGGGGACCTATTACTATGTCCTTCAGTTGGGAAATGGTGAAGTCAAAAAGAGTTTCGTATTTGTTTCGTATTAAAGCCCCCTTCCCGTTCCCCCAAACGGGGAAAGCTTGGGCCGTTGGATATAAGCTTTTTTGGCTCCGTTAGGAGCGAAATATTTATAGAAACCATCAATGACCGATGTCAGCCGTCCGCGAAATGACATTAAAAAATGCGGATATTTATTCGGACGGAATCGGTAAATTTGTGTACTATGAAAATGGGTCTTCGTCATTGCGACCCTGAGGAACGAAAGGGGAAGAAATCTCAACATGGTTACTGTCAATGACATGAGATTGCTTCGTGCCTCGCAATGACGTACTTTTCGATTTTTTGGAATGGATTCAAATTTGAAAATACAAGTTGTTAAATGTTTTAATGATTAAAAAGGTTTTCCATATTAGTTTATTGGTTTTTTTCTTTTTACTCGCTGTGAAGCAGACAAAAGGACAGGAATTTCCATGGTCGCTGCAATATATTTCCAATATGCACATGGTTAATCCGGCATTTGTTGGTATGTGGGATAAAGCGGGATTTTTAGTTTCAACCCGCCAGGATTACGCATCAATTAAAGGGGCAACCATGTATCAGCAATTTTCATTTCATTCGCCAATAAAAAACCATTCGAGTGGAATCGGCCTTGATGTGATAAAAAGATATGTTGGTATTGAAAGGCAACTTTTTTTTACCGGCAATTATGCTTTTCAAATCCGGTTAGATATGTATAATTACCTCCGCTTTGGACTTAAGGCAGGCATATTAAATTACGGCAACGATTTAACCAGATACGATTTATATCCGGATCATATTACGGATCCTGAATTTCAGAATGATATTCAAAATTATAACATGACCGTGGTTGGCGTTGGAGGCGTATTTTTTAATGATCATTTATATATAAGTTTGTCAGCGCCACGATTAATTAACAACACTTTTAGTGTAAATCGTAGCGGGTATTCTTCTACCCAGGAATTTAAAACTGCCTATTTGGCTGGAGGTTATGTCTTTAAAATGCCAATGGGCATATTGCTGCGACCAAATTTGCTGGTAGTTGGCACGGTTGGGAAACCAGTTTACGCTGATGTGGCTGCGGTAGTCTATTTACCCAATAACCTTCAGTTCGGATTAAATTTGCGCAGCAACGGCTCGTCTTGTATATCAGGGCAATATACATTCTCAAATAATCTGAGAATCGGGTTTGCTGCCGATTACGCAATTTTTCAGGATATCCGCAAATTCCAGGTGGGAACCTACGAGCTTCTGGTTGGCTACGACTTTAATATATACCGGAAAACCAGCAAGCCAAGTTATTTTTAATTGCGGAATTATCGGATATATGGTTGATTTGAATAGCAACGGCATTTATGCCGTTGGAAGATGAATAATCCTTATCTCGGCTTTAGCCTAAACCTCTAATTATTTCGGCTAAAGCCGAGATTTGTCTGTTTCTCATTTCCCCCAGACCTAAAGGTCTGGGCTATTCATAACCAATAAACCGATAATTCCGTTTAATTGTCTCATTGTATGTATAGAATTGTCTCTTACCTATGGCACGAAGAGCGTTATGCTCTATCGCTATTCTATAAATATCCAGTGCCTCTGGCACTTATGCTTATCCGATTAGCGTTGCCCCAGAGGGGCAAGATATTTATAGAAAAGGAAATAAGTGAAAGGAACCGTCCGCTCGAAAGCCATTTTCAGGGCAAAACCCTCTTTTCGGACGTAACAGCATTTGCCTGCACAAATGTAGTTATATAAAAGTCGTTCGAGAATATTGATTTCCTGACGATTGGAAAGTCTAATGTTTTAGTGTAACATGGGTTGAACAATTTTCCTAATGACAAATGACTTTTTTCCTCCTAATTACCCATCTCAGATAAGAACCGGATACGCATCAGGCGAATGTCGTCTTCAGAATATTCATCTTCGCCGAGTTCTTTGAGCGCTGAATCTATGGTGTCGTCTTCAGCAGTTTTGAAATAATCGTAAATTTCTTCCTGATGTTCTTCGTCGAGTATTTCGTCGAGGTAATAATCGATGTTTATTTTTGTGCCTGAATTCACAATGGCTTCAAGTTCCGATATGAGTTCTTTCAGTTCAATTCCTTTCGAATCGGCAATATCATCAAGCGAAATTTTACGGTCAATACTTTGAATAATCCCAACCTTCAGCTTTGATTTGTTCGCCACACTTTTAACCACGGTATCCTGCGGGCGGTCTATCTCATTTTCCTCGACATAGGCTTTTATCAGTTCAACAAATTCCTGTCCGTAACGTTTGGCTTTGCCTTCGCCAACTCCCTGGATATACTTCATCTCATCAAGGGTAATCGGATATTGAAGCGCCATGTCGGCTAAAGATGGATCCTGAAAAATCACAAACGGGGGCAATTTCAGTTTCTTTGAAATGCTTTTTCTGAGATCTTTCAGCATGGCAAACAGTTCCGGATCGCCGGCCCCGCTAGCCTGAGCGGCAGCTGCATTGGCTTCTTCCTCAATGGCATCATAGTCGTGGTTGCGGACCAACAGAAAGTCAACCGGATTTTCCAAGAAGTCGTATCCTTTTTTGGTCATCTTCAGCAAGCCGTAGTTTTCAATGTCTTTGCTGATTAACCCGGCAATCATACTTTGCCTGAAAACTGCGTTCCAAAATTTCTCGCCATGATCGTTGCCCGAGCCAAATGCTTCGAGTTCGTTATGACGAAATGATTTGACTGCTGCTGAATTTTTACCGGTAAGTATATCCGATAAATGCTCGGCTTTGTATTTTTCCTTGACTTCGAGAATAGCCTGAAGCGCCCGGCAGATTTCATCTTTGGCTTCAATCTGTTCTTTCGGATAGATGCAGTTGTCACAATTCCCGCACGGCTCCTCCAATTTTTCACCGAAATAATTTAGCAGAATTATGCGGCGACAAATGGCCGATTCGGCATACGAAGCAGTATCGAGCAAAAGCTGGCGACCGATTTCCTGTTCGGCAACCGGTTTGCCCTGCATAAACTTCTCCAGCTTTTGGATGTCTTTGGCCGAATACAGGGTGATGCATTTCCCTTCTCCGCCATCTCTTCCGGCACGACCGGTTTCCTGGTAATATCCTTCCAGGCTTTTCGGAATATCGTAATGAATAACAAAACGCACATCAGGTTTGTCAATGCCCATTCCAAAAGCGATGGTTGCCACAATCACATCAACGTCTTCCATCAGAAATTTATCCTGATTTCCCGATCGGGTTGCCGAGTCCATTCCGGCGTGATAGGCCAGTGCTTTAATATTATTTACGACAAGGGTTTCGGCCAGTTCCTCTACCTTTTTCCGGCTAAGACAATAAATAATTCCCGATTTTCCCTCATTTTCCTTGATGAATTTAATGATTTGAGATTCGGGTTTTGATTTCGGCAATACTTCGTAATACAGGTTTGGACGGTTGAATGAAGCTTTAAATACATTCGCATTCAACATGCCCAGCGTTTTTTGTATGTCGTGCTGAACTTTTGCAGTGGCAGTGGCAGTAAGTGCGATAAGCGGAGCTGGTCCTATTTCAGAGACAATCGGTTTAATTCGGCGGTATTCGGGTCTGAAATCGTGTCCCCATTCCGAAATACAATGAGCTTCGTCAACGGCATAAAATGAAATTTTGACGTTCTTTAAGAAATCAATATTATCTTCTTTAGTCAGACTTTCAGGAGCAACATATAGCAATTTGGTTTTGCCACTCATTACATCGTCGCGTACCTTTTGGGCAGCAGCCTTGGTAAGCGATGAATTTAAAAAATGGGCAATGCCATCTTCGGTGCCAAAACTTCGGATAGAATCAACCTGATTCTTCATTAAAGCAATCAGAGGGGAAATAATAATGGCAGTTCCCTCCATAATAAGTGCCGGCAATTGGTAACACAACGATTTCCCTCCACCCGTGGGCATTAATACAAACGTATCATTGCCGTTCAACACACTTTTAATTACTTCTTCCTGTTGGCCTTTAAAACGATCAAACCCAAAATATTTCTGGAGATGATCAGTTAATTTGTAATCTATTCCCATAAAAAAAGACCGTTTTTCAGATCAAAAATTAAATCGCAATTCGGATATGTTTCCCGAAGGTATATAAAATATCGATCAAATGACAATGCCATTCATTGAATTTAAATACTTTTGGCCCGCCTTTAAGTATATTTAAGATTAAGCGTAACTTATGAATTAGGATTATAAGTTATATTTGTGCGAATTTGTTAAACCCAATCAGCCAATTATTTCCTGAATCATGTCTGAAGAAACTACAAGAGAAGAACAATCAACAAAGAAGAAAAATAAGAAAGCGGAAAAAACGGAAATGTCCTTTCTGGATCATCTTGAAGCCTTGAGGTGGCACATCATCCGTTCTGCTATAGCCATCATTACTTTTGCGGTTCTTGCCTTTGCAAATAGCAAATTTGTTTGGGATAAAATCATTCTGGCTCCTAAGTTTAATGACTTTTGGACAAGTCGTATGATAATTAAACTCAGCAATTTTCTGGGACTTAAGTCAGATGGATTGAATAAAAATTCCATTGACTTAATTAATTTCAATATGTCAGGCCAATTTATGGTCGATGTTTGGACATCCATTATTGCCGGTTTTATTGTAGCTTTTCCATATGTGGTTTATCAGTTCTGGAGTTTTATAAAACCCGCGCTCTACGAAAATGAACGGAAACATGCTTCAGGAGCTGTGGCCGTTATGTCAGGTCTTTTTTTAGCGGGAGTTTTATTTGGATATTACCTAATTGTTCCCTTTTCAATCGATTGGCTGGGATCATACAAAATCAGTGATACGGTCGTCAACCAGATCAATATACTTTCATACATTAGTTCAGTGACGTCCATAGTGATAGCCGGAGGTGTATCCTTTGAATTGCCCGTTATCGTGTATTTCCTCAGTAAGGTAGGCCTGCTCACACCAAAATTTCTACGGAAATACAGAAAGCATTCCTATGTTGTTTTGCTAATCATTGCTGCAATCATTACTCCACCTGATGTGATATCTCAGATGATAGTATGTATTCCCCTCATTATTCTTTACGAAATAGGTATTTTAATCTCCTCCCGGGTTGACAAAACCCGCCAACTCAAACTGGATCAAATTTAATCATCCGCATTTATCCTTTGTAAATGAAACTTAGAGCTGAGAACATTGTAAAAAAATACCGGAAACGCACGGTTGTGAAAGGAGTTTCGTTTGAAGTTAATCAGGGCGAAATTGTTGGACTGTTGGGTCCCAATGGGGCCGGAAAAACTACTTCCTTTTACATGATAGTTGGTTTGATTAAGCCTTTGTCGGGAAGAATTTTTATCGACGATGAAGAAATAACTAATTTGCCGGTATACAAAAGGGCGCAGAAAGGAATTGGTTATCTGGCGCAGGAAGCCTCTGTCTTCAGACAAATGAGTGTAGAAGATAATATTCTTTCCATACTCGAAATGACTAAATTGCCAAAAGATTACCAACACCAGAAAGTCGAAACCTTATTGACCGAATTTGGGCTTCAGCATATACGCAAAAGCAAAGGATATCAACTTTCCGGGGGCGAACGCCGTCGTACCGAAATTGCACGGGCACTGGCCATCGATCCGAAATTCATTTTACTTGATGAACCATTTGCCGGGGTTGACCCGATTGCCGTTGAAGATATTCAGCACATTGTAACAACCCTTCGCGATAAAAATATCGGCGTTTTGATTACCGACCATAACGTACACGAAACACTCACCATTACCGACCGCTCTTATTTATTATATGAAGGCTCGATTATGAAAGCCGGTACAGCAGAGGAACTGGCTGCAGACGAAGAGGTTCGGCGCGTGTATCTGGGTCAGAATTTTGAGCTCAGATAATTGCAATTTCTTCAGATTGTATCCATCCAAAAAGATTTCAGGGTGCTGTTGTAGGTATTAAAAAATTCACATACATTTGCACCGCATTTAGCGGGCGTGGCGGAATTGGTAGACGTGCCAGACTTAGGATCTGGTGCCTTACGGCGTGGGGGTTCGAGTCCCTTCGCCCGCACAGCAGAAAATAACCGCCTTGCTTTACCTTGAAAAAGGATAAGCAAGCGGTTTTTATTAATTTAAAGCAACAGGTTTCGGACTGGGAGCTTTTCAGAAGTTCTTCTTCCTTCCTCATTTCCAATAACTTTAAGTGTTGAATTATGAACATTACCAGAGACAATATCGACGAACTGAATGCAATTCTAACGGTATCGATTGATAAAAATGATTACGAAGCCACGGTGAACGATGTGCTCAAAAATCATCGCAAAAAAGCCAACATGCCTGGATTTCGTCCGGGAATGGTTCCTGCCGGATTAATCAAAAAAATGTACGGAAAAGCTATTCTAGCCGAAGAAGTAAACAAAATACTTTCAAAAAGCCTTACCGATTACATTCACACCGAAAAGATGAATGTATTGGGAGAACCACTTCCAAATGAAGAAAAACAACCTTCAATCGATTGGGAAAATGAAACTGATTACAGTTTTGTTTTTGATGTGGCAATGGCTCCCGAATTTGAAGTCAAACTCGATAGCGAAACTACAATACCTTATTATAGTATTGCTGCCAGCGAAGATATGGTAAGCAAACAGTCGGAGGCTTATGCCGGTCGTTTGGGAGAAAACAAGGTGGTTGATACAGTTGAAGACAAAGATACTGTTCGTGGAAACTTCGTTCAGTTGAATGATGAAGGAAACGAACTTGAAGGTGGAATTAAAGCTGACCAGGTGGTTATTGCCATCGACCTGATGAAAGATGAAGAAACTAAGGCTTCATTTATTGGGAAAAAAGCTGGTGAGATGGTAGTTTTTGATCCGGTTAAAGCTTACGAAAACAAACACGAAGTCGGTCACATGCTGAATATTTCGCACGAGGTGGCTGAAACGCTTTCAGGAAATTTCAGTTTTACGATTGTTGAAGTTTTGCGATTCGAAAAAGCGGAACTTAATCAGGATTTGTTTGGTAAAATTTACGGTGAAGACTCAGGTATTACCACTGAAGACGAATTCAAAGCAAAAATTAAAACTGAGTTGGAAGAGAATTTCATTTATTCGAGCAACTATAAATTTGCCCTCGACAGCCGTGATAGTATGCTTAAAACCATTCAGTTCGAATTGCCAAAAGCATTCCTGAAACGTTGGATTTTGGCTACCAACGAAAAAATGACCGAAGAACAGCTCGAATCCAACTTTGACAGTTTTATGATTGATCTGAAATGGCAGTTAATCAAGGATAAAATTGTTAAAGACAACGATTTGAAAATCACCGAAGAAGATGTTCGGTCAATGGCCAAAGAGATGGCGTTGGTTCAGTTCCGTCAGTATGGTTTGAACAATGTAGCCGACGAGCACCTCGACAATTACGCCAACCACATGCTGAAAAATGAAGAGGAACGCCGGAAACTTGTTTCACGCAAACAGGAAGACGTTATCATTAATACCATCAAAAACAAAGTTACACTCGATATGATTGAAATTAGCTATGACGAGTTTAACAAAATGCTTGAAAATTAATTTAATGGCGGTATAGCCAAAAGCATATTTTCTTAACTTTGTGAAAATTTGATTCTGCTTTTCTCCGGAAAGTGATGATCGGATTTTCACATTGTTTTTTTTAAGAGACCAATATTATGAACGACGGAAAAGAATTTCAGAAATACGCTACCAGGCATTTAGGAATCAGTAGTTTAAACCTAAATCGTTTTGATTCCATTTTCACCAACAGCCTGACCCCTTACATTATTGAAGAACGTCAGCTGAACGTTGCTTCGATGGATGTATTTTCAAGGTTGATGATGGATCGCATCATCTTCCTGGGAACACCAATCGATGATTACATCGCCAATATCGTGCAGGCTCAGTTATTGTTTCTCGAATCGGCCGACCCAAGCAAAGACATTCAGATCTATTTCAATACTCCCGGTGGATCAGTTCATGCCGGACTTGGAATTTATGACACCATGCAGTATATTTCTTCGGAAATTGCGACCATTTGTACAGGTATGGCTGCTTCTATGGGAGCGGTATTACTTACAGCTGGAGAAAATGGGAAGCGTTCGGCTCTTAAACATTCCCGTATTATGATTCATCAGCCCATGGGCGGCGCTTCAGGTCAGGCTTCTGATATTGAAATTACTGCCCGTGAGATCATGAAACTGAAAAAGGAACTGTATGAAATCATTGCCATTCACAGTGGCAAAACATATAAAGAAGTTGAAAAGGATGCCGATCGTGATTACTGGATGACATCTACCGAAGCTAAGGCTTACGGTATGATTGACGAAGTTTTGATAAGGCATAAATAGTGCCTGGTAATTTATAAGTTACACTTTAAAGATGAAAACAGATAAATGTTCCTTTTGCGGGCGTGAAAAGAAAGAAGTAAACTTGCTGATAGCAGGAATGGAAGGGCATATTTGTGATAATTGTGTTGAGCAGGCTTATGCCATTGTTGAGGAGGAGCTCAAAAAAAACGAAGGTTTCGATACTAAGAGCATTAACCTGATGAAGCCCAGGGAGATTAAAAACTTCCTTGATCAGTACGTGATTGGGCAGGATCAGGCAAAGAAAATATTGTCGGTAGCTGTTTATAACCATTACAAACGACTAAATCAACCAGTTTCTTCCGATGAAACAGAAATTGAAAAGTCAAATATTATTATGGTTGGCGAAACCGGTACAGGTAAAACTCTTTTAGCCCGTACGATTGCCAAAATGCTTCATGTTCCGTTTACCATTGTTGATGCAACAGTTTTAACTGAAGCGGGCTATGTAGGAGAAGACATTGAAAGTTTGCTGACCCGTCTGCTTCAGGTGGCCGATTACAATGTGGAAGCTGCTGAGCGTGGCATTGTATTTATCGACGAAATCGACAAAATTGCCCGTAAAGGCGATAATCCTTCCATCACCCGCGATGTTTCAGGAGAAGGTGTTCAGCAGGGACTATTGAAATTGCTCGAAGGTTCAGTGGTGAATGTTCCACCACAGGGCGGACGTAAACATCCGGAGCAGAAAATGATTCCCATTAATACCAAAAACATCCTTTTTGTTTGCGGTGGAGCATTTGATGGTATCGAGAAAAAGATAGCCCAGCGGTTAAATACAAAAATTGTTGGATATGGCGCGCAGAAGAAAGCGGATCATCTCGACCGTGATAATATGCTTCAATATATTGCGCCCCAGGATTTAAAATCGTTTGGATTAATTCCTGAAATCATTGGCCGTATTCCGGTACTCACTTATCTTGAACCTCTCGATCGTAAAGCATTACGTAGTATTCTTACCGAGCCAAGAAATTCGCTGGTGAAACAATACATTAAATTGTTTCAACTCGACGATATTGAATTGAGTTTTGAAGAAGAAGCTCTTGAATTTATTGTGGATAAAGCTATTGAGTTTAAACTTGGCGCCCGTGGACTTCGGTCAATTTGTGAAAATATCATGGTCGATGCTATGTTTGAAACACCATCAAATCCTGTCAGTATAATGAAGATCAGTCTGGAATATGCACAGGAAAAGATTGACGGAGCAAGCGCTGTTCGTTTAAAAGCAAGCTAAGTACGAACTAATTAAAATACGATAGGATGCAATCAGCAATGATTGCATCTTTTTTTTACCATCAATTAATCAAAGTCCCATCTTGAAATGGAAGAACAAGAACTGATTTTTTCAAAAGGCGATTTCGTGCGTGTCGACGGAATTAATGCTGTGGTAGTTGGAACCGAAGAAGATGGAGACATTCCTCGCGATCACATTGCTATATTCTTTGGTTCAGAAATGGCCAGGCGTGAATCGGAAGGTGGCGAAGGAAATGGCAGACCGGTTGTTTGGATTGTGCCCATCGACGTGTGTGAAGATGGATTGGAGCCTGAATACAAAGAATAGATTTCAACCCAGGATATCCGAAAATTTACCTGAGTCATTCAATTGTCATTCATAGTCATTAAGTTGCCTTGAAATGACAATTGAATGACTATGAATGACAACTATTGACTCCTGCAATAGACAAATTAAACGGACAATCAACTTATTAATTCGCCTGCCCAAAGTTTTTCAAAAAAATATTTCCATGGTAAAATTAAAATGTTGTCAATCTGTCGAGGGAATGGGTCATTGGTGATCAGGATTGATTTTTTCACTGCGTATTCCTCCGCAAAGTGGCGCAATCCGCTCAGATGACGGGGATTCGCGTTTTCTGTGGCTTTTACCTCGATTGCTACTTCATGGTCACCTAATACAAAGTCAATTTCCAGTTGCGAAGCAGTTCGCCAGTAACTAATCGGGTAATTCAAATCAGTATATGAATTGTGCGCATAAATTTCCTGATAGATAAAATGTTCAAAAGCCTTCCCGAAAGCTTCGCTGCCTTGCGCTATTTTGCCACGTTTTAGCAGGTAATTGGCTATCCCGATGTCGAAAAAGTAAAACTTGGGAGCCAGAATAACCCTGCGCTTTGGTTTCTTTTGAAATGAAGGTAGAAACCGTCCGGTCAATGTATCTTCCAGAATCTGAAAATATTCTCGTACAGTATTAGCGCTCACTCCACAATCGGAGGAAATGTTGGTATAATTTACCATTTCTCCGTTCGAGAATGCGGCGGCATCCAAAAACCTTGAAAATGAGTTGATATTCCTGATTTTGGCTTCGGCCATAATCTCGTCTTTTAAATAACTTCCGATATAGGAAGACATCAACTTTTGAGGATTCTCAGATAAATAATGGCGGGGCAATAAACCATTGTTGATTGCCCGAAGCAGATCAAAATCGGGTATTTCCTGACTGATCAGCGGAAAAAGTTCGTAACGAAGCGCCCTGCCACCCAACAGGTTTGATCCCGATCTTATAATCTTGCGCGGACTTGAACCGCTTAAAATAAACCTTGTCCGGTTATTCTCAATCAGCCAATGAATTTCATTCAACAACTCCGGAATCCGCTGGATTTCGTCGATGATAACCGGAATTTTTCGGGAATCAGCCAGAATTATCTCGCGAAGTTGTGCCGGATTGCGTTGAAGGCGTTCGAATACATCGGTCAATAGAAGATCGAACCACAAAGCATCAGGGAATAATTCTCTTAACAAGGTGCTTTTTCCTGTTTGTCGTGCGCCCCATAAAAAAAGGCTTTCACTACCACTTCCCTGAAATGTTTGTTTGCGAATATACATGATAATTCAAAGTAATGGTTCTGTTTATCCTGATAAACGGAAGTAAATATAGATGAAATTAATTATATATGCAACATTATCAGGTGTTTTGATTTGATGAATTTTGGAACCATTTAATATCCATTCCAGGACTCTTCTTCCTCAAAAGGCATTTTCGTTTCCAGAGACGATTTTTATTATCTTCGCTGGCCAGAATATTCAAACGTAAGGATGATGGTCAAATGTTTCGTGTTATTTTTTGTCCTTCAGGATAAAAGTTTACAATGAACATGATAGACCAATTTACCAACAGGAAAGTCAATATTTTAAGAAAATAAATCTTTAATACTCTCCATGAGATACCCGCCCAAAAAATCAGAATTTCGACCTGAAAAATTAAAAGAGATCGCTGTAAAGGTTACCGAACCAACAGAATTGTTGAAATTTCTGATTGCCAAATTTCCTGAGAAAAGCCGCACTGCAATCAAACTAATGCTTGCGCATAAACAGATTAGCGTGGGTGATTTGGTAACTACCCAGTTCGATTTTCCACTGACCAGGGGACAGGTGGTTTATCTCAACAAAAAAAAGTCGGAAGAAAAAATACGGTTCAGAGGCTTGAGGATTGTACATGAAGATGTTGATTTGATTGTAGTTGAAAAAGGGAGTGGATTACCGTCCATCGATTCCGAAAAAGAGAATGTAAAGACAGCACACAGCCTATTGACTGAATATGTCAGGAAATTTGATCTGAAAAACCAGGTATATACTATTCACCGGCTCGATCGTGATTCTTCAGGACTGATGATTTTTGCAAAGAGCAAAAGGGTGCAGGACATCTTGCAGAAAGAATGGAATGATTCGAACATAGAGGATACTTATGTGGTAGTTGTTGAGGGAGTCGTAGAGAAGCTGGAGGGTAATGTTACTTCCTGGCTCAAGGAAAATAAAGCTTTTCAGGTATTTTCGAGTCAGATTCCGGACGATGGACAAAAAGCAATAACTCATTACAAGGTCTTAAAAACCAGCAAACTATTTTCCTTACTGGAGGTTATGCCGGAAACCAGTCGTAGAAATCAAATTCGGGTACACATGAAAGATATTGGATTTCCCATAGCCGGCGACAAAAAATACGGTGCAAAGCTTAATCCGGTTGGCCAGATTGGATTGCACTGCAAGGTTTTATCGTTTAAGCATCCGGTGACAGGAAAAACCTTGCGCATCGATAGTCCAATTCCGGGAAAATTTATGAAGTTATTCAGGTAAAATATCTTTTGAAAACATAACCACTCAAAGCTTAGAATTCTTATTTTTGAGCGATCAATTAGCGAGAGTAGCTCAGTGGTAGAGCATCAGCTTCCCAAGCTGAGGGTCGCGGGTTCGACCCCCGTTTCTCGCTCACTGAAATAAAGAGAGTTAGATTAATTTCTGATTCTCTTTTATTTTTGTGGGCAAGATTTTATAGGAATGAAATTCCAAGCTAATTCGTTAAATTTAGACCTTAAACTATCAAAAGCATTATATATGAAACGATCTGTAAAAATCATTCTTGTAACCATTGGCATCCTATTGCTTGCCGGCGCTTATTTCGGGTATCAAATCTATCAATCCGTAATGGGAAGTGAGCCGCTGGCCGGAAAACAGGAAAATATTCCTGCCCCAATGGTTTCAATACCTCCGCTGACAAAGGGAATTGCAGATTGGACAAACTGGAGGGGCGCAAACTTTGAAGGGAAAAGCACGTTCACAGGCATCCGGACCGATTGGCCGAAAGGATTAAAAAAACTATGGCAGGTGAATTATCTGTGTCAGGATAAGTCTACGGCTTCATGGTCGTCTCCTGTCGTGCAGGGTAACCGGATGATTGTTCCGGGCAGGGACGAAAAGAATGATTTGGTCTTTTGCATTAACGCAGATACCGGTGAACTGATCTGGAAAAGTTCTTATGAGGCTGAATCAGCAACCAGTCATGGACCGGGCGCACGTGCTACACCATTTATTGACGAGGACAGGGTTTACACATTTGGCAGAAGTGGGGACCTGGTTTGCTGGAATCTTGAAAATGGCAAACTCCTTTGGCGCAAAAATGTAAAGGAAGCGGGTGGGGCAGAACCTACGTGGGGTTTTTCAACCACGCCACTTATTTTGGACGATAAGGTCATTGTTCAGGGTGGTGGCAACGCTTTGGTTATTGCATACCATAAACTTTCCGGCGATCTTCTCTGGAAATCGATGGAAGGAGAAGCCGGATATGCTGCTGCAATTACCATGAATATAGAAAATGAGGTGAAACTGTTGATCTACCATGGAACTGGTCTGTCTTGCCTGAATCCTTCAGATGGAAAGACTTTGTGGACTGCTCCCTGGGCTACTGAATATTTTGTGAATGCGACCACACCAATCGTTTCAAACAACATCATTTTTCATTCCTCAGGTTACGGTATGGGATGCGAAGCTTTAAAGGTTACTAACAGTGGCTATTCAGTTCTTTGGAAAAACAATTTGATAGAGGCCCAGCATACCGATCCGATTTTGATCGACGGATACATTTACGGATATTCCGGCGAAAGTTCACGGAATAATGGACAGTTTAAATGCATTGAACTGGCTAGTGCCAAGGAAATGTGGAGCACCAGTAAAATTGGCCAGGGGACTACTACTTATGTCGATGGACATTTAATTTGCCTGGATATCAAAGGAAACTTATTCCTTGTTAAACCCGAACCTTCAGGCTTTGTAAAGGTTGGTGAGATTAAGGCGGCTATCGGCGATGTGAAAAATCCTGCCTGGACAGTCCCTGTGGTCGCCAATGGTAAATTGTATCTCCGATATTTGCAGCAGTTGGTTTGTTACAGCTTAAATTAGTCTTGAAATTAATAGACAATCCCATTCGGTATATTAAGAAATTGATTGACTTCATCTATTTTCAGTTCACTGGATTCCGGTTCAGTCTCTCTGGTTTCGTTTTTTTGTAACTTTGAGCCTTCTGAAAAAGAACAAAATCACATTATAACAACATACCATGGCATTAATTAACGAAAATTACCTGAAACTACAGGCTGGTTATTTATTTCCCGAGATCGGACGTAGAGTACGCGAATTTGTTGCTGCCAATCCTGATAAAAAAGTGATACGGATGGGTATTGGCGATGTTACCCAACCATTGGTTCCTGCTGTAGTACAGGCATTCCACGAAGGGGTTGACGATATGGCCAATGCTGAAACCTTCAAAGGTTACGGCCCCGAGCAAGGGTATGATTTTCTGCGTGAAGCTATTGCATTAAATGATTACAAAAGTCGTGGAGTGGATATTTCAGCCGACGATATTTTTGTTTCTGACGGATCGAAATGCGATACCGGGAACATTCAGGAAGTATTTGGCGCCGGAAACAAAATTGCCATTTGCGACCCGGTTTATCCGGTGTATGCCGACACCACTGTGATGTCGGGAAAAACCGGTGTCATCCAAAGCAACGGATATTTTGAAGGTATTATTTATATGCCTTGCAACGAGGCAAACGGTTTTATTCCTGAATTGCCCACTGAACGCCCGGATCTTATTTTTCTGTGTTTTCCGAACAATCCGACAGGTACAGTTGCATCGAAAGATGAACTGACCAAATGGGTGGAATATGCCCGAGCCAACAAATGCATCATTCTGTACGATGCAGCCTATGAAGCCTTCATAACCGACGATTCCATTCCTCATTCAATTTTCGAAATTGAAGGAGCAAAAGAAGTAGCCCTCGAATTCCGCAGCTTTTCGAAAACTGCAGGATTCACCGGAACACGTTGCGCGTTTACCGTAATTCCATCGGAACTAAAAGCCTACGACAGCAAAGGAAAAGCGCATCCGGTAAAACCATTGTGGAACCGGCGTCATACGACCAAATTCAATGGAGTTTCGTATCCGGTGCAGAAAGCGGCCGCTGCCATTTATACCGAAGAAGGTAAAAAACAGGTGAAAGAAGTCATTAATTATTACCTCGAAAACGCCCGTATCATGCGCGAAAGCCTGAAAGAAACTGGATTTACCGTTTTTGGGGGAGTAAATGCTCCTTATGTTTGGGTGAAAACTCCCGACAATATGAATTCATGGGATTTTTTCGATAAACTTCTGAATGTAGCCAATGTGGTTGGAACACCCGGTTCAGGATTTGGACCTTCAGGAGAAGGTTATTTCCGGTTTTCAGCTTTTGCCGACCGCGACAATGTTTTGGAAGCAATGGAGCGGGTCCGGAATCTGAAATAAAGTTTTTCAGAACATCATATTTAGTCAGGGTTTCACTCAAAGTGAAGCCCTGACTTTTTTGTACCTTAACATTGACAAGGCAAATCCAAACAGAGAAAGGATCAGGCAAAGAAAAAAGAAAACCGCATGGGCACACTTGCTTTTTTATGTTATTCTATTGTGTTCTATGTGTCTATGTGGTTAATCAAAAACTTTTTGGGCAACTTCTGTTTTTTATTGAATTGTTTCCAGAATATCAGCCAGCAGTTCATCACGTTTCATGGTGAAAAGGGGATCGTGAGAGAAACCTAAGATTACCACGATTAATTCTTTGGAAGGAATCATAAAAATGCGCTGGCCATCGTAGCCCTGGCACCAAAACATATCTTCCGGAGCTGATGGATACCTGACTTTCGATTTGTTGATCCAAAACAGTGAACCATATTCACCATTACTTTGATTGTTCGGACTTGTACAATACTTCACCCATCCTTCCGGCAGAATTCGTTCCCCATTAAACATTCCGTCTTGCATAAGCATTATTCCATAGCGGACAAAATCGCGGGCTGTAGCATAAATGTATGAAGAGCCTACAAAATTTCCAGAAGCATCCACTTCAAAAACGGCATCGGGCATTCCAATTTTGTCAAATAAACTCACATGCGGAAATCGGTAGTATTCCTCATCATTTCCGATGGTCCGACGTATTTGGTATGTGACGACATTTGGATTTCCCGAAGAGTAAATCCATTTCGTTCCAACCGGCGCTTCGAGTGGCCGGTCAAACACATAACGTGCAAAATCTTTTTCACAATAAAGCATCACGGTAACATCCGACCGGTTGCCGTAATCTTCGTTCCAAAGCAATCCGCTTTCAGCCTGCATCAGGTTGTTATAGGTGATTTGTTTGCGATCATCTTTTTGCCATTCCGGAATGTTCATGGGTTGATTAACATCCCACTTTCCTTCTTTTACCATTATTCCGGCCAATGAATTGGTGAAACTTTTTGCCATCGACCAGCTCAGAAATTTAGTTTTGGCATTGAACTGCGGCTGATAGGCTTCAATAACCGGAATTCCCTTATGAACAACCATAAACGCAAAAGGATGTCCGCTGTAACCTTCGTCATCCATTAGTTTCTCAGTTATTTCTGCAAGTTTAGCCGTATCAATATTGGTGGTTTTGGCGGGCATTATATTTCCCATTGGCCATTGAATAGTGTCCTGATTATAAGGTGCCGGCGCCAACTTAGGGAACTTAATTTTCCGAAGTTCAGCCTCATCAATTCCACGAAGCAAAGTAGCGCCAAACCCTTTACGATAAATGGCTTTCGATTTCGACCATAAAAATGAGCTGGTAACGCTTGAATCCTGAATATTAACCACATTTTTTACATGTTTAATAAATGAAAAATTCAGGTCCATCGCTTCTACTTCTGCCTGTTGTCGGTTCGAGACAAAAACAGCGGAGCACAAATATTTGGCAGGGTAGCCGGTAATGATAGGCAATAAGGAATTGATGTAATAAATGCCATAAGCTAATCCCAATAACAGGATAACAGATATCGACCAAAGAATTCGTTTAACAATTGATTTTCCGGAAGTCCGTTTCATAAGGATATTTTAAATGATGAGCATTCATGATAAGTTTGATTAAAGTTAAATAATCCCGTTGAGATATTCCGCTTTTTCTCCGATTCCTTTTTGCTTTTTTCTGTAGTTCAGTTGTATAAGTCTGTTAAAAGCCGTTAATGAATGTTAGGTTTGTCGGCTTATTGTTGGTATTTTTTTACTTTTGCCTGAAGGGTATGTTAAATCAATGAAAAACAGAAAACGGGTGACAAGTTTATGGTTTAAAGGCAGAAGTCGGCAGTCGGCAGTCGGCAGTCGGCAGACTGAACAGACTCTTCAGCAGTATTTCAACAGATCTCTGTTTCCCTGGTTAATTTCCGACAGAATTCTTTCTGTCATTTTTTTCTTTTTTCTTTTTCCTTTTTGTTTGTTTTCACAGGAGCCGGAAGAGATTGATCCGATGCCCATCAGGCTGAAGGGACAAATTTTAAATTTGGAAGATGAATTGCCTGTGCCATTTGCAACAATCCTCAATTTCAGGACACATGGAAGCGTAGTTGCCGATGATCAGGGCCGTTTTACCATCGAAATGATGAATGTTGACAGTCTGGCAATTTCTTCCCTAGGATTTTCGAAAACTACCGCGCGCGTGCCAGCCAATTACAGTGAGATGAATGTGCTGATCATTTATGCAAAACCTGTCCGTTTTTCATTACAGGAAACTAAAATTCAGGGAGAAAAACAAAAGGTTAATCTGGATGGACTTCCTCCATCTAAAAAAGTGGATATTGATCCTGCGCTTCGTGGAGATGCATACAACGACAAGCCTCCGATAATTGCTGCATTCTTTAATCCTGCCAGTTATCTTCAATATTACCTCAGTAAAAGTGAGCGCGATAAACGTGAAACCCGAAAAGCAATCGTCACAGAGAGGCAATGGGCTGCCTTATCCCAATATTACAACAAAAAGCTGGTCATGGAATTAACAGGACTAAACGACATACAAGCCGATTGGTTCATGATGTACATTAATGGCAAGGGCCTTTTGGACCAGATGAAAAGTGAATATGATGCCCGTACCATTATCAGGGAACAGTTTAAAATCTATAAGGCAGAAGGTCATTGACAGTGCAAACACATTTAGGATTTGTTCTCAAGAAAATCATTCATGTTTACCAATATGTCTGATCGAAAAATTCAACACGGTGTCACGGCGACACGGGAAAATATGTTTTCTAATCCATCATTTATAGATTCCCGCTGTGTCACTGTGACTCTGTGTTTAAGTTTCTTGAATTCACCCCAAGATTAGGTGCTGAATACTTTAAATGCGTTTGTCCTGGGGGGCATTGATCAAACTTCACTAAATTTTACGACCTTTGCGTTCATAATCAATAAACAGGAAAACATTGAAAGCTCTCCCCAGGAAAAAGGTCATTGTACTGAAAAAAAAGCAGACAGAAATAAACCCAACCGATGACGGACTTATTCGGTTAAACAAATACATCTCAAATGCCGGTATTTGCTCGCGTCGCGATGCCGATAAATTAATTGGCGAAGGACTGGTTAAGGTAAATGGTGAAGTAGTTACCGAATTGGGCAGAAAAGTATCGATGAATGACGATGTTCAATTTGACGGTAACAGGCTTAATCCGGAGAAAAAGGTGTATTTGCTATTGAATAAACCCCGCGGATTTGCTACAACTGTTGACGATCCGCACGTTGAACGCACGGTTATGCAACTGGTACAGAATGCATGTTCTGAACGGATTTATCCGGTTGGCCGGCTTGATATGCAAACTACCGGAGTTCTGTTGTTTACCAACGATGGTGAACTGGCCAAAAAACTGACACACCCAAGTTACGAAAGAGCAAAGGTTTATCATGTCCAACTCGATAAAGATTTTCTTCAGGAAGATTTGGCCAAAATTGCCAAAGGCTTCGAACTTGAAGACGGATTTATTGCAGCCGATGATATCCAGATGATCGATCCGAAGGATTTAAAACATGTTGGCATTGAAATTCATTCAGGAAAAAACCGGATTGTTCGCCGCATTTTTAACCATCTTGGCTATCAGGTTGAAAAGCTTGATCGTGTTGTTTTTGCCGGACTTACCAAAAAGGATTTGCCGCGGGGAAGATTCCGTTTTCTGACTCCTCAGGAAATAAATTTCCTGAAAATGAGTTGATGTAATAAAATCCACTTTTTCAGACTAATCAGAAGCATATTGGAAAAAGAATTTTTACAAATTATCACCGAAAATCAAGGAATCATTCATAAGGTTTGTTCCATTTATTGCGACTTGGAGGAAGACCGGCGTGATTTGTTTCAGGAAATTTTGGTACAATTGTGGAAATCTTATCCTTCTTTCAGGTCCGAATCAAAATTCTCGACCTGGATGTATCGGGTTGCGCTGAATACTGCCATCACCAGTTTCAAAAAAGATAAGCGTCAACCTGATAAGACAGGTGTTCCGTATGAAAATTTGCAGTTAGCAGAAGAATTGTACGATTCAGGAACTGAAGATCAGATTAAAATGTTGAATCAGGCTGTTTCACAATTAACTGGCATAGAAAAATCGATCATATTATTGTTTCTTGAAGATAAAAAATACGAAGAAATTGCAGAGATTACGGGCATTACCCAAAATTATGTCAGGGTTAAAATGAACCGGATTAAAAAGAAACTGAAGTTGTTAATGAATCAGGAAGAATAGATGGAACTAAAGGATTTAAAATCGGCGTGGGCGGCATATTCTTCTCAGGAGGTGGATAAACATCGGCTTGGAAAGGAAAACATTCACGAGTTGTTAAAAAACCAGACAAAAACCCTGGTCGACCGGATTGACCGAAACATTCGTATTGGTATGGCTGTAATTTTGGTATTTATAGCCTATGTCATAATTGATGATATATATCTTTCAAAAATAATTCTTTCTGAGCCTATGCACTATCCTGATTGGATGGTTCCGATGGATGTTTTTTCGAACGTAATAATTGTGACTACTTACCTGTTTTTTGTTCTGCGTTATTGGAGAATCAAACGTAGTTTTTCGCCCGACACACAGTTGAATGATTTTTTGAAAGGAATTTTAGATACCCTCACTACTTATAAAAGGTTGTTTTATCTCGCAGTGGTTATTTTGCTGATTAATATGGTGGTAAGTTTCGCTGCCGGACTTTATCAGGGAGTTAAACTTAAAACAGATTCGTTAAGTGGGGGGATTGAAAGTCTTACCATGTCTAAATTGCTGATCATTATTGGAGTTGGGCTTGCATTTCTGATACCTTTAATTGCGGGTACCTTTTTTCTTCTTCGTTGGGGTTTTAATAAACTTTATGGCCGTTATCTGATCAAGCTCAACGAAACTTTACTTGAACTTGATGAATCAGGGAACGCAGAACTATAGCCTGACTTTAGCTTAAAAAACTGGTTATTTTCCATGAATTTGTGTTAGGCCCTATTTTCCCATCGTTAATCTTATTCTTTTTTTAGTTTCTCTGAACCTTTCAAATTGACTGATTGTTAATCAACTGCAACAACAAAAGGATCATCACCATGCAGTCAACTGCAAAAACAGTAGAAGAATACATCGGTCAGGTTCCAGATAACCAACGCGAAGCTGTTGCCATGCTCCGGAAGACTATTCTTCAAAATATTCCTGAAGGATTTTCTGAAGAAATGAGTTACGGAATGATTGGTTATGTCGTTCCGTTCAGCCTTTACCCCAAAGGCTATCATTGCAATACAAAATTACCATTGCCATTTTTGAATATTGCTGCGCAAAAAAACTTCATTGTAGTATATCACATGGGCTTATACGCAAATCCTGAATTGCTGAAATGGTTTACCGATGAATTTCCAAAGCATAGTAAACTGAAACTGGATATGGGGAAAGGCTGCATGCGTTTTAAAAATGTAAATCATATACCGTATGAATTAATCGGTGAACTGGCATCAAAAATTGAAGTAGCTGATTGGATCAGTTTGTATGAATCGCACTTTGTCAGAAAATAAAAACATCGAATTATGGATCAGGCTGAAAAAACAATGATGGAGAACCTGCACAAGATTTCAGGTAAACCACTTAGTGAGTGGATCGAAATTGTAAAACAGAAGCAGTTTGCCAAACATGGTGATATTTTAAAATTTCTGAAAGAAGATTATGGTTTGACATATGGCTATGCCAACCTGGTTGCCCATAAATCAAAGGGAACAGACGCCGGTTCGGCTGAGAATACTGATGATTTAATAGAAAAACAATATGTGGGAAAGGAACATTTCCGGCCAATTTATGAAAGGCTGATAAAAGAAATAGCTGAATTTGGTTCTGATTTTGAAATTGCTCCCAAAAACGCATATGTTAGTTTGAAACGCAAACGGCAATTTGCCATATTACAACCAGCAACAAAAACCCGGTTCGAAATTGGTATAATTCTTAAAGGTCAGGAGCCAACAGGTGTTCTTGAACTGATATCGGGAACGAACAACATGTGTTCGCACAAAATCAAAATTGAATCCGAGAATGATATCACTCCTGAAGTCATCAATTGGATTCACCTTGCCTACAATAAATCAAATTAATCATTAAAACTATTTCAAATGAAGGCATTAAAAATCATTGGATTGGTCTTGGTTGGTATTATCGTTTTGATATTAATTACTGGCCTGTTTGTAAACGGCAAATATGCTGTTGAGCGCGAAATCACCATTCAGAAGTCGAAATCTGAAGTTTTTGACTATGTGAAGTACCTGAAAAATCAAAGCAATTTCAGTGTTTGGGCCAAAATTGATCCTGCCATGAAAACCGAATTCAGGGGCGAAGATGCTACTGTAGGTTTTGTTTCGGCATGGGACAGTAAGGACCAGAAAGCAGGGAAAGGCGAGCAAAAGATTGTCAAAATAGATGAAGGCAGCCGAATTGATTACGAATTACATTTCATAGAACCCTTCGAATCAACTGATTTTGCCTATATGACGACCACTGCCGTTAATGATTCGGTGACTTCAGTAAAATGGGGATTTAACGGTGAAATGAAATACCCGATGAATTTGATGATGCTGACCATGGACATGGAAAAAATGCTTGCTCCCGATTTGCAGAACGGTTTAAATAACCTGAAAGCATTGCTTGAACAGTAAAGGTATAATTCACTATATTAGTTTTTTATCTCTTCACTAAAAAAACCAAAAATGAAAAAATTAGTAGCTGAGTTCATCGGAACCTTTTGGTTGGTGCTGGGGGGGTGCGGCAGTGCAGTTTTAGCAGCAGCATTTCCTGAAGTGGGAATCGGGTTGGTTGGCGTTTCGCTGGCTTTTGGACTTACAGTTTTGACCATCGCCTATTCATTAGGGCACATTTCAGGCACCCATCTGAATCCGGCAGTTTCCATTGGATTGTGGGCAGGGGGCCGTTTTAGTTCAAAGGACTTATTTCCATACATAGCAGCCCAAATCCTCGGAGGTTTAATTGCAGCCGGTGTTCTTTATGTTATTGCAACAGGTAATGGAAGCGCAATTGGCAACTTTGCCGCCAATGGTTATGGCGAGCACTCACCGGGCAAATACAGCATGATTTCTGCCCTGGTTTGCGAAATCGTGATGACTTTTATGTTCCTGATTGTAATTTTGGGTGCAACCGATAAAAAAGCGCCTGCCGGTTTTGCCGGATTAGCCATAGGATTGGCTTTAACATTAATCCATCTGATTAGTATTCCGGTAACCAATACCTCCGTAAACCCTGCCCGAAGCATCAGTCAGGCTGTTTTTGTTGGGGGTTGGGCGGTTGAGCAACTCTGGCTGTTTATCCTCGCACCGATTGTTGGCGCTGCTTTGGCCGGATTGGTTTATAAATTTTTAAGCCCAAAGAAATAATTCTTTGAGTCCACACCGAAAAGCCCAAAAGAGCGTTATTGGTAGTCACGAAGCAATCTCATATTATTGGTATATTGTATGCTAAGTTTGCTTAACTTCGTTCGCAATGACGAAAACCGCTTTTCGGAGTGGACTCTTCTTTAGAATATTGATTTGAAACAGGAACCCGGCAGATTTATTCTGACGGGTTTTTGATTTTATTAGAATCTGAAATCCTGCCTATCTGGCACGTGGATTAATTTGGATTACTTTTTGATGAACTTTGGTTTTGTATATTTTGATTTTCAACCATTATGACAGACAAAGAACTCAATATAAGATATGCTGAGGTTTGCAACAACCTCGCGGAACGTAAATTAAAACCGGCGTTCGATCGGTTAAAGAAACTAATTGACGAAAACGGATTGGTTGTTTTTAACGACAAATGGCTGGAATTGGATCAAACCTATCATTTCATGCTTCGATATACCGTTGAAGGTATTAATGATCCGGAAAGGCAGAAAGTGTATCGTAAATTAATTGTTTCAGCTTTTGAATTGGGCGATCAGGTGCACGAAGCCATTCGTTTAAAATATTCTACTTCCTTTGAATATGAAAGGAAAAGAGCATTTGAGAATCAGGTTATTTCTGATTTTGAATCTTTTCAGACCGGGCTGGAGGGATTTTATTTATACAGCGAGTTGCAGGCGCTGGCGGACAATGAAAAAATCAGTACTTCCGAAAATCCCGACAAAGCCTTCAATCACCAACAACAACTATTCAGACTATTCTATCATATTTGGTTTCGTGATCAATTAAATTCTGCAGAAATTAAATTCCTGAAGCAATTTTTTGCAGGCCAATCCATTTCGGTTGCATACAAATCATTTATTGTTTCAGCCTTGACATTGAGTTTGCAACGCTATTTCGACGTGGAAAAATTCAGCTTGCTTTTCGATGCCTGTGAAATGGAGGAAGCAGTCATTAGTCAGCGTGCGCTGGTCGGATTGCTTATCACCCTTTATCAATACGATTCCCGGATGCCTTATTACTCAGAAATCACCGGACGACTAAAAATATTGAACGAGGATCAGAAATTCAAAAGAAATCTTGAACGAATTCTTGTGCAGTTGATCCGGAGTAAAGAAACCGAGAAACTTCAGCAACGGATCCGTGATGAGTTAATTCCTGAAATGATTAAAATAAGCCCAATCCTGAAAGATAAAATCAACCTCGATAGTTTGATGGAGAAAGGGCATTTGGATGATAAAAACCCGGAATGGCAGGATATTTTCAGTGATTCACCTGGATTGATGAATAAAATGGAGGAGTTTTCCGAGATGCAAATGGAAGGAGCCGATGTTTTTATGGGTTCGTTCGCCATGCTGAAATCCTTCCCTTTTTTCAATGAAATTGCCAACTGGTTCATGCCGTTTTTTGTTGAAAATCCGGAAATCAATAACATGATTGATCTTTCGGACGGAATCAATCGAAATTTCATTGAAACCATTGGAAGTGCACCAATTTTGTGTAATTCGGACAAATATTCGTTTTGTTTCAGTATTCATCACATGCCTAAAGAGAGTCTTGAATTTATGGCCCAAGGGTTGAAAGCCGAGATGGATCAGTTTAAGGAAATTGAAACCGATGAAGAACTGACTTCTCCTGGCCGAAAAGCAGGGTTTGTTTCCAACCAGTATATCCAGGATTTGTACCGGTTTTACAAGCTGCATCCCCGGAAGAACGATTTTGAGGATATTTTTAACTGGCGTTTTGATTTTCACAACAAACTTGCCCTTGGCAATATTTTAAAGGAAGATGAAAAGGTGCTCCGTAATGTTTCTGAATTCTATTTTTCGAAGAATTATTATGTTGAGGCCTCCGGTATTTTTGAATACCTGCTGAGTGTTGAAAAAGATGGGGAACTGTATCAGAAACTAGCTTTCTGTTATCAAAAGCTAGGCGATTACGAAAAAGCGCTGGAGTCGTATCAGAAAGCTGAATTGTACGATCAGAACCGTTTGTGGACGCTGAAAAAAATTGCACTTTGTTACCGGAACCTCAAACAACCAGCCAAGGCGCTGGAATATTATCAGGCGGCCGAAAAACTCAATCCGGATGATTTAAATAACCAGTTAAATGTGGGGCATTGTTTGCTCGAACTGGATCAGTTTGAGGAAGCGCTGAAATGTTATTTCAAAGTAGAATATCTTGATCCCGAAAATAAAAAAGTGTGGCGTCCTATTGGTTGGTGTTCATTCCTGACGGGAAAAAAGGAGCAGGCCGAAAAATATTTCCTTAATCTGATGGAAGAAGGGCCCTCCAAACACGATTTGATGAACATGGGGCACGTTCAGTGGAGTTTAGGTAAGCGGAAAGCAGCATTGGATTATTACAAGCAATCCATTTCGCAAACCGGTTTTTCAGAAGCCGAATTTATGGACGTGTTGGACGAAGATTTACCACAGTTGCTCCAACAGGGCATAGACAAAGACGATGTGCCCATCATGCTCGATCAGTTGAGGTATTTTGTGGAAGAATAAGGAAGGCAGAAGCTTTGTTTGGGCTCTTCTATGCGCCGTGCGGTTCAAAACCACTTAGCGCATAGAAGATAATCGCTGCACTGGAAACCTTCTGAAACCCACAGCAGGACAGCTTCATGATCGGCGGAAAAATATAAAATCCGGCAACGCCATGATTGTTAGCGGGAGGAAGCTGATCCACAGATTTTCATTCCGTTCTTCCGACCGGCAATTTCCCAAAATCAACTTTTCATACCACCAAACGTTATTTTATTAATTTGAACAAAAACCTTCAGGTTTTCAATATTAACGTAAAAATCATTTGTTATGAAACACCTATTTCTTATTATCGGGATGCTTTTTCTTCTGTTATTTTCAACCGAATCCTTTGCGCAGTTACCAGTTAAACCACTTGCATCACAAAACGAACTGCTCAAAAGCGACAATTTAACCTTAGCGCAAAATAAGAAGCTCGTTTACGATATGTGGCGCGAATTTCTGGAAGGTGGGCACTTGGAACTTGCCGAAAAATACTTCGCTGAAGATTACATGCAGCATAACCCCATGGCTGGCACTGGAAGGAAAGCTCTGGTCGATTTCTTTTCGAAATTTTCAAAACCACAAGCCATCGCTGATACGATCAAATCATCTGTAGTTGCCATCGTTGCGGAAGGAGACCTGGTGATGTTGAGTTTCGTCAGGGAAATGACCGATCCTGCCGACAAATCTAAAAAATACACCACCACATGGTTCGATATGTTTCGGATTGAAAATGGGAAAATTGCCGAACATTGGGATTGTGCCCAAAAATGAAATTTGATTATCACTTCACTGAATGAAGGCTCGTGCCGATAACCGATTTAATTGTTTACCTTTGCGCAGATTTTTTAAAACCTTCATTCAGACATAAATGGCACATAAATCCGGATTTGTAAACATCATCGGAAACCCCAATGTTGGGAAATCGACCATCATGAACGTACTGGTGGGTGAGCGTTTGTCGATCATTACCTCGAAAATGCAAACTACACGTCACCGTATTAAAGGTATCGTGAATGGCGATGATTTCCAGATCGTATATTCTGACACGCCTGGAATCCTGAAACCGAATTACAAACTTCAGGAAACCATGATGAAGTTTGTGAACACCGCGCTGATTGATGCCGATGTGATTCTGTACGTGACCGATGTGATAGAGTCACCCGGAAAGAATGAAGAATATATTGAACGAATAAAAAGTTCCGAGGCTGCTGTGATTGTGCTGATTAATAAAATTGACCTTTCCACTCAGGAAAAGGTCATGGAACTGTATAAATACTGGCAGGAAAAATTGCCATTGGCTCATGTGTATGCTGTTTCGGCACTCGAAAAATTTAATGTGGCACAGATTTTCGACCACATTTTAGAACTGTTGCCTGAAGGTCCGGCCTATTTCCCAAAAGACGAAATGACCGACCGCAACGAACGTTTCTTTGTTAGCGAGATTATCCGTGAAAAGATATTGCTGAATTACGACAAGGAAGTTCCATACTCGGTTGAAGTTGAGGTGGAGCAGTTTAAAGAGGAAGATAAAATTCTGAACCTGATGTGCGTGATTCATGTCAACCGCGAGAGTCAGAAAGGCATTATCATCGGGCATCAGGGAAGCGCCCTGAAAAGGGTTGGAACCGAAGCTCGCCTGGATATGGAAGAGTTTTTTCAGAAAAAAGTATTTCTTCAACTTTTCGTGAAGGTAAATAAAGACTGGCGCGACAAAGACCGGTCGCTCGGTGGTTTTGGATATGATATGGAATAGTTGCCCCCTTTCCGTTCCCCCGAAGGGGGAAAACTGTGGGCTACGAATGTTGAAAAGCGAATAACAATTAAATTAAAATATAACCAAAAAGCCCCTCCTTCGGAGGGGTTGGGGAGGCTTGATGAGTAACATTATTGCTATAGTAGGAAGGCCAAACGTGGGGAAATCAACCCTTTTTAACCGGTTGACCGAATCAAGAAAAGCCATTGTTGACGAATCTTCGGGTGTTACCCGCGACCGTCAGTATGGGAAAGGTGTTTGGAATGGAATTGATTTTTCGGTGATTGATACTGGAGGATATGCGGTGACCGCAGAGGATATTTTTGAGGGAGAGATTCGCAAACAGGTTATGCTGGCTATCGAAGAGTCTGATGTGATTGTATTTGTAGTTGACGTGGAGAACGGAGTTACGGATATGGATGAGGAAGTGGCCACCGTACTACGCCGAGCAACCAAAAAAGTATTTATTGCAGTGAATAAGGTCGATAATAATTCAAGGATTATTGATTCGCACGAGTTTTATTCACTAGGATTGGGAGAATTATACTGCATCTCATCAATGACCGGCAGTGGTACCGGCGAATTGCTCGATGCCATTGTTGAAGTATTTCCGAAAGATGCGCCCGAACAAACGGAGGACAATATTCCGCATTTTGCTATTATTGGCCGCCCCAATGTTGGCAAATCGTCGTTTATCAATGCGCTTACCGGTGTGGAGGGCAATATTGTGACCGACATTGCTGGAACAACACGTGATTCAATTCATACCCGGTACAATAAATTTGGCCACGACTTTTATCTGGTCGATACAGCAGGTCTGCGAAAACGTACCAAAGTAAAGGAAGATGTTGAATTCTATTCAACCATGCGTTCAATCAGGGCAATCGAAGATTCGGATGTTTGTTTGCTGATACTTGATGCTACCCGCGGCATGGAATCTCAGGATGTTTCCATTTTCCATTTAATCGACCGAAACAAAAAAGGTCTGGTCATTCTGGTAAATAAGTGGGATTTGGTTGAGAAAGATAACTCAAGCACCATTGAATTTACAAAAACTATCAAGGAACGGATTGCTCCGTTTGTCGATGTGCCAATCCTTTTCATTTCTGCCCTTTCAAAACAAAGAATCCTGAAAGCGCTTGAAACATCCGTGGAAGTTTATGAAAACCGGACCCGGAAAATAAAAACTTCAGAATTGAACGAAGTAATGCTGAAAGCTATTGAAGCTTATCCGCCGCCTGCTATAAAAGGTAAATTTGTCAAGATAAAATATGTGGTACAATTACCAAGCAAAACACCAAGTTTCGCTTTTTTTGCAAACTTACCACAGTATGTAAAGGAACCTTACCGCAGGTACCTGGAGAATAAAGTTCGGGAAAACTTTAATTTTTCAGGAGTTCCGGTTCAGATTTTTATACGGAAAAAATAAAACCAATACAAAGCATATGAAAAGGCCGTTTCTGAAATTAAAACTGAAACGGCCTTTTTTATTGGCCGGTTTCGGTCAGCAATGCAATCTTCTCAGGCTTTCCTAAAATATAAACCACATCGTCGGCCTCAAAAACGAAGCCCGATCCCGGGTTCTCAAAAATTGTATCTTTTCGTTTTACTGCAACCACGGTAAGTCCGTATTGCCTTCGTAAATGAATCTCTTTCAGTGAATTCCCTGGAAATATGTGATATTTGGCAGCTTTAAGTGCGGCAATTTCCACATTCGGGATTTCATCATTCAATATAAAGGAGTTGTTTTCTTCTTTTTCCCTGAAGATGCCGTAATTGTCGTCGCGGATACGCGAAATTGCTGTTTCTATTTCACCCTTCGGAATCAATAATTTTTTCAGTGTTCGCTCAAAAAGTTCAATTGCGGTCTCAAATTCTTCGGGAATTACCTGATTGGCACCCATTTCGTATAAATCTTCGATGTCGGCAACATGTTTCGACCGAACGATTATGTAGGCGTGTTTATTCAGGGCCCTGACTTTTTCAATCACTCCTAGTGCGGTGATGGCATCGCCTATGCTGACCACCACTACCTCGGCAGTTTCGAGATTAGCTTTCCTAAGGATCGGCTCATTCATGGCATCGCCGTAAACCACCATCTCGCCTTTCATCTGCCGTTCCCGCGCAGCAGCCGGGTCAAAAACAATCGAAACGTATGGCAGTTTCATCCGGCTGGCCATTCTCGACAGATTGAGTGAGCGCGAATCTTTGCCGATCAGTACTATATGGTTTTGCATTTTAGGCACTTCAATCTCCTGAAGCGGGAATATGCCTTTAATCAAAACTTCCGGAATTGGAAACTTTAACAAAAGGTTGGCCGTCGGTTTTGCAATTGCAATCAGGAAAGGCGAAGCGGCCATCGAAACAATTGTGACGGCCAGAAAAAGCTGGTAATAATAATCGGTCATTATCTGGTAAGCTTGACCGGTCTTAGCCAGGATAAACGAAAATTCGCCGATTTGTGCCATCGTCAGCCCAATAACTATGATTCCCCTGAACGTATGCCCCAACACAAAGGCAGTTCCCCCGGCCACAAAAGTTTTTATGGCAATAACCAACGCGACGGTTGATAAAATCAACAGGATATTTTCAGCCACAAAACTCAGGTCGAGCAGCATTCCGATTGACACGAAGAAGAAACTTGTAAACGTATCTTTAAACGGAATGAGGTGGCTAAAGGCGTCCTGGCTGTATTCCGATCGTGAAATCATTAGTCCGCCAAGGAAAGCGCCAAAAGCGAGCGACATGCCCATTTCGGAAGTCAGCAAAGCGACTGCCAGGCAAACCAGCAAAATGCTCATCAGGAAAAGTTCCTGATTCTTGGTAAGGGCAATTAGGTGCAGTACCCGTGGCATGATCCAGCGGTTACCCACATAAACCAAAGCCATGATGAAAAGTGTTTTACTTCCCATCCCAAGTAATTTCGCTCCAATGTCAGCCGTCTGTCCACCCAGCAATGGAGTAAGCAAAATCAACGGAATCAGTATAATGTCTTGAAAAATAAGGATTCCCACCACCGTTCGCCCGTAGTTGGAGGTCAATTCGCCCCTTTCCTGAAGAATTTTCAGTACCAGCGCGGTGCTGCTTAATGCGGTGAGGAACCCAATAAAAAAGGCCGCGCCCCAACTCATATCGTACATCCGGGCAAAGAGCGCGGTAATCCCGGCAGTAAAAATTAGTTGTATGAACCCACCGAAGAAAACGATATTGCGGATTTTAATCAGGTGGTTGAGCGAAAACTCAAGGCCAATGGTGAACATCAGTAAGATAATACCGATTTCGGCCATGAACTCAATCTCGTGAGGAGACTCAATAACGCCCAACAGCGAGGGGCCAGCAACAATACCGGTAAGCAGATATCCGATAATGGTCGGTATCCTGATTTTGGTAAACAGGTAGTTCACAGCCGTCGCAAAGGCGAAAATAATGACGATATCTTTTAGTATTACCAATTCCATGTTGGCAATTTACTTGATTTTCTGCAAAAAAGCATCAAGGATTTGTTAGGAAAGGGTTATTTCTTTGGGGAATTGGCTGCCGTGTTTATCAAACTTACTTCAGTAAAAGAGGAATTACCGCTCCAGCGAAAACCTTATTTTGGCCTTTACCTCCCCGTTTACGATAATTTCCAGGCGGTGTTCGCCGGAGAAGTGGGTGCGGGTAGTGTAATCGGTAAAAGCCTGCTTTTTTGAGATGGAATGTTCTCCCGGTGGAAATTTTCCTTCGCTGATCTGGAAAATTTTGGGTGAGGTTTTTCCATTGGCTTTCACGTAATGAACGCGGTATTCTAACCTTACTGTTTGCGGCTTTCCTGAACTATTGACAAGAATCAATGAAAATTGGAGATGATCGCCAATCTTCAGTTTTTGTTTGTTAGCTGACAGTCTGGAAACCTGAAGTTGATCAGGATTGCCAAAACCAAAAAGCATTAAAGCCCGATTGTTGCCGGTTTTTAGCATGGTGCGGCATGCGTGTTTAGTAATGCGGTCGGTTTCTTTCGAAAGTCCTTTCCAACGTTCACAAAGGCTAAGAACCATTTCGGGGTGATCCTTCGAAATGTCGTTCAGGTTATTGGCCACACTTTTTCGTACGTATTCTGATGGATCGTTCTTTAGTTTTTCAAGAATAGGAATAATCGGACTCGGGTCTTTTTTGAACTTCCGGAGCGCCATTCCCCAAGGTAACCGAGGACGGCAGCCTTCGCTTGACAGGCGGCGGATTTGCTCATTTTCATCAGATGCCCATAGGTAGAAATAGTTCATGGCTTGTTCCGGATCTTTATCAAGAAATGGTCGGACGGCAAATTCGGAGGTGCAAGAACTGGTAAACACGGCCAAAGCTTTCATTGAAATGTCCCAATCGTCCATACCATAACATTCTGCAAAATCTGAAAATGAAAGTGCTACGAACCCTCTGAACTGAGGTGAAATTTGTTCGAGAATCCGGATGGTTGAAACATAATTGTGAGGTAATGTTTGTTTAAGGCAAATGGTGATGTGCCTCATTTTTTGCTTCAGTTCCTGGTTGGGCCAATCGGGATCGAGCACCAATCGCGAAAATTCGTCAGTTGCAAATTCAGGATAAACCGAATGCAGGGCAATTGCCAGTTTCAAAACCTGCTCGTTCGGGATTAAAGTATCTTTGAGTTTTTCCGGCATCGATTTTTAGGATTTCGCCTGTGGCAGAATGAAGTAGAAGGTACAACCTTCGCCCGGAATATTTTTGCTTTCAACACCAACTTCACCGTCCAGTTTTTCAACGATCCGTTTTACAATCGAAAGGCCCAGTCCATTTCCTTCAGCCCGGACTGTATCGAGCCGGGTAAATTTATTGAAAAGTGAAGACATTTCATCTTCCGAGAGTCCCTTCCCATTATCTTTTACCCAGAATTTGATTTTTCCATCAGCGAGTAATTCGCTGCCCAATTGAATTACCGGCGGAGTTCCTCCATATTTTAAGGCGTTACTGATGTAATTGAGCCAGACTTCTTCGAGCCATGTTCCATATCCCAAGGCATCGGGCCATGATTTTGGCCATGATATTTGCGCGGCTTCCCGATCAATAGTTTCCTTCAGCCGGGAAATTGAATCCAATACTATTTTTTCCATTTTTATTCTTCGGGTCTGAATATCTTGTTGCCGAACCGACGCCAGGGTAAGTAATTCCTTGGTAATGTGCATGGTTTTAGTGGCCGATTGATTAATTAAATCATTAATCTCGAGGATATCTTCTTCAGGGAGTTTGCCTAATCCGGATTTGATCAGATTGCTTGCCGAGACAATAGCTCCAAGCATATTTTTTAAATCGTGTGCTACGGTATGGGAGAAGGCGTCCAGTTCTACAATTAGTTTTTCTTTTTCCTTTATTTCATTGGTAAGTTTGATATTGGCCAGACTTATGCTTTCCTCAGCCCGAATACGTCGGGTAATATCTTTAATGATAACTAAACGACCGGTTTGCTGCCTGCGGTGATCGTACAAAGTAGTGGATTGTAAGTCGTAATATCGCTTTTTCCTTTTGTGTTCAACTGATATTTCAGTCTGGTATTCATCCTGCCTGATAATCTGATTGATGATCGCCTCATGATCTGGAAATATCATTTCGATTTGTTGCCCCATTAAATCACGGTCATTCGAAATGATCAGTTTTCTCATCCTTTCGTTATAGTCAGTAATTCGCAGAGATTTATCGACGATAAGAATTGCATCCGGAATAATATCGATGAGTTTATTTCGGGCAAATGGGATCAAATTGAAAAACTTACGCTGCGAAATATTTATGGCTATCAGGATTCCTGTTAGAAGAAAGGTTAGGGGTGTCCAGTCAAATCCCGGGATTGGGTTAATCTGGAAGACATAGATCAGGTTTCCAAATGGAGGAATTAGAGAAGCGATAAAAAGCAGGAGTATTTGATTTCTGTAATAAGCGGATAATCTAAAATAGAAAAGAACAACATTAATTATTCCTGCAGTTAATGTGAGGTACGAGAAAGCAAAAATGATCCAGAAGAACGGTCCGTAAACATAGTCGGTGGCGTTTGTTTCCGGATTAATAGAAAAACTTGTCCAGTGCAGATGATGAAATTCGTTGGTAAACGGTGAAATCAATAATAATGTGGCAATGGAATAGAGCGTTATAACGAGTTTTTTATTTAGAAAGCGTTCGGAAGACGTAAACTCAAGTGAAAAGAAATAGAATGAAACACTGCAATATGCGATCCCCAAATAAGAAAATTTTGACCACAGGATTTTCGTTTCAATATCAGTAGCGGCAAACTCGAACGCATAAGTAAAAGCCCAGATAACAACGGATGCCTGCCAAATCAACCAATACTTAACTCCCGGATTTTCTCGAACCCGAAGAAGAAAGATAAATGTAAGAATTCCAATTAATCCACCGATCAGTAAAAGGAGAAAGAGAGGAGAGATCACATAGTTGCCAAATATAAAGTTAAAGTTATTCATCTGTCTATAATTTGTTTTCTTAACAGGAAAATTCGGTTAATAACAAGGCGTGAAAATAGGAATTATTATGGGAATCTATACCATATCAGCTGTGTAAAATATGCTCGATGAGGATTTTAGATCCTATAATAATCAGGATAAGGCCTCCAAAAATTTCGGCATACCGGTTAAATATTGGTCCGGTTTTTTTGCCAAGCAGAATTCCCAGCATCGATGCGATAAATGTAACCAGGCCAATAATGATTACCGGAAGTAAAATTTTTTCAATCAGTGTAGCGAAACTGAATCCAACAGCCAGTGCATCGATACTGGTGGCAAGCGATAACAATAGGATTACCCTGATATGTAAAGGATTTTTTATTTCACGCGATTCAGAATTAATAAAACTCTCGATGATCATTTTTCCGCCGACGAGGCTGAGCAGTCCAAATGCGATCCAGTGGTCAACCGGTTCAATCAGTGTTTTCATGCTGTTACCCAGAAGCCAGCCAATCAATGGCATACAAGCTTGAAACAAGGCAAAAAAAACAGCAATTTTTGCTGCCTGAAAGAAACGGATATGCGGAAGATTTAATCCGCTGCAAACCGAAACCGCAAAGGAATCGAACGATAAACCAATCGCAAGTAAAATGACCGTTAATATTTCCATTCCTTCAGGATTGAGCGACAAAACTATAAAAAAAATGGTTCAGGCAAAACCTGAGAATATTCAGGTCTTTATTTTGGCAATAATCAGGTTTGCAAGTTCGCTTCTCTGATTAACCAATTGTTTATATTTGGTTCGTAACGCTTTGTTTGCCAACAGGAATGTTAAATCCTGAAAAGTATTTTGATAGAACTGACGCAACTGCCAGGCAAATTTTCCGGCAAATGGCATCAGGATAAATGCCGGAATTGAAATGATCCATGAATGGGTTAAGGCCAGAAGTAATGCTGCTTCAATCAGGTAAAACAATGGAAAAATAACCAGACCTGCCCCGAAATTAAAAGTGCTCAGAAAAGTAATGTTTTTAACTTTCCGGCGAAGGATTTTTCGTGGGAAATAGAACGGAACCGCGTTGAAAATGAATCCTAAAACAAATATTGGCATACTTAAAATAGCGGCTACCAGGCTGCCCCAGAAATTTATCCAACTCACAATTGAAATTCGTTCTATTCGATCATCTGAAGCATTGACCCCTTTAACCGCATTGAAATATTCATTCAACTTTTCAATCAGAATGGCAAACTCATCAGGATAACCGGCTTCAAAAATTTCAAGTAAATGAATCAGTTCTTTGTCGGCATAGAACATTTGCAGGTATTTATTTTTGCTGAAAAAGTGGGATTTTGAATAGGTGTAGCCTGCAACCTGCCGAAGATTTTCATATTCCTGATAATGTTTTTCACTGTTTATCTGAAGCGTTAATGGCGCAATTCGGTCGTAAATCTCATCACGAAAGCTCAACATCGCTTTTTGCGGATTTTCAGCGTATTCATCCCTGTAGTTGTCAACGGCAATGGGCTCACCATAAACAACTATGAGTAACCGGTTGAATTTCCAGTAGTGCGTATAATAAATTCCTACCGGGACAATTTGTAAGTTAAGGTCGAAATGGTTTTTAGCCTCAGATTCAAGCGCAATTCGGGGAATAGCTTTCCGGTGTGGAAGCATTTGACGACGGCCGGAATGTGCTGCCTCCGGAAACAGGGCTATGCTTAATTGTTCTTCAAGAATATGAGTGACTTGCTGAAAGATTTGTTCGTTGTTCGAAAGATTATCTTTTCCATCGCGGATTCGGTAAACCGGGACCATCTTAAGGTAAGTCAGTAAAAATCGGGCTATTTTTGACTTAAAAAGGTCGGCCCTTGCCAGCCAAACCGATTGGTTCGGATTCGTGCAAGCAACAGCCAGAGGATCCATCAATGCATTTTGGTGATTGGCTGCAAATATGATTGGCTTTCCTTTAGGGATTAAATGCTGCCCGGTAACAACAATTCGTTTATGGGTCAGCCATAAAGCGAACCGTACATAAGTCCTGATTATTTCGTATCCCAGCGACCAGTTTTTCATTTTAGGCTAATACTGGTCGGCGCGACCACATAAACGCAATAGTTAATCCGCTTATAATGTGCCATATTCCCCACCACGCGGCAATGATGGCCATTCCACCCAATTCCATTTCAGGAGGGAAAATTTTTGGATTAAAGATAAGAGCCAGTGCCAATCCTGAATTCTGGATTCCCGTTTCGATCGAAATTGTGCGCTGATCGGTTATTGACAGTTTGTTTATTTTGCTGAAGAAATACCCGGTAGCTAATGCCAATCCATTATGCAAAAGCACAATGAGGAAAACAAGGTGTACAAAATTTGTAAATTGAGAGAAGTTTGCCGAAAGCATTGCAATTACCATAAGGATAAAAAATAACAGTGACCCTCTGTTAATAGGTTTTTTTATTTTGTTTGTCAGCAATGGAAATTTTTTTGCTACAAAAAGTCCAATAATTACAGGTATTCCGAGCAAAATAAACACCGTTTGAAACATTTGTATTTTATCAATTTCCAAAGGGCGAACCAGATTTGCAGCGCCATGTGCATTGTAAAAATCGATGTAAAAATTACCCCAAAGGGCAAAATTGAAAGGGGTGAAGAAGATGGCAGCCGTAGTAGAAATGGCAGTTAGACTAACCGAAAGAGCCACATTCCCTCTGGACATGGAGCTAATGAAGTTTGATATATTTCCGCCGGGGCAAGCAGCGACCAGAATCATTCCCAAGGCTACTGTGGGTGTTGGATTAAGTACCAATACGAGCAGGAAAGTTAATGCAGGCAACAAAAATGTCTGGCTAACAAATCCTATAATAGCAGATTTGGGGTTTCTGAGAATATCTTTGAAATGCTCTGTTTTGATGTCGAGTGCAACGCCAAACATGATAAAGGCGAGGGTAATGTTCAGGAAAAATAGCCCGGAAGGTGAAAAATTTAGCCGGACATGGTCGAGTACTTCAAGTGAATCAGTCATAAAAGTCTCTTGTTTAGTGAGGTTAGAGACCTTAAAAGTAAAAAACTATGGATAAAAGGAAAGCTTTCATCCATAGTTTTTTCAAAAGTTCATTCGTCAATAGCTTAGAAACCCATCAATTGAATGATCTTTTTTGCAATATCTGTATTTTCCATGATTCCGGTAAAATTTTCAGCGCCCGGGCCGTAAGCAAAAACAGGAACCATTGTTGCAGTGTGGTCGCCGGTTGGAAAGGCTCCTTTTACCATGCCGGTTTTCATGTCGCCACCGGTCAATGCAAAACCTCCTGTCTCGTGATCGGCAGTTACAACAATGAGCGTTTCACCATCATTTGCAGCAAATTCCAGGGCTTTGCCAATCGTTTGATCAAAATCGAGCATTTCATTGACAATATAGATGGTGTTGTTGGCATGTCCGCCCCAGTCGATTTGCGAACCTTCAATCATGATGAAGAATCCCTTTTTGTTCTGATTAAGAATATCCAGAGCGGTTTGGGTTGAAAGTGGAAGATTCATTTTCCTTTTAGGATAAACTTCATTGTGCTCATCGGCAGTCAGTCCTGCCAATTTCCCGGTTTTAACCTGTGCAATTTCGTCCATATTTCTTAAAACCTGATATCCTTTCTGTTTAAGCTCGCTCGTCAGATCACGTTTATCTTTGCGTTCGGTAAAATGTTTGTATCCCCCACCAATAAATACATCGATGTCGGTTTTAAGAAAGTCGGCGGCAATGTCCTCGTAACTTCCACGGCTTCCCTGGTGTGCAATAAAAGAGGCTGGTGTAGCGTGAGTGATGGCAGAAGTAGAAACCAATCCGGTTGCCAGTCCGTGATCTTCAGCCATTTCGAGAATGGTTTTGATGGCAACAGTATCGGTATTCACCCCAATTGCTCCGTTGTAGGTTTTTTGGCCGGTAGAAAGAGCAGTACCTCCTGCGCCGGAATCGGTTATATAATTATTGGATGATTGAGTCTTGGAAAAGCCGACCTGTTTGAAGTTGTCGAGAAATAAATGACCGCCATTGGCAGTCAATCCGGCAAATATCTGTGATGTTCCCATTCCGTCTCCAATCATCATGATAACATTCTTTGGTTTTTTGCCTTTAAATTTCTGCGTAAAGGTTTTTACTTCATAAGGTTTTCCACCCAAATAAACCTTGGTCGAGTCAGCTTTGGAAACTGTTTTGTAGTTTTCCTGACTGAACAACTGCTGCGAGGCAACTAATAATGCAAGAATGATCAATGATTTTAATTTCATATTTAACTGATTTATTTAGTGTTTGATTTAAGATCTGTTTGTCCGAAATTTGAATTCGTCGCAAAAATAACAGAATTTCATGGCGGGTCGATTTCAAATCGATTAAAATTCAGGACTGCCATCGATTTATTGCACCTTATTTTTTCATTCCCTTTTTCTTTTTTCCCATTCTTGCCTGTCGAACTCTTCGTTGATGCCGTAATCAATCCGGATATCACCAATGCAGTCTTTCAAGATATTGAGTGAGCGGAAATTGATAATGATTTGTTCTGCTTTTTTGTAGCTCAGGTGTGCTATACGGGCGAATTTACCAACTGAGATTTTTTCGTTGGTTTCGAGATAATCGAGTAAGCATTTTTCGGCATCTGAATAGGTAATCAGGATTCCGATACGACTTTTTTGCCTCTTCCAAACTTCAATCATGATTTTATTAGCCCGCCGGTTTTCATCATCTTTCCGGAAGTAGGCCCACCATTTGCCATCTTCGTCATGGGCAAAGTGAGGCTTTTCAGCGCTGGGTTCAATAATTACCTCCAGAACAGTTTTTCCTTCCACAAAATGTTGATGTGCGATAAATTCAATGGATGGTTTCGAATACATTTTGGCAGCCGATTCGATCATGTAATATTCTTCGTCTGACCTCACTCCGGCAATCCGGCCATTATCTTTTACACCAACAAGCAACCGGCCACCATCGGTATTGGCAAAGGCCACCAATGACCGGGCTATCTTCTTCGAATCGGTGATGCAGTATTTGAAATCCTGCTGCTGATGTTCGCCCTGAAGGATGAGTTTTGAAATAAAGGAAGCCTCCCCCGACCCCTCCGAAGGAGGGGAGAAAGGATGCGAAAATGAATTTCGTTTACCACCTTCCTTTGGAAAGGAATGAAGATTGGAGCGAATAGATATATTCTTGTTTTGAGAAGTTTTTTTCATAGTACATTTTTAAGCCCTCCCTTGTGGGGAGGGTTTGGGTGGGGCTTATACATCAATTCCGAATAAAATCCTGACCAAATAACCCAATCCGAAAGAAATAAGTCCAACTACCGTACTCAGTACCACCATTTCGGTGAATCGTTTTCGGAAAGGCTGATCGTTGGCCACCGAAATGTAATAGGTGAACAGGAATACGATCAGGATTGAATCAAAAAGTGCAACCAACAGTGCAATAAAAACCGAAGTAAAAATCAAATAAGGAGCCACCAGAAATACCACTGCGATGACATAAGCGATTCCGGTAAACACGGCAGATTTAATGGCCAGGTCGTCTTTTCCTTCCGCCTTGTTCGATAAATATTCTGATGATGACATCGACAATGCACCTGCAATTCCGGTGATGATTCCGGCCAGGGCAACCAGTTTGGTGTTTTGAAGAGCAAAGGTTAATCCGGCCAATGTTCCCAGAATTTCAACCAGGGCATCATTCAGTCCCAACACAATCGATCCCATGTATTTCAGGTGTTCTTCCTGAATGAGTTCAAGTAATTCTTTTTCATGTTTGTTTTCATCTTCCGCAACTAATAAAGCTTCGGGTACTTCAGTCGCTATCAGTGTATAGTTGATTTGCGCTTTTTCTTCGCCTTTTTCCATCAGCTTCAACCCGAAAGTCAAGCCAAAAATCTTTGATATCCAGTAATATTTATTGATCTCCCACTGACTTGGAGAAACTTCCTTATTGGTGTATGCCGACCAAATTTTGTAATGTTTCAGTTCATCGGCTGCAATCTGTTTTAGTACTTCCTGGTTTTCAGGATCCCGGGTTTGTCCGGCCAGTTTGGTGTAAATATGATACTCAGTAATTTCTTCACGCTGGGCGTAAATTAATTGCTGACGTATTTCCGGCGATATTGGTTTTTTAATCATGATGTTTGGTCTATGAGCCTTGTCTTTAGAGTTTTATGCTTATCAGTAAATGGAGTGATCTATGAACTATCAATTGGGTTTTGCCTCAACGAATTACTTTTTCCGATTAATAATAAACCCATTATCTACCTTTTGAAAACCTACCTTTGGATAATAATCCATTGCCGCGGGCGCTGAAAGAAGCAAAAGCATGGTTCGATCGCCAATTTTTTCTTTAGTTAAACCGATTAGTTTCTTCCCAATTCCGAGCTTTTGATATTCTTTTCTTACAGCAAGGTCTGACAGATAACAACAAAAACAGAAGTCTGTTAACGAACGTGCTATTCCAACCAGTTTTTCTTTGTCCCAGGCTGTTACGATCAAATTCGAATTGATATACATTTTCGTAATTCGTTCTTTGTCGGCAGTTGGCCTGTTTATGCCGGAACTGTTGTAGACATCAATAATCAGTTCTGTTTCAGGTAAAATGTCAAATCGGTATGTTATTTCCATTTTCTTTGGTATGTTGTTGGGTATTATCCTTTCATCCACTCGTACATTTGATAATGTTCTGCGGTCATGCCCAGGTGCTCGTATACGCCATGCGCTGAAGTATTGGTTTTGTCAGCATACAACCGAATGCCCCGCAACTGGTTGTTAGATGCAACCATTTGCTGAATGTGTTTGTATAGACGCGAGAAAACACTTCGCTTGCGAAATTCAGGCTTCACATAAACCGATTGAATCCAAAGTATAGTTCCGTTACGCCAATCGCTCCACTCAAAAGTGGTAAGTAACGAGCCAACAACCTTTCCATCGGTTTCGGCCACGTAATAAATACCTTTTGAAGGATCAGAAAAAACAGCAGCAACACCTTTTACAACAGTTGGTTTGTCAAGTTGCAGTTGTTCCGTTTCCATTGCCATTGCAAGCTGAAACTCAACAATACTTGCTGAATCTTTTTCTTCTGCCTGTCGGATAATCATAGTTTGATGGATTAGTGGAGTCGCTAAATTACGAAAATTGTTTTGCTCACAGGATTCTATTCTGACAATAAACCTGAAACATAGGTCTGTGTTCAATTGTAAATGGAGTTTTTTTGTACTTTGCATGGCAAATAGATTTTCCCTGATATGATAAGAATAGTTGTTGCATCTAAAAATCCGGTGAAGTTGGATGCTGTAAAAGAAGGTTTGTCGGTGTTTTTGCATGAATACATTGAGGTATTTGGGGTTTCGGTTGAGAGCGGGGTTTCGGATCAGCCATTGAGCGATCTGGAAACTTTGCAGGGAGCCGAAACAAGGGTGAAAAATATTCAGGATCATTTTTCTGATTACGACTTCTATGTTGGAATTGAGGGTGGGGTAGAGGAGTCTGTTTCAGGATTGATGGCTTTTGCCTGGATTGTGATTAGCAACAGTATAACAACAGGAAAAGCCCGTACTGCCGGATTTTTTCTACCTCCACAGGTAGCAGTTCTGGTACATCAGGGTTACGAGTTGGGCGATGCCGACGATCTCGTATTTTCAAAGCAAAACTCAAAACAACAGAACGGGGCAGTTGGCCTGCTCACCAATGATATAATTACCCGAAAATCACTTTATATGCCTGCTGTACAAATGGCATTTATTCCGTTTTTAAATCCGGACTTGTATGCTGACTTTCTCACCGGTATCAATCATTAGGTACTTTTAAAAAATTAATCCGGCATTTAATGAATTTTAAATCAGTGATATACGAAGTTTCTGGTAGTGGGTTTTGTGTCTCTGTTCTTATAATAAGACAAAAAAGTCTTTAATTGCAAACTTATTGCAAATCATTTCGTACAGGCAATTTTATCATTCATTTAAAATAGTATTATGAGCAACTTAGAAACTTTAAAACAAGCGTACAAAGATTTTTCGTTAGGAAATGTTGAAGCAGTTATTGCGATCTGGCAACCGGACATTGTATGGGCAGAATGTACTGGATTCCCTTTTGTAAAAGGAGACGGAATTTTTGTAGGAGCACAGGCAATTCTTGAAGGTGTTTTTGCCAATATTCCAGTATACTACGATGGATTTAACATCGAAATTACTGAGTTTGTTGGTGGTGGCGATAAGATAGTAATGGTGGGCTATTATAAAGGAACGTGGAAAGCAACCGGGAAAGAATTTAAAGCCAATGCGATGCATGCCTGGACTTTTAAAAATGGAAAAGTTTCACATTTCTTTCAAGCTGCAGATTCTGGGGAGATTATGAATCCATAATTGTATCCGCAAAAGGCTACGGGTTTCGGGATGCGAGTTACGGGTGGCATTTTTTTTAACACGTAACTCGCGACCCGAAACATATAGATTTATTGATTCTGTAGTTCTTCCCAATACTCCACAGCCCGGCGGATATGAGGAATTACAATGGTTATGACATCCAAGTTGTCAGGAGTTATTCAGTCTCGCCAGCTAAAATTTTGTCAATCTGGATTTTATTTTCAGGAAGGTAATTTGTTGCAACATCCCAGATAATCTCATAATCAACCCCAAAATATTCATGCGAAACTTTATTTTAATGAACGCTCTTCCCATTTTTCAATGATTAAAAACGGATTGTATAGTTCAAATGAACCCCCATAATAAAAAATCTTTTCATTGTTATTAATCCGCTGTGTACAGAAATCCAACTTCGCCGCCTTTTTGGCAAGAGAAATAACATATTCCCTTTGCCTTTCTCTCAATGCCGTGAAAAATGTAATTGATAATTCAAGCACTCTTTTTTCGTGATTAGTTAGCTTTGCTTTGGAGTAAATTTTTATCAACCTATCATAAGGAGTTGGTAAATAATATTGTTCATTGATCATTTTCTCATAAATTGCCGATGCCGAAGCTAAATCATAATTCTTTTCAAATGCTTGGCCTTCTTCAATCATACTTTTAAATTTCTTTTGAATATTCCATAATAGGGGCTTATATTCATTATCATTTATTAGGTTATGATTTAACCATAGATAGTCATTTGTAGACATTTCATCAGGTTTATTCTTATAAAAATCAAATTCAGGTAATTTCATTTTAATAACTTCATAATCATAGCCAAGAGTAGCATCTTTCTTGGCAGGAATAGTTATTGGTTCTTTTGGCAAAATGTATTTTGGTTTTATGCCATTATGTTTATCCTCTATTCGATTCAATTCCTTTTCTAAATCGTCATTATCTAATTTGAAAACCTCATATTTTCTGCAAAGCACACGTTTTTCATTTTCAACATCTTTGCGATTTCTGTAAATAACTCCAAGTCTGTCATAAGGATGCGTTCCTATAACACCATCATTTATATTTTCTTCGTAGCATTTTATTGCTAACTCGAGATTATTACACTTTTCAAATTCAATCCCTTTATTATTTCTATCAACAAATATTTGCAATATGATAGATTGTAATCTATTATGTTTTTCTAATACTCCCAACGTATCATCATTTTCTTTTTGACCTCTAAGGTATTGGCTAAATCGCTCTTTAGAAAAACTTTCAATCTCTTTGTATTCTTCTGCTAGTCTAATATTTAGTTGTCCAAGATTTTCATTTTCTTTCAATAGACTATAAATATCAGTAGTTTCAACATTTAGATTTTGATACCATGTAAAAAGTAGAGGAATACTATCTTCTTGAGAGATTGTAGGTTTAATGTTGTTCATAGCATTAATGTTGATTCAAATATTTTCATTAAGTTTTTCATACGCTATTATTGTCTGGAAAGTATTCTGTTGTAAGATTATTATTGAAAATTCTTACCTTGTTTACTTTCTGGCACAATAGTATCAATATCTTTTTTAAACATTTCAACAGCTGATTTACTTAATTCCCAAAACTCTTTGATAGAGATTATATGAATTATTTTACTATTTGCATCAATTAGTATAAAAGCTTTTCCATGAGTTTCTGGTTGAATAGCAGTATTGTCTGGCACCATTATAATATTACTTCCCAAAACAGAATTATGGGTCAAGCAAGAACGAGACTCTTTATATAAAAGATTAAGAGATTGTTTGCTCAAATTTTGATTAAAATATTTACTATTGAGAATTTTAAAGTGTTCCCACCCAGTAGCATTAATTCTTTCTTTCTTGCCATCAATCAGAATCTTAAAATCTTTGTTCTTGCGAAAATAACTTCCAATTGCATCTACTAATGAAAATAGCAAAATTGCACTTGGATACCCTAGGCATCCACCCGTAACGAATTCACCCCATTTCTCATCTGTTTTCTTGTAATTAGCGCAGAATTTTGCAGCTTCTAAGGTTTCATCAAGAGATTCCTTTAACATTGAAGCAGGTGTTGTATGTAATGCCATTTGTTTATTGTTTAAGAAATACGTCTCGTGTTAAATTGGCACTAATTCGTTTTTATTATCAGGAAGATAATTCGTAGCAACATCTCAGATTATGTCATAACCTACCCCAAAATATTCACGGGAAACTTTGTTCTGTAATAGGTGCAGTAGTTTGAATGTCAGTGAGGTACATTAAATATGTTCGGTTTTCTTTCTTCAATTACACGTAATTAACCTGCTTCAAAATGCTATCCCTGATCTGTTCTTTTAAAGCATTTTTAGTAACCAAATCAATTTTCCTTGCAAAGACTTTTTCAAGATAAATTTCAAGCGTGAAAATTTTCCATCCAATTGGTCTTTCCAGTTCTACCAGAATATCAATGTCACTATCTTCCGAATATGAATTATCAGAAAAGGAACCAAAGAGCCCTATTTCCCTAACCGCAAATTGCTTGTTGAGTTCAGGTTTCAATTCCCTAAGTTTTGATAATATATCAGTCTTTGATAACATTTTTCAAATATAACTATTCTATGATGCACCTGAAAGCTAAATTTCTTACATGAACTGGAAGTTCTTTTATGGGATTGACAGCAGATTACTGATTCTGCAATTCTTCCCAATATTCCACAGCTCGGCGGGTATGAGGAATTACAATGGTTCCGCCGACCAGATTGGCTACCGAGAATATTTCAAAAACCTCTTCAGTGGTAACTCCAAGTTCATGGCATTTCCCAAGGTGATATTTCACGCAATCGTCGCACCGAAGCACCATCGAAGATACCAGTCCGAGCATTTCTTTGGTTTTTGTACTCAAAGCGCCATCCTGATAAGTCAGGGTGTCAACGCTATAAATGCGTTTCATCACCTTATTATCAGCCGCCATGATTTTTTCATTCATTCGCGTACGGTAGTCGTTAAAGTCGTCGATTAATTTCCCCATAGTTTCTCAGATTATTCCATTCATGGATGAATGATTTGAATTACAAATCTCACTATTTTTCAGAAATAAGCAAGAATTAAAAATTGCATATATCCGTGCTCTCCGAAGAATATCTCCTAGACTTTAGAGCATTAATAAGAAGGTCTCGTTCAGAAACTACTTGAATTGCTTGCCTGACGATTGTATATTTAATCAGGCAGGTTATTTAGCCCTCTTCCGCCAGTTGGCGGAGAGGGGGTTGGGGAGGCTCGAAAACAAAAAATTAACATTTAGGAAAAATTTTATTGGGATGAGCAATATTTTGCAAGTGTTTAACGATTAAAACTAAAATACGATGGCTTGGAAATCAATTGGTTTAATGTAATTTTCGATCGGAAAATCAAAACTATATGGTAGATTTCTATTCATTGTTGTGCCATTAAAATCTTATATTTGCAAACTCAAAAACTGATTTTATGAGGTATTTGTGTAGTGTCATCATCTGTTTTCTTATCTGGAATTCGTCTGGCTATGCTCAGACAGACACACTTGTCCTTACCTCAGGTTTTTCAAGCCAATCAGCAAAACTGGAATTAATGCTTGAAAAACTGCAAATCAGACAGGATCCCCGAATTACCGATTTACTTGTTCGACATTCACAAATCAATCAGCGACGGCACGGACTCGACGGATTTCGACTTGAAATCTTTTTCGGTTCTGAAAGCAAAGCACGGGAAAAGGCCGTTCGTGTTAAAAATGAGTTTAATCTGGTTTTTCCAACCATTCCAAGCTATCTGCTGTTTCAAACGCCCAATTTTAAAGTACGGATTGGCAATTTTCGAAACAAGAGTGAAGCGCTTAAAGCAAAAGCGAATATCGCCTCCAAATATCCAAATGCCTTTATAGTAAAAGATTATATCAGGTTTCCGGAACTATATCCTGAAACAGTAGAACAAACCGAAGAACAATGAGCGAATTGATTAAGCATGAGTGTGGGATTGCATTGATACGGTTACGTAAGCCGCTTGAATACTACAAGGAAAAATACGGCACTTGGCAATATGGCCTGAATAAGCTGTATTTGTTGATGGAGAAACAGCACAATCGCGGCCAGGACGGTGCCGGAATTGTGAATGTGAAGATGGAGCTTGATCCTGGGCAGGAATATATCACCCGTCATCGGTCAATTGAGGAGAACCCAATAAAAAATATTTTCGATAAAGTTGCCAAAGGGATCAAGAAGGCTGAAAAGAATAAGCCTAAAGATGCTGATATTCGTTGGATATATGAGAATGTTCCTTCGCGATTTCCAGTTTATCTGGGTCATTTACGTTATGGAACCTTCGGAAGGAACAGCATTGAATTTGTTCATCCGGTGATGCGCCAGAATAACTGGAAATCGCGAACTTTAGTGTTAGCAGGTAATTTTAACCTCACCAACACCGACGAACTTTTTCAAAAACTCATTGCACTGGGGCAGCACCCAAAAGCCTATACCGACACAGTGACCGTACTTGAAAAAGTAGGACATTTCCTCGATGAAGAAAATCAACTGCACTTCAGGAATTATAAAAATGAAGGATTTTCGAACCGGGAGATTTCACCCTTAATTGAAAAAAATCTGGACGTCCAGAAAGTGCTCGAAAATGCCAGTAAAGATTGGGATGGCGGTTATGCCATTGCCGGAATGTTCGGTCATGGCGATGCGTTTGTTATGCGTGACCCATGGGGAATCCGTCCCGCATTTTATTATTATGACGATGAAATCGCGGTAGTTGCTTCCGAACGTCCGGTGATTCAGACTGTTATGAATGTCCGCGCCGAAAGTGTCAGCGAGGTCAGGCCGGGAGAAGCTCTGATCATCAAAAAAGATGGATCTGTTTCCAGTAAAATGATCCGGGTTCCACATACACGGCGTTCTTGTTCTTTCGAACGTATCTATTTTTCACGAGGGAGTGATAAAGATATTTACCAGGAGCGCAAAAAATTAGGCCGTTTGTTATCTCCGGCTATCCTGAAGTCAATTGATTACGACATCGAAAATACAGTCTTTTCATTCATTCCGAATACTTCTGAAACTGCGTTTTATGGTTTGGTTCAGGGAGTCCGCCAGTATTGCGTCGACTGGAAAATCAAACAGCTAAAAGACCGGAATGGCAGCATAACCAATGAAGAGATGGTAGAAGTGCTTTCAGTTGAGCCAAGGGTTGAAAAACTAGCCATAAAAGATGTAAAACTTCGCACTTTTATTGCTGACGATGCCAGTCGAGACGACCTGGTGGCCCACGTTTACGATGTTACTTACGGCATTATCCGGAATAATGTAGATACGCTGGTTATTATCGACGATTCGATTGTACGTGGAACAACACTAAAGAAAAGCATCCTTAAAATTCTCGACCGCCTGCATCCAAAGAAAATCATTGTGGTTTCTTCGGCGCCTCAGATTAGATATCCAGATTGTTATGGAATTGACATGGCTGTGCTCGAAAAGTTTATTGCCTTTACTGCTACCATTCAGTTATTAAAAGACACCAATCAGAAACATGTCATTGATGAGGTTTACCGTAAATGCAAGGAACAGGAAAACCTACCCAAAGAAGAGATTGTAAATTACGTAAAAGAAATATACAAACCGTTTAAAGCGGAAGAGGTTTCAGCAAAAATTGCTGAATTGCTTAAACCGGAAGACTGCAATGCCGAGGTTGAAATTATTTACCAGACCATCGAAAACCTTCATGAGGCCTGTCCGAACGATACCGGTGACTGGTATTTTACCGGAAACTATCCAACTCCGGGTGGAAACAAAGTAGTGAATACCTCATTCATCAACTACGTGGAAGGCAAAGACGGAAGAGCTTATTAGAGTTCCAAGTTGCCTTCGACGAACTCAGGCACCAATGCGTTGATCGGAGCCGCTGCCTGAGCCTGTCGAAGGCAGAAAATAATATTAAAAGAGGGATTTCATCTTAAAAAGAGAGATGGAATCCTTCTTTTTAGTTGTTTAAAATTCTTCGTGCGATCAATACTCAGTTCACAGAAGCTTGCATGAGCCCTCGGGTAATTCCTGCGCCGTCACCACCAAAATAAAGGTTTTTTACCGATGAACTTTGGAAACTCTTATCAACCTTGATGATGTTGGAATAGAATTTCACTTCAACTCCATACAACAGGGTTTCATCGCTGGCCAGACCCGGACTGACTTTATCCAATGACCGGATCATTTTTACCGGTTTAATCAGGTACTGACCCTTATTTTCCTGCATTTGTATCTTTTTGACCACCTGCATTCCTTTGCTTACTTTTCCAAAAGCAGCAAATCCCTGACCGTCGGGATTTCATTTTCCCGCAAAATCAAGTTCACTCTGATTGCCAATGCAAATAAAGAAGCTGCTGGTGGCCGAATCGGGGGTGTCGCGTGCCATTGATAACGAGCCATTCTGGTGTTTCAGTCCCGTTTCCTGGGTTGTTTCTATCCGGATTGGCTCAAACTGTTTTTCCTCAGGAACATCACCTCCCTGGATAACTTCGATTTTAACCTTTCGCTCTTTTTCATTTTCAGGGGTACAAACCCGAAAGAAAGAGGTTCCGTTGTAAAGACCTTGATCGGCATATTTCAGGAAATTTGCAACAGTTAATGGTGCCTGAGCAGGATATAACTCAACATGAATTTCTCCAAGCTCTGTGGTAATCAGGCAATAAATAGTCTTTTGAGAAAATAAACTCATGGAAATCGAAGTCTGAATGAAAATTAGTAGGATTGCCTTCATCAGAGACTATTTATCTATCAAAAAATCATTGAGCGAAAGCCCTGATTGGCGAACGATTGAGCGAAATGTACCAACAGGAATTTCCTTTCTGGGCGAAGGAACTATAACAGTATATCCTTCTTTTTGATATTTTTGATGACTTCCTCTTTGTGATACAAGTCAAAATCCAAACTTGAGAAGTGTAGTGATAATTTGGGATGAGGATAATAGCTTAGACATGGATTTGGGTTTCACCCATCATCGTTTCCTCAATAGGTGTAATAGTAAACAATGCTTCCTTATCTTCGAAATAAAGTTGTAGCGCTTCGTTCAGGTTATCAATCGCTTCCTTCGCAGTATTCCCAAAACTGGACACCTCTACATTCAAACATTGAGAAACGTAATACCTGTCTTCCTTGTAAAGGATATATTTTAATGTTTTTGTCATAGCGATTCTTTTTGTTTTTTCATTCATTCAAAGTTAGAGAATTTCCAGATCAGGAAGTGAAAAAGCTCAACTAAACTTACCGATTGACATTATTTTTTCTTTTTCGATGATTTTGCATGTTGGTTATATTCTAATGCCAGATCGATCCAGTATTTGAAATCAGCAGAGTTTTTCATTCCCTCTTCTTCAATCATTACCCAACCTTTCATTGGTTTTCCGGTAAAAAGCATCTCATGACACCCAGTCCTTTCGAGCGATTCTTCGTAAAGGGCTGGATCAATGCGGCACATCATTTCATCTTTTATAATGCCTACACACATTTTCCCGTTGAGCAGAAAACTCATACCACCCATCATTTCCTTTTCTTCAACATTCTCCAATTCCTGAAGTTGTTCCCTTATTCGATTAGCCAATTGTTGATTGTAAGCCATGTTGGAAAAATGAAAATGAAATAGACATTAGTCATTAGAAAATTATTTAAAAAGCTCCTTTCCGAATGACCAATGACTCTTTCCTGATTTTTGCTAATGAATTTCTATATCGTAGGGCATTCTTGCCTGAACTCCTTTTTGTGAAAGGAATCCACGCATTTGCTCGTAGTATTTATAATTTTCACCAAGTTCATCCTTCATGAAACTGGCCTTTGCTGAACCTGAAATCTCTTTAAGTAATTCTTCAATAGGATCTTTCAGCTTTGGAAGATTTACAATCCGGTAATTATGCAGTTTGGCTATCTTTTTGGCTAATTCAATGGCATCAGTCAAACCGCCATAAACATCAATCAGTTTAATTCCCCTGGCATTCACAGCTGCCCAAACACGTCCCTGTCCAATTTCATCTACCGAGGTTTTCTCCATCGAACGGCCTTCAGCAACACGGTTTATGAAGGTTTCATAACCTGATTCGATAGTTTGCTGCATCAAATCGCGTTCAAACGGAGTCATTGGGCGGGTAACTGAAATCATATCAGAATGTTCATTGGTCGTTACTACATCCTGGGTAATCCCAAGCTTGTCTTCCAGCAATTTTTCTGCATTGGGTATCATCCCGAAAATACCAATTGATCCGGTAATGGTTGTACGGTCGGCCATGATGGTGTCGGCAGCACAGGCAATGTAATAACCGCCCGAGGCCGCAACATCTCCCATCGAGGCAATTACCGGTTTGGTTTCGGCAGCAAGCTTAACTTCACGCCAAATCACTTCCGATCCATAGGCGCTTCCGCCCGGAGAGTTTATGCGCAGCACGATCGCTTTGATCGAGGAATCACGCCGGGCCTCACGAATTGTTCTTGAAAGATCTTCAGATTTAATGTCATTTTCAGAAGTTCCGGTGTCAATACCTCCTGAAGCATAGATAACCGCTATCTTATTTCGCGCCAAACCTTGCTGGGCGCGTTTTTCCGGAACTTTCACATATTTGAAAATATCAATGGCTTTAATATCATTTTTCTCACTGGTCCCAGTCAGTTTTTTAAGATCATCAATTACCTGATCCTTATATTTCAAACGGTCAACCAGATTCTTCTGTTTTGCAAAATCAGCCTTTCTAAAACTGGCTACCATATCGGCAATATCGTTTAACTCGTCAACACTCATTTTTCGTGATGCCGAAATATCTGTCAACATTTCATTCCAGATACTTTTTAGGTATGTTTCGGTCTGAAGCCTGTTTTCGTCGCTCATTTTATCCAACAAAAAAGGCTCAACGGCAGCTTTAAATTTACCATGACGAACGATCTGAACTTCAATGCCCAATTTCTCCAAAGCTTTTTTGTAAAACGTACGTTCTCCGCCCAAACCTCTGAAGTCGACTGAACCCTGAGGATTTAATACCAGCGAATCGGCAACAGTAGTTAGGTAATAAGCCTTTTGGGTAAGATTTTCGCCATAGGCATAGATAAACTTTCCTGAAGTTTTGAAATCTTTTAGTGCCGAACGGATTTCTTCAACAGTTCCCATTCCTGCCTGAATATCCAAAGGATTCAGGTAAATTCCTGTAATATTATCATCGGTTTTGGCTTTCCTGATACAATCTAAAATTTCGTTCAAACCAACCGTTTTGTTTCCCTGAAAAATGCCAAAATCCAGATCTTCGAAAGGATTCTTATTCGCCCGGTCAACAATCTGATGGTCAAATTTCAGAAGAAGAACACTATTCTCTTCGATCTGAACTGGCTGATCTGAAACTGAAACCATGGCGGAAAAAATTCCGATGGTAATAAAAAGGAGAAGCAAACCGGCAATCATTACCCCGATAATGGAAGCCAGTGTAAATTTGAAAAAATCCTTCATGTGTATTTTGTTTGAATTTGTTTGTTTCGATTAAAATGTACGATAGATTTGTACGAATTTAGTGTTTTTGTTACACATCACCGTAGCCATAGTGTAAAATGCATTTTCAAAATAACTCCAATCTCTAAAATATGAATACCGAAAATCAGATTATTGAGTGGAAAGAAACCTGGTGCGATGAATACATTAAGTGGATTTGTGGTTTTGCCAACGCGCAGGGAGGAATACTTTTCATTGGGAAAAACGATCATGGAGATGTTGTCGGATTGGATGATGCAAAATATCTCTCTGAAGAAATTCCGAACAAGGTTCGCGATTTGTTGGGTATTATGGTTGATGTGAATTTGTTGGAGGAAGTTGATAAGCTATATCTTGAGATTATTGTGGATCCGTATCCATATCCCATAAATTTTAAGGGTCAATATCATTACCGAAGTGGAAGTACAAAGCAAGAACTGAAAGGTAATGCGTTGAACAAATTCATCTTGCAAAAAACAGGAAGGCATTGGGATGGTATTCCTATTCCCAATTTAAAACTGACAGATTTGGATACTTCTGCCTTTGATTTATTCCGAAGAAAAGCAACACGTTCGAAACGCATTGATGAAGAAACTCTTGGAGAAAGCAACGAAGTATTGCTTCAACATTTGCATCTGACAGAGAACGGACAGATCAAAAGGGCAACTGCATTGCTTTTTCATTACGATCCTGAAAAATTCATCACAGGATCCTACGTCAAAATCGGATACTTTGGAAGTGAATCCGACCTGATTTACCACGATGAAATACATGGAAATCTCTTTATGCAAGCGGACAAAGCCATGGAACTGCTTTTGACAAAATATTTAAAAGCAATAGTTAGTTACGATGGAACTTCAAGGGTCGAAACTTTCCCTTTCCCGGAGGCTGCCTTACGCGAAACAGTCTTCAATGCCATCGTTCATAAAGAATACAGTAGCGGAATTCCCATTCAAATTAAGGTCTTCGAAAACAGAATAAGGATATGGAATGACGGGCAACTTCCTATCGATTGGTCTTTGGATAATTTATATTCTGCGCATCCCTCAAAGCCGAATAATCCTGATGTGGCCAATGCGTTTTTTCGGGCTGGATTGATTGAATCGTTGGGAAGGGGAATTGAGAAAATAATCAACCTTTGTGCCTCTGCCGGATTGCAAAAGCCAGTTTTTGACACCAGCTTTGGCGGTTTGCAAGTTGAATTCACTTCAAAACACGAAAACGAAGAAACAGACATGACAGTGAAAACGTCGGTGAAAACGTCGGTGAAAATTATTCAACTGCTTATTTTAAATTCAGATGCAACTATTCCGGAAATGGCTGAGCAGATTGGAATATCAGAAAGGTCAATTGAGAGAAACTTGAGAAACTTGCAAAAAACTAAAAAGATTGAACGCATTGGCCCCGACAAAGGTGGTTATTGGAAGGTAATTGAATAAAGAAAATAAAAGAAAAATGGCAACTATTTATTTATTACTGGGTGGAAACCTTGGGGACAAAGAAAGAATTTTCTCAGAAGCACGGATAAGTCTGATTGACCGGGTTGGCGAAATCAGGTTACAGTCGGCTGTTTATGAAACCGAACCGTGGGGTTTCGAATCACCCGATCTATTTTGGAACCAGGTGCTTGAAATTTCGACAAGCCTTCCTCCTGAAGAGGTTCTGGCACAAACGCAAATGATTGAACAGGAGTTGGGAAGAATCAGAAAAGAACCCCAATATAGTTCGAGGGTAATTGATATCGACATCCTGTTTTACGGGAACCAAATCATTAATCAGGAAAATCTGGTTATTCCACATCCCCGAATTCAGGAACGAAAATTCACCTTGGTACCGCTTTGCGAAATAGCCCCTAATTATATTCATCCGGTGTTTCAGAAGAGTATCAGGCAATTATTTGGTGAAAGTACTGATGTGTTAAGTGTTAGCCCCATCCCCCTGCCTACCGGCAGGCAGGCAACCCTTCCCCAAAATTGGGAAGGGAGTTAGGGCATTGAAACCTATAATTCGTTTAGCTTTATTGTCACAAAAACTGTTTTACTGGATGAATTCATAACTCATAATTTATCACTTATAACTCAAATGAAAGCCAGTTTTCAAAAATATACGCTCAATTTTAAACAAGCATCCGGGACCTCTCGCGGAGTTTATACCACCCGTGATACCTGGTTTATATTTTTAACTGAAGGAACAAATACCGGGATTGGAGAATGCGCCCCTTTACCCGATCTCAGTATTGAAAGTCCGAACAGGATGAGTGCTAAATTGCTTCAGGTTTGCGACGAAATCAGCTATTTCATGTCATCTCCTGAAGAGTTAAATGTCTGGCCGTCAATTCAGTTCGGAATTGAAACCGCTTTGCTTGATTTAAGAAATGGAGGCGACCAAATACTTTATCCCTCAGCTTTTACCCGTGGGGAGATGGGGATTCCTATTAACGGCCTGATCTGGATGGGTTCTCCGAAATTTATGAAACAGCAAATCCGGCACAAACTGGATGCCGGATTTCGCTGTATAAAAATGAAAATTGGGGCACTGGATTTTGAAACTGAATTTGAGCTTCTGAAAGCCATTCGGAAAGAGTTTTCACCGGAAGAAATTACCCTCCGGGTCGATGCCAATTGTGCCTATTCGTACCAGACTGCGCTCGAAAACCTGAAACGATTGTCCGATTTACAAATTCATTCCATCGAGCAGCCGATTGAAACTGGCCGATGGGAAGAAATGGCTGAACTATGTAACCGATCTCCCATTCCAATTGGACTCGATGAAGAATTGATTGGAATAAGCTCAGGCAGAGAAATGCAGAAATTACTCGAAACCATCCGTCCGGCTTACCTGATACTGAAACCCAGTTTACAAGGTGGTTTTGACGAATGCGAAAAATGGATCGAACAGGCTGAAAAATATGGATCGGGCTGGTGGATAACTTCAGCATTGGAATCGAACATAGGGTTGAATGCCATCGCACAATGGACGTTTAAAATGAATGCAAAGAACGAACAAGGTCTCGGAACCGGACAACTTTACACCAACAACTTTGATTCTCCTTTGGAAATTTCGGGTGATCAATTGTGGTTTCGGCTGGAGAAAAAATGGAATATGGAAAATCTGAAAAACCAGGAACCGTATGAAGATTTTTGAAAAAAGTGAACAGTCTCAGTGAATAAATCTGAACAAATCAGAAACATGAAATTTGCATTATCATATATTATGCTGAATGGAAAACCGATAACCTCTGATGAGATTTCGGACCTCGCAACTAATAAGACTATAAGCCTATCAATACTGGAATGGGAAAAAGAATTGTTCCTGTTCCTGAACGAATGGTTTTCCGATTCAGATTTTATACTTGCTCATACTTCCGGAAGTACCGGCGAACCCAAGACCATCAAATTACCTAAATCAGTCATGATCAAAAGTGCAGAACGAACCATCAGGTATTTCGGGTTACAACCCGGGAACCGCCTTTTGCTGAGTCTGCCTTGCCAATACATTGCCGGAAAAATGATGGTAGTTCGTGCTATTGTTGGGCAAATGAACCTGATCACAGTTGACCCGACTACCGATTTTGACTTTCTTGGACAGGAAATTTTTGACTTCGGGGCAATGGTTTCGAATCAGGTTTTCAAACTGATGGAGCAACCTTCAGGAAGTGAAAAACTGCAAAACATCCGGAATTTATTGGTTGGTGGTTCATCAATTTCAGAAGCATTGGAAATGCAAATTAGTCGGTTGTCAAACCGTATTGTTTCAACCTATGGGATGACCGAAACTGCTTCACACATTGCCATTCGTGAACTTTCAGGTCCTTTAAAATCAGATTGGTACCTGTGCCTGTCCGGAATATCAGTCAGTACGAACCAAGCGGGTTGCCTGCAGATTCACCTTCCGGAGTTCAATGAACCGCTGCAAACTAACGATTTGGCCGATGTTCAGTCTGAAACTTCCTTTCGTATACTTGGTCGTGCAGATTCGGTCATCATTTCAGGGGGAATCAAATTTTCTCCCGAATCCATTGAGAAAAAACTAGAAGATTTAATCCGTCAGCGATTTATTATTTCATCGGTACCCGACGAAAAACTGGGAGAAAAGTTGGTGCTGGTTATTGAAGGGGAACCTTTCATTACCACCTCATTGGGGAAAGCCATTGCTAAAATTCTTCCAAATTTCGAACGTCCAAAGTCAATCGTTTTCAGGGAAAAATTTCAGGAAACGGATTCAGGAAAAATAATACGAAAATCCTATTGAAGTTGCAAGTGAAAAATTTCCATTACCGATACCATTTCCTTTTTACTCTTTCCATTTCCTTTTTTTCAATCCATTCACCGATTTTAAACTTTTACTGACCGATCCCTGATGGGTTCAGGAATCAGGTTATTCTATTTTTACATCATCAAAATAATAGAGCGATGGAAAAACAAATTGAACACAAAAGACATTCTGGATCGTTCTGGGCCTATGTACTCATCATTATCGGAGTCCTGTGGATTTTGAAACAAAGTGGCTGGGATATTCATTTCCCCGGCATAGGCGAATTCTTTTCCGGAATTGGACACTTTTTCAGTAGTCTGGCCCATTGGTCATTTGGAGCAGTTATTCCAATACTGATTATCCTAATAGGGATTTCGTTGATAGCCGGTAGACGATTTTTTGGCGCACTGATTTTTGTGTTGCTGCTGATGGTTTTTATTCCAAACTTTCTGGTCATTCCGGGCATACTCATGATTCTCTTTTTCCCATTGGCTCTGATCATTATAGGGATAATTATCTTAACCAAATTGTTTTGACACATGAAAAAGTCAGATTTGACCGATAAGAACAGTCGTTTTACCGATCTGTTGTCGAATAGAAACTGATAGTAATTACATTTGTAAACAAGTTAAAAAGCAAGATATGGAACGTAGAAGTAGTGATAAGCGGTTATATTTCGGAATTATCCTGATTGTATTGGGCGTAATTCTGATTTTGGAAAGACTGAACCTGATTCCCGAATCAATGGCAGACTTGCTTATTTCGTGGCAGATGCTTTTAGTTGGAATTGGTATCCTATCATTGATTGGAGGAAACCGCACGGCAGGAACTATCCTGATTATCATTGGCGGCACATTTATGATCCCCGAACTGATTACCGTTCCTCATGAATTGCGGCGGATTTACTGGCCTTTAATCCTGGTTGCTATAGGAGTTGCCATATTGCTTCGAAGACGTGATCATCATAAACTTGAATCAGTTTACGAACCCATTCAGGATACTGTGGGAGGCGACACATCCAAAACTGCATATTCTTCCAATTCACTTAACACTTTCGATGATTTTGTGATCTTCGGTGGTCGGGAAATTTTCATTAATTCGCAGGCTTTGGCTGGAGGAAAGGCAACCTCAATTTTTGGTGGAATTGAATTCGATTTACGGAAAGCCAGTCTTCAACCAGGTGGTGCAATTATTGATTGTGTAAGTGTTTTCGGAGGCTGTGGCTTTAAAATCCCAATGGACTGGAACGTTCGTAACGAAGTAACGACCATATTCGGTGCTTTCACCGATAAACGGGGCGATACCTACAGCGATAAATATTACGACCCATCCAAAACTATTGTTATTAAAGGTGTTTCCATTTTTGGCGGAATTGAAGTTAAACACTTCTAGCCATGAAGCACCCTCTAACCAATAACTATAGGCTACTCGGTTTCTATGTCTTGTTTTGGGCTGCAATTGCAGTTTTCAATCTTATCCTTCAGGTTGTTTGGTACAATGTCACGCTTACCGAGTCGCTGCTTGATACAGGAACAACTTATATTTTATTTCCCGTACTCGGATCGAGTATTTGGTATAGTATTCGATACAACAGTCTGGAGGAGATTGGCATTGGTCGTCTGGTATTGTTTCACTTCGTCGCTGCCTCAATCCTTTGTGGAATTTGGGTTGCCATTAGTTACGCCATCTTTCAACCCTTTATAACTGAAAAAAATCATTTCCTGAAGGATGGATTTCCATCTAAGATTTTTGCCGGATATGCGATGTACGCCATTTATCTTGTGTTTTTTTTAGCGGTTAATTATTACGAGAGCCTGAAAGAAAAAATCAAGAAAGAAGGCGAGTACAAAGCTTTGATCCGTGAAGCCGAATTGCAGGCCTTGAAGTCGCAGATCAACCCACATTTTCTTTTCAACAGTCTGAACTCCATTTCTTCGCTTACCGTAAGTAATCCGGAGAAAGCTCAGGAAATGGTCATCAATCTTTCTACCTTTATGCGTTATTCGCTGATGCATAACGAAAAGGAAATGGTTTCGTTTTCCAGGGAATTGGAAAATATTAAACTGTATCTGAGCATTGAAAAAGTCCGTTTCGGGAAAAAGCTGAATGCCGAATTTGAGATTGATGCCCATTGCCTCGAATCGGAAATTCCGAATATGATTTTACAGCCCTTGTACGAAAATGCCATCAAATATGGAGTTTACGAAACAACCGAACAGGTGACCATCAAAACGACCTGTGTTTGTGACGGAAACTCACTTAAAATCATTATTACAAACGATTACGATGCCGACTCAATCAAACGAAAAGGCGAAGGAATAGGCTTGCGAAATATCCGAAAACGAATGGAAATCATATACAATCAGCCCGATCTGATTAAAATAACCGATCATAAAACGAGTTTTGAAGTACAATTAATTATCCCACAAAAACAAGCAGTGTCATGAGCGAAAAATTACAAACCCTGATTATTGAAGACGAAGAACTGGCCCGAAACCTGTTACGTTCGTACCTGAAAGATCATCCGGACATTGAATTGATTGGAGAATGTGAGAACGGATTTGACGGAGTGAAAGCCATTAACGATAAAAAACCCGATCTGGTTTTTCTGGATATCCAGATGCCTAAAATTACCGGTTTCGAAATGATCGAACTGCTCGATTTCAAACCACAGATTATTTTCACTACTGCATATGACCAATATGCATTGAAAGCATTTGAACTGAATGCCGTGGATTACTTGTTGAAACCATTTTCGAAAGACAGGTTGCTGTCAGCAATTGAAAAAGTTCAGCACCGCATCCAGAGCGGAGAAGATTCTGCAGAAAAGCTTGAAGAACTTACCAACCTTCGACCCGGAGAAGACTTCATTGACAGGGTAGTAGTGAAAGACCGTCATAAAATACACATCATCACCGTTGATAAAATCCGGTATATTGAATCGCTCGATGATTATGTGATGATCTATACGCAGGAGGGACGCCACATGAAACAGAAAACCATGAAGTATTTCGAAACCAATCTGGATCCGAAAAATTTCATCCGGATTCACCGGTCCTACATTGTTCAGGTGGATAACATTGCCGAAATTCAGCAATACGAAAAAGAAGCCTACATCGTTATTCTGAAAGATAAAGACAAAACCAAGCTTAAAGTGAGCAAAACCGGATATAAAAAAATTAAGGAAGTTTTGCATTTCTAAAACAGAGACTTACCCTTTCGACTGAATTGAACAAAGTTCTGCATTTATCGCAGGACTTTTTCTATTTTTGGTGACTAATTAAAAAACCAAATGATAAAAGGGTGTTTTTTGCTGATTAAGCTGAGTTTGCCTCCCTTCATTTCGCAATTGGCCGAAGGAGTTGAGAAGGAAACCCTTGTCTGGATTATCCTCTTTATGACCATTCCTTTTCTGTTTGTGGTGTCAGCCTTTATCATCCGTATGACCAGAAATATCAAACCGATTAAACTTTCCAGATTTTTCAAAATAGTTAAGCTCGAAATATTACTCGAAAAAGACAAACCTCTGCGTCCTCACCTGTTAACCATGACCATTCGCAATACCGGGAAAAACGAGGCCGACATTGATGCTCCGGTTTTGGAGTTCAGGAAAATTTGGACTAAACGGAAGTTTAAACTCAACGGAATTAACGGTAATGCTATTTACCCTATGTTTATAGATACTGGAAAAATTCACCAGTTACGAATCGAAACTTCAACTTTTCATCAATACGATCGTTCTATAAAATCGTTCTATTGGGCCAGAGTTATTGTAACAGATGTTGATGGCAGGCAATGGAAATCGAATTCAGTAAAGCTTCGTAAAAGTCTGGTGACGTAAAACACAAGGAAAGAGTCATTTGGAAAAAGGAAATAAATGAGAGACTGGCGATTTAATGGGGTTGATTTTAATACATATCCTTATTATGAAGGAGATGATTTGGGTGTTTTCTGGACGAAAGAGAAGACAATATTCCGGATTTGGGCACCAACCGCCAGTCAGGTTGAACTGCGAATTTACAAACATGGGACTGGTGGTTCCGCAGTACGGATAGACCAGTTTGAAAGAGCAGAGAAAGGAACGTGGACAATATTTCTTCGTGGTGACTTAAACGGATATTACTACACCATTAGGATAAATGATGGTGTTGGCTGGCTGAATGAGACACCCGGCATAGAAGCCAGAGCAGTTGGAATAAACGGACATCGAGGCTTAATTTTTGATCCTGAGCAAACCAATCCTGAAAATTGGGGCAAGGATCAGCGAATAAAATGCCAACAAGCAACCGATGCCATTATTTACGAATTGCATGTGCGTGATTTTTCTATTTCACCATCATCAGGGATTAAAAATAAAGGAAAATATTTGGCCTTTACCGAAAAGGGAACCATTTCGCCTGAAGGATTACGAACAGGAGTCGATCATTTAATGGAACTGGGAATTACTCATGTCCATTTCCTTCCGGTTTACGATTTCTCAACTGTTGACGAACACGATAAAAACCTGGCTTATAATTGGGGATATGATCCTCAAAACTTCAATGCTCCGGAAGGGAGTTATTCCACCAATCCGGAAACTATTTCACGTATAAAGGAGTTGAAAATGCTGGTTCAGGCACTTCATAAAAGTGGAATTGGAGTTATTTTTGATGTAGTTTATAATCACACCTACTTTACCCGCAGATCGTATTTCAACCAAACCGTACCGGGATATTATTACCGGCAAAAGTCGAATGGCTCGTTTTCGAATGCAAGTGGTTGCGGCAACGAAATTGCCTCCGAAAGGTCGATGGTGAGAAAATATATCATCGATTCTTTGTACTTCTGGGCCACCGAATTTCATCTCGATGGATTTCGATTTGATCTGATGGGAATTTATGATCTGGAAACCATGCACCAGATAAGAGCTAAAATGGATCCCATTTCATCTGAAATTTTGCTTTATGGCGAGGGCTGGGCAGCAGATAAAAGCCCGATGGATGAAAACTGGAGGGCGGTTAAAACCAATATTTCGAGATTAGATCGAATAGCAGTATTCAACGACGATTTCCGCGATGGGATCAAGGGAAATAACTTTCATGGACGAAGTAAAGGGTTTGTAAGCGGACAAACTATTCAGGAAGAGAACATTAAATTCGGGATAACCGCTGCCTGTTTCCATCCGCAGATTGTATACGGCTATGTAGAACATTCAAAATCGCCATGGGCTGCCGAACCGTGGCAGTGTGTCAATTACGCATCGTGCCACGACAATTACACACTTTACGATAAGTTGGTTTTAAGTTGTCCTGAAGCCAGTGAAGATGAAATAATCCGAATGATAATGATGTCAGGTGCATTGGTCCTCACATCGCAAGGAATTCCTTTTTTACATGCAGGAACAGAAATGGCACGGAGCAAAAAGGGCGATCACAACTCCTACAAATCGCCCGATAGAATTAACCAAATCGACTGGCAAAGAAAGAATACTTACCACAAAATCTTCAGTTATTATCAATCGTTGATTGCTCTGCGAAAGGCACATCCCGCATTCCGGATGACATCAGCCGACGAAATTCGAAGCCACCTTATTTTTTCTTCAGATTACCAGCCCGGAGTTGCATCTTATGTGTTAATCAACCATGCCAATGGCGATGAATGGCGAACTGTACTTTTGGTTTTTAATGGAAACAGGACGAAGATTAAATTTAAACTGATGCCACATATTAACTGGAGAGTGGTTGCACATGATGATACCATTGACACGAACAGTACCCTGTTTGTGGAAGGAACAGAAATTATTGTCTCCGGAATTTCAATGCTGATACTGGTTGAGGATTAATAACCTTTTCCTTTGTTCTGTTTTTAAGGTTCTGCAAAATCAATATACTGCCAGTAATAAGTCAATGTCTTTGTATGGCAGATTAAATTTTTCGGCAAGTGTAGCATTGGTTAATATTCCATTGTAAACACAAACGCCTTTACGGAAACATTTCGAGTTTTTAATGTAGTTGTCAATTCCACCAATTTCACCAATTGAAATCAAAATCGGAATCAGCACATTACTGAGCGCAATGGATGCGGTACGCGACACAATGGCCGGAAGGTTTGGTACGCAATAATGTACAACGTTATGCTTGATAAATGAGGGATTATTCAGATCGGTGCATTGCGAGGTTTCAAAACAGCCTCCCTGACTGATATTCAAATCAATAATGACTGATCCTGGTTTCATCTTTTTTACCATATCTTCAGTAATCCGAAAGGAAGGTGGCATTCCAACCGGCATGGCGCCCAATACAGCGTCAGCGGATTTAAGTGCTTTCTTCATCACTTTTGGATAAAATACAGAGGTGAAAATGGGTTGATTTAGTTTTTGTTCCAATTTTCGTAACGAACTGATATTATCATCAAAAATCTTCACGATGGCGCCTAGGCCCAGAGCAGCCCTGGCTGCAAATTCAGCCGCAGTACCCGAACCAAGAATAACGAGTTCGGCGGGTGAGATTCCGGTAACGCTTCCCAACAATACACCTTTTCCATTGTGCGATTTACTCATGTACTCATTAATCAGCATAATGGAAGTGCTTCCTGAAATCTGGCTCATTAACTGACCAATCGGCTTATTTCCATCCTCATCTTCCAGATATTCATAAGCAATATTGGTTATCTTCTTTTGGATGAGTTTCGCAATTGAATTCGGACATTGTGCATTAATCTGTAAATTCGAAATTAAAGCCTGATGGCCTTTCAGCAAATCAATTTCCGATTCATCAAATGGTGAAACGCGCAGAACCATTTCACATTCAAATATTTCTTTCCGGTCATCCATCACCAAAGCCCCGGCCTCACGGTATTCTTCATCAGTATAACTGGCCGCTTTTCCGGCATCCTTCTCAATCAATATTTCATGTCCGTAAGAAACAAGTAACTCCACTGCCTGCGGAGTAAGCGGAACCCGATACTCAACCTTTTCGCTATCCGAAGGAATACCAATCCTTATTTTTTTACCTTTTCTCCTGATTTCAAGCATTTCTTCCTTTGGCAACAGGTAAGTTGACCCAGAGGTTGATAGTTCGGATGATCTTTCTTTTTCAGTCATGGTTTTACGGTTCAAAATAGTTAAAAGGCATTTGACTTCAAAATAAATAGTCGGAAGTCAGAAGACCGAAGTTGTTCCACTGTTCATCTGATTTTATCCTTGAATGCAACCATCATATTCATTAAATTGAATGCGGCTTCATATTGCTTCAGAAATTCTTCCTCTCAAATATATTCCCTTCTTTTAGCTTTGTGCAGACAGGTTATGACTTCTGCCAGTGAACGTATAGAATAGCCAATGAACTTTTTAAATTCCGGATTGGTCTGTCCAATTGATCCTTCCGAAATGTTTAAGGCGATTGAGTCTGCTGCCCTCCTTATTTGAGAAGAAAGATTATACATCTCTTCCTTCGGAAATTTCCATGTCAATTTATTGATATTTTCACCAAAATCCATTGCTTTCTGCCAAATAGTTAGCTTCTCAAATTTGAAATCCATCACGATCTTTGTTTTATTAAAAATTCTCTTTCAAAGCAACCAATTCTTCCAACTTCCAACTTCCAACTTCTGACTTCTGACTTCGGTCTTCTGACTCCCGACTTCATTACCTGTTTATACGAACAACAGTGACAATATTTACACTTTCTTTGCCTCAATAAACCTGATACCATTTTCACCTTCCCTAATCCGAACTTCCACAATTCCGTCAGGCAATAAAGACTCAATCATTTCGGGCCATTCAATAAAGCAATAATTTCCACTGTAAATATAATCTTCGTAACCCAGATCGAAAGCTTCCTCAATCTTTTTAATCCGATAAAAATCAAAGTGATAAATCACTGAGCCATTTGAGGTAGAGTACTCGTTGATCAGCGCGAAGGTAGGGCTGGTTACATAATCTGCAGAGCCCAATTCGTGGCAA